>Ga0224555_1000154_pt1 | contig 98797 bp, 95 predicted proteins | sample 714S23034metaG_FD_180687 | JGI IMG/M metagenome (GOLD analysis project Ga0224555, IMG submission 180687) | Peat soil microbial communities from Stordalen Mire, Sweden - 717 S2 30-34 | ecosystem: Environmental > Terrestrial > Soil > Wetlands > Peat | place: Sweden: Norrbotten County, Stordalen... | reverse complement strand
CTGTCGGTCTCGATCTTTGAGAAAACCGAGATTTCATGCGCCCTTCAGCCATATCTCCACAGAACCGACCAACAGACCTTCGCAAACCAACTGAATCTATTCAACATCTAACCGGACACCAGTGATACCCACAAATAAATGCCGTCATCCCGACCGGAGCGTAGCGGAGTGGAGGGACCCCCCGCATTTCGCCCGGCGTAGCCACACATACCCCAAACCCACCCATCGCGATAAGGCCGCGATGAATGGGGCACCCGGCCAATCCCAAGATATATTACTGTCCAGTCTCACTGGCTACTGGAGACATTTTGCGCACAACATTAGTCATTGCTGCAACCATGGAACCCACATCGCTGATATTCAAAGGTAAAACGAGGGTATTGCCCGCTTTTGCAAGCTTTCCAAACTCGGGTATGTACTGTTCGGCAACTCGAAGCTGCACAGCCTCAAACCCACCAGGGCTTTTAATAGAGTTTGCAACTAGCTGAATCCCCTCAGCAGTTGCTTGGGCGACTGCAAGAATTGCGGCGGCTTGACCTTCAGCTTGGTTAATCTGCTGTTGTTTATTTCCTTCAGATGCCTTGATGACTTTCTGCTTATCGCCTTCGGCAGCGTTGATAACAGAATCGCGTACGCCTTCGGACTGGAGTATTACAGCACGTTTCTCGCGTTCCGCGCGCATCTGTTTTTCCATTGCCGCCAACACATCCTGAGGCGGCATGATGTTTTTAATCTCGTACCGCAATACCTTCACACCCCATGCTTCCGACGCCTTGTCCAGTTCCGTTACAACTGCGATGTTAATATGCGTTCTCTCCTCGAATGTTCGATCCAGTTCAATCTTTCCGATTTCACTTCGTAGCGTCGTCTGGGCAAGCTGCGTTATAGCAAATTCGAAATTGGTAATACCATACGAAGCATTCTTAGGATCGAAAATCTTGAAATACATGATGCCATCGACCTTAACTTGTACATTGTCGCGAGTGATGCAGGTCTGTTCCGGAATTTCCATAGCTCGTTCTTTAAGTGTTTGCCGGTAACGAATAACATCCATAAAAGGCAACAAGATGCAGAAACCCGCGCCCAGGGTGGAGTGGTATTTGCCCAAACGTTCAACAACATACGCACTTTGCTGTGGAACAACTACAGCCGTCTTGGCAAGCAGGATAAGTACGAATACGGCAAAAATTAGAGCGATGACTAAAGAAATGGGCATACTCCTCCTAAGAAGTAGCTGAATTCGGTTCAACTGCATCTGCGTTAGAGTTTACAGAGAGCGGGCAAACCTCCAGAGCAATACCGATACTGCGCACAACCCGGCATCGCTGACCCATTGCCAAATCGCTAGGGCCAAGGTTGCGAGCGCTCCAAGTGGTGCCTCTCATTTGTACCTGCCCCTTGGTATCTAGAGAAATATTTTCAGCCGCTATCGCAATCTGACCACTAAGGTCGTCAATATCCGGCAAGCTGGAATGTGGCCTGAATCTTTGGACTAATTTGGGACGGAATAGAATGGCGGAAGTGAGCGATATGCTTGAAAATAGAAGCCACTGCAACCACGCCGGACCGCCTAAACCAAGTCCAGCTATAGCACCGATAATAATAGCGGTGCCTCCGAAGAATACAAAGTAAAAGCCGCCTGCTCCCGACAACTCAACAAAAAGCAAGACAAAGCCGAGTATTACCCATATCCACCAATCCACTTTTCACCTGACCTTGTAAACAGAGTTAGCAATATTCGTGAAGAGGCTCAACGGTGCCTTCCATACGATTCATCTGAGATGATTTGGACAATTCGATGTGCCACGAAGTCTATATACTTCTTTCTACTATGTAAAGGTTTAAGCAAAGCGTTTTTTAGACAGGCCCAAGACCGGGTGCGCCATTTCTCGATTTTGAGACTTGAGATCGCTGGCATCCGCCCCCGGCTGCTCCGCTCATGCGGTCTCATCGCGAATCAGAGTCCTCGCCCGTCCCGCAAAAACCTTGTCAAGGGTCTCGAAACGTCCCAAAAACATCAACTCTAACAAACCAAACCACTTCCACGCCAAAAATAGTCTAAAATAGTTGGCATAGTAGTTTTACTCAATCCGGTAAAATAGAAGTAGAGATTAAATCAGAAGGGCCGCAAGCCGTCCGCCACCAGCGAACGCAACTTGCGGCCCTCGCTATTTAACCCAGTCTCACCAAGGAGTCCCATGAACACGAGAAAATCCCAGTTCCCGCTCTGCCGTCACACCATGACCAACGGCCGCCTTTGCCAGTCGCCCGCCTGTGGCGACAGCCGCTTCTGTTACTTCCACAAGAAGCTGCACCCTACCCGCCGCAAGTCCATCCCCGACGCGGGACCGACCCTCAACCCGCACGTCCTCCATCCCCTGCGCAACGCGCGCTCCATCCAGCATGCGCTCTCCATGGTCGTCTCCGCGCTCAGCACCGGCCAGCTACGCCCCGCGCAGGCCGGCAAGATGGTCTACGCGCTCCAGTTGGCCATGGTCAGCCCATACAGAAACTCAATGGAATGAAGATTCTAGTTGTAACCCAAATGAATCGACTACTTTGCAGACACATCCCCCAGCTAACCCACAGTAACCAGGCCACTTCTCCGCAAGATACCCCCGGGAGGGGGGAGGGGGGGGTACCCCATTTGATGGCGAATGAAGAACGAAAGCAGAGAACCAGCCTAGACGCTCTCGCCCTTGGCCGAGGCCAGCTTTTCTTCTGCTTGCCGCGTCATGGCGTTGGCGTAGTCGTACTTCGAGCCGTCGTCGCCAGCCTCCTGCCACATCTTCTCGCCCAGCGCCAGCTCCTGTTGGGCTTCGGCTGTGTCGATCTCGTTGGGATGCATCGCAGTCTCGGCCAGAATCGTCACCCGCTCGGGAAGCACCTCGGCGAATCCCCACGCGACGAAGAACTTCTGATCGCCCGACGTGCCGCCATGCAGCCGCACCTCACCCGCGCCCAGCTCCGCCAGCAGCGGCGCAGCGCCGTAGAGAGCCTCCAGATAGCCTGAACTGGACGGCAGCTCCACCGACTCCGCCGTGGCATCCAGCAGCAGCCGGTCCGGGCTCACCAGCCGAACCGCCAACAACCCCGTATTTGCAACCGCCTCTGCCATAGCGCCCTGACTTACCCCTTACACCTGATCCCTTACCCCTGTTTTTACGCCGTCTGCTTCATCTTCTCCGCAGCCGCCAGCACGTCCTCGATGCTGCCCTTCAGATAGAACGCCTGCTCTGGGATTGCATCGTGCTTGCCTTCGATGATCTCCTTGAAGCTGCGCACAGTCTCCGCGACCTTGACGTATGCGCCGGGAATTCCGGTGAAGACCTCGGCAACGTGGAAGGGCTGCGAGAGGAAGCGCTGCACTTTACGAGCCCGAGCGACGGTGGTCTTGTCCTCTTCGGAGAGTTCGTCGATGCCGAGAATTGCGATGATGTCCTGCAGGTCCTTGTAGCGCTGCAGAATCTTCTTCACGCCCTGCGCCACGTCGTAGTGTTCCTGCCCGACGATGCGCGGCGACAGAATGCGCGAGGTCGAGGCCAGCGGATCGACCGCCGGGTAGATACCCAGCTCCGACAGTGGCCGCGAGAGCACGGTGGTCGCGTCCAGGTGAGCGAATGTCGTCGCCGGTGCCGGATCGGTGAGGTCGTCGGCAGGGACATAGACAGCCTGCACCGATGTCACCGAGCCCTTCTTGGTCGATGTGATGCGCTCCTGCAACTCGCCCATCTCGGTGGCCAGGTTCGGCTGATAGCCCACGGCCGAGGGCATGCGCCCAAGCAGCGTGGAGACCTCGGAGCCAGCCTGCGTGAAGCGGAAGATGTTGTCGATGAAGAGCAGCGTGTCCGCGCCTTCGTAGTCGCGGAAGTGCTCGGCAACCGTCAGCCCGGTGAGCGCCACGCGCAGACGCGCCCCCGGAGGCTCGGTCATCTGGCCATAGATCAGCGTCGCCTTGCTCTTGGAAAATTCCTTGAGGTTGATGACGCCCGACTCCTGGAACTCGACCCAAAGATCGTTGCCCTCGCGCGTCCGCTCACCCACTCCGGCGAAGACCGAGAAGCCGCCGTGGTTGCTGGCGACGTTGTTGATCAGCTCCTGAATGATGACCGTCTTGCCGACGCCCGCGCCGCCGAAGAGGCCGATCTTGCCGCCCTTCAGGAATGGCTGGATCAGGTCGATCACCTTGATCCCGGTCTCGAACATCTCCTCCGAAGTCGACTGTTCATCGAACGCCGGAGCCTGGCGATGGATCGGCATATGAAACTCGGATGTAATCGGCCCAAGCTCATCCACCGGCTCGCCCAGCACGTTCATCACGCGGCCCAGAGTTCCGCGGCCCACGGGAATCGTAATCCCAGCGCCCGTGTCGATGGCCTGCATCCCGCGCACCAGGCCATCGGTCGGGACCATCGCGATGCAGCGCACGCGTCCCTCGCCCAGGTGCTGTTCCACCTCGACGATCACGCTCATCGGCTTCGGAACATCGAAGCCATCGCTGACGATGCGCAACGCCTGATAGATCGGCGGCATCGTCTTCTCTTCAAACTGCACATCAACGGCAGGCCCGCTGATCGAAATTACACGTCCAATATTCTCAGCCATAGTCTCTTCGTTCCTAATGTTCTTCCGCGAACTACAGCGCCGCAGCGCCGCTTACAATCTCGATAATTTCCTTGGTAATCGCCGCCTGACGCAGGCGGTTCATGGTGAGGCTCAAGCTGTCGATCAGGTCCTCTGCGTTCTTGCTTGCCGCATCGGTCGCCGTCATGCGCGCCGCATGTTCCGCTGCCGCCGACTCCAGCAGCGCGTGAAAGATCTGCGTGGTCACATACTGCGGCATCAGGTTGCGGAACAACTGCTCCGGCGGCTGGTCGTAGATGTAATCCACCTCGGCGGTGCCAAACTTCTTCGCCTCCGACTCGGCTGCCTCATCGTCCGCCGCGAATACCGAGACGCCGGAGGACTGCGCAGCGCGCGCCGCAGCCTCGCGCTGCTCCTCAGTCATCTCTTCTGCGGCGGTGATCTCCTGCGCGCCCAGCTTGCGGATCGGCAACAGCTTCTCCACCACCAGGCGCTGCGCTATCACGCTCTTGAACTCGTTGTAGACGATATAGACCGAATCGATCTCCGCCCGCTCGTAGCGCTCGACGATGGAGTTGACCATCTGCAGCACATCGTTGTAGTCCACGCGCAGCAGCAGCCCCGGGTGCTCCCCCACCACCTCGACCGGCTGCGCGCGATGGCGAAGGGTCTCGTAGTGGGTCGAGAGGTCGTTGTCGTAGTGCTGCTCGGTCTTCTCGTAGTTCGCCGCAGCAACCTTCTTCTTGTAGAGCGCGATCGCCTTCTTGCCCACCGGCTCCAGGTCGATGGTCTGGCCCAGCGCGCGCCGCTCGTCGATAAACCGCTGCGCCGCTTTGCCGATGTTCGCGTTGAACGCACCGGCAAATCCCTTGTCGCCCGCGACCACAATCGCGAGCACGTTCTTCTCCGCGCGCTCGATCAGCAGCGGGTGCAGAATCTCGCCCGTCTGCTCGTTGTAGAGGTCGGTGCGGCGCACCAGCGACACCAGCACATTGGCCAGCATCCGCGCATACGGACGTGCCTTCATCGCGCGGTCCTGCGCGCGCCGCAGCTTGGCCGCCGACACCATCTTCATGGCCTTGGTGATCTGCCGCGTGTTCTTCACACTGCGGATGCGGCGCCGGAGATCGAGTACATTCGCCATGGTTTACTTTGCCGCCGCCAGCTCTTTCTCGCTCGCTTCGCGTTTGTCTTTCAGATTCGCCAGAAACGATGTTTTGTAATCCTTCACCGCCGCCGTCAGCCGCGTCTTGATGTCGTCGTCCAGCGCCTTCTTGGTCGCAATGTCGGTCAGTACCGCGGGCGCGGAGTTTTCCAGATAGGGATAGAAGCCGTCCTCGAAGGCGCGCAGGTCGGCGACCTCAACGTCGTCCAGCAGGCCGTTCACTCCGGCAAAGAGAATCGCAACCTGCTTCTCCACCGTCAGCGGCTGGAACTGCGGCTGCTTCAGCAACTCGGTGAGCCGCGCGCCGCGGTTCAACTGCTGCAGCGTGACCTTGTCCAGGTCGGAGCCGAACTGCGAGAACGCCGCCAGCTCGCGGTACTGCGCCAGGTCCAGCTTCAACGTCGAACCCACCTGCTTGGTGGCCTTGATCGCCGCGGCAAATCCCACGCGCGAGACCGAGAGTCCCACGTTCACCGCCGGACGCACGCCGGAGTTGAAGAGATCGGTCTCAAGGAATATCTGTCCGTCCGTAATCGAAATCACGTTGGTCGGAATGTACGCCGAAACGTCGCCCGCCTGCGTCTCGATGATCGGCAGCGCGGTCAGGCTTCCCCCGCCCAGCTTGTCGGAGAGCTTCGAAGCCCGCTCCAGAAGGCGCGAGTGCAGGTAGAAGACATCGCCGGGATACGCCTCGCGGCCCGGCGGACGCCGCAGCAACAATGAAATCTCGCGGTAGCTCACCGCATGTTTTGAAAGGTCGTCGTAGATCACCAGCGCGTGCCGCGCCGAGTCGCGGAAGAACTCACCCATCGCACACGCCGCGAACGGAGCGAGATACTGCATCGGCGCGGGCTCGGACGCGGTCGCCGCAACGATGATCGTATACGCCATCGCGCCATGCTCTTCCAGCGTCTTCACAAGCTGCGCCACCGAAGACCGCTTCTGCCCGATCGCGCAGTAGATGCAGATCAAATTCTTTCCCGCCGAGTTGATGATGGTGTCCAGCGCGATCGCGGTCTTGCCCGTCTGACGGTCGCCGATCAGCAGTTCGCGCTGCCCGCGTCCGATCGGGATCATCGTATCGATCGCCTTGATCCCCGTCGCCATCGCCTCGCGCACGCCTTGGCGATCGACCACGCCCGGAGCAATGCGCTCCATCGGCAGCCGATGCTCGGTGACGATAGGTCCCTTGTCGTCGATCGGCGCGCCAAGCGCATCGACCACGCGTCCGATCAGCGCATCGCCCACCGGCACCGACATGATCGTGCCCGTGCGCTTCACCTCGTCGCCTTCTTTGATCTGCGTGTAGTCGCCCATCAGCACGGCGCCCACCTCGGACTCATCCAGGTTCATCGCCAAACCGGCCACGCCATGGGGGAACTCGATCAGTTCGCCCGCCATCACCTTGTCCAGCCCATGCACGCGCGCGATTCCGTCGCCCAGCGAGATCACCGTCCCGACCTGGTCCACCTGGATCTTCTGTTCGTAGTTCTCAATCTGCTGACGAAGCAGCTCGGTTATCTCGTCCGCGTTGATCTTTGCCATGTCTTCCTTGCCCTCAATCCAGCGCTGTATCCCGCTTTCAATCTCAACTCAAATCCTGCGTCCTGCGAAACTCCGAACACCCCATACAATCCTTGCAATCCTATGCGTTCACCAGCCTCTGCTTGAGCTGCTGCAACTGCGCGCGCACCGATCCGTCGTAGACCGTCGATCCGATCTCCACCACCGCCCCGCCCAGCAGCGAGGCGTCCTCCGCGTATCTGGCGCGAACACGCGCACCGGCCAGCTTGGCGATCTGCTCCTCCAACTGCGCGCGGTCCTCCGCGTTCAGCGGGTGCGCGCTGGTGATCCGCGCCTCGGTTGCGCCCGCGTGCTCGTCCACCACCTGCTTGTACTCGGCGAGAATCTCGTCCAACTCAGCCAGGCGATGGTGCTCCAGAATGACCGCGATAAAGTTGCGCACCTGGGGGAACATTGCGATGCGCGCCGCAATTCCATCCAGAACCTTCAGCTTTCCGGCCATCTCAATCGAGGGATTTTCCAGCACCTCGCGCAGCTCGCTGCTTGCCGCCAGCGTCTGGGAAAAATCGTACATCTGCTGCTGCGCCACATCCGCATCCAGCCGCGCCGACTCAGCAACCTCGGCAAAGGCGCGTGCATATCGTGGAGCGGAACTGGCCATCAGTTCTGTCCCTTCTTCGAATCGCCGCCCGTAAGCCGCTCGGCGAAACCCTGCACCAGAAGCCGGTCCGTCTCCGCCGACACCACCAGCTTATGCGCCGCCTGTTCAATCGCCAGCCCAGCCGCGTACTGCTGCAGTTGTTTCTGCGCGTGGCTGGTCGCGGCCGTTATCTCCTGCTCCGCAGCCGCCAGAATCTTGACCTTCTGGTCCTCGACGGTTGCCTTGATGCGCTGCTCCGCCCTGGCCGAATCCTGCACCGCCAGCACGCGCATCGCGGCGATTTCGCCGTCCAGCTTGCCCAGCCGTTCTTCCACGCCACTCAGCCGCGCACGCGCCTCCTCGGTCGCAGTCCGCGCGTCCACCAAATTCTTCTGGATCGTTGTATTCCGGTCGCGAATGATCTTCGGTATAGGATCAATCTGCATAAAAGGCAGGCCTATTTTCATCAGTGCCCAAGTAATGCCCACCGCAAGCAGCACGAAATTCGATATTTCAAACGCCTTCTCCGACTGCTCAGGGTTCAGTCCCAGCTTCTTGCCCAGAGCCACTACGTGATCCGACTTGCGATACTGGTCGTCCTCGTTCTGCTCCGGCTGGTTCTTCTCCGGCGACTGCACATCGGAGGCGCTCGTCTGCGCAGCACCAGTGGTTGCCTGGGCCCGCACCCGTGTCTCACGCAGATGCAATCCAATCCCCAGCACCAACGCCAGCGTCAACCCACCCAGCACGCTCCGCCGCAATAAACTCTTCACTGCACAGCCTCCGGTAGAGTCCCGGCCGGCATCACCGCTCGCACAATCTGTTCGCTCAACTCCGCACTCATCCCTTCGATCTGCAGTTGCGCGATGGCCACGCTCTGTTCAATCTCGCCTTTCGCCGCCTTCACCTTCTCCGCGGTCGCCGCGCGCGCCGCCGCCAAAACCTGGTCGCGCTCTGCGCTCCACAGCTTCAACCTATCCTCGCGCTCGGCAAGAATCTCCGCCCTGGCCCTGCGCAGACTGTCTTCATACTCCGCCGTCTTGGCCTCGGCCGCGGAGATCGCACCTCTCGCCTGCTCCACCGCTCCGCTTGTCCGCGCGCGCCGTTCGGCCAGCACGCGGTCCAGAGGACGCCGGACAAGCAAGCCATAGGCAACAACCAGTAGCAGGAACAGAACCATCGTCGGCACAGAGCCGAGCACAAGTCCACCGAGTTGACTCAGTATTTCATCCATGATTGAAACAGGCGCAGGGATGCAAAACCCCTTTGAAACGCATGGAAGGACGCGGCCTTGCATGTGTTGAATACAACTATTTCTAACAAAGCGCGGATGCGAGTGTCAAACCTTCTTCGAGCGATAATCGGACAGGCTATGCGGTATCCGCGCAAAATCGCCCGCGTTTTACACCCCCGAAAATAGCCTTTGACAATCGCGCAAAGAAGCCTAAACTTTAAATACCACCAAGACCCTATGTCCTGGGTCGTACAGGTCGCGTGCACTGGGGACACCACCTCCGCTCCCCGACAGGCGGCCTGTTCTGTTTAACCCCGCCTTCGCTGCCCACGGATCGCAACTCACAACCTGCAACTCACCGTGCAACCGCTTCAATTCTTCTCGCGAAAACGCCGATAGCGGTCGATCAGCGACGCGGGGCCACGCGCTGTAAGAAACACCAGGTTCCCCTCGAAGCTCTTCTCCCGCACCACTGCGCCCGCCTCCAGCGCGGCCAGCAATGCCCCCTCCGACTGCGGCACACGGAAGCTCGCCTCCACCAGCGGGTCCACCAGCAGGGCCTCGTCGATGGCCGCGAGCAGTTCATTCAGCCCCATCTTCATCAGCCCCGATACCGCAACCGGCCCGCCGCGCTGCTGACCGCCTGCGAGTCGGGCGCGCTCCTCTGGCGGCAACAGGTCGATCTTGTTCATCACCTCGATCACCGGCTTGCCCTTCACATCCAACTCGCCCAGCACCTTCTCCACCTGCACCTTCTGCTCGTCGACCATCGCGCTGGATGCGTCCCTCACATGCAGCAGCGCCTCGGCCCGCTCGACCTCTTCGAGCGTCGCGCGGAAGCTGTTCACCAAAGTGTGCGGCAGGTTGCGGATAAAGCCCACCGTGTCCGAGAGCAGGATCTTTCGCCGGCTGGGCAACTGCAACTGCTTCAGCTTGGGATCGAGCGTGGCAAACATCTTCGACGATTCCAGAACTCCAGCTTCTGTCAGCGCATTGAAAAGCGTGCTCTTGCCTGCGTTGGTATATCCCACCAGCGCGACCACTGGCACTGGCACCGACTCGCGCCGCTGCCGCTGCTGGCGGCGGATCTGCCGCACCGACTCCAACTGCTCCTTCACATGGTCGATGCGCAGGTTGATCTTGCGCCGGTCCGTCTCGAGCTGTGTCTCTCCCGGCCCGCGCGTCCCGATCCCGCCGCCCAGTTGGCTCATTGCTTTGCCCCGCCCGGCAAGCCGTGGCAACTGATACTCCAATTGCGCCAGCTCCACCTGCAACTGACCCTCGCGGGTGCGCGCGTGTCGCGCAAAAATGTCCAAAATTAGCTGCGTTCGGTCGATCACGCGGCACGGCAGTTTTGCATCGAGATTGCGCAACTGCGAGGGCGTCAGATCGTGATCGAAGAGCACTACACTTGCGCCGGTCGAAGCTGCCACGCCCACAATCTCGTCCAGCTTTCCCTGCCCTACCAGTGTCGCCGCATCCGGCTTGGCGCGGCGCTGCACCAGCGTCGCCGCAATCTGCGCGCCAGCGCTCTGCGCCAGTTCCTTGAACTCCGCCAAGGATGCGTCGAAGTCGAGGTCGCCAACCGCGCCGCGCTTGATTTCCCCCTCCGTCGCGGATGGCCCCTCGTTTGCGTAGGAAGATTCTTCGTCCGCGACCGGCCCAACCGCCGCCGCATCCCGCGCCAGCCTCGCCGCCGCAGTCAATCTCCGCCTCTGCCCGGTAAACTCCACCGCAACCAGCACTGCGAGCTCGCTTGCCGCCGATTGCCCCTGGGCCGCGGCAGAGCGGACCGCCGCCGCCTCGTCTACAAGGCTCACCTGCGGCCTCCTGGCCATACCGCGTCCGGTCTGGTCGCAACCAGCCTTGTCTTCATGAATGTGGCCTTCAGGTTTGGAATATCAATCGCCCGCTAGCTCGCAGTCTCATCCAGCACCGCGCCTGTAGCCGCGGCTCCGGCCGTCCCGCCCTGCGTCCGCGGTTCCGGCTTACCCGCTATCTGGCTGTCTGCGTGTCCGACAACCCGGCCGCTCACCACGGTCGAGATTGCGTGCTTGAAGATCAACTGCTCCTGCGCGTTGTTCTCCAGCAGCACCGAGAACTTGTCGAAGGACCGGATCTTGCCGGTCAGCTTCACGCCGCTTACCAGATAGATGGTGATCGGACTCTTATCTTTGCGGACCGTATTGAGAAACGTATCCTGAATATTCTGTGCCGGCTTTAATTCCATGAGTGCCGATCTCCTTTTGAGTTGGTTTCTCGTGCGAAAAGTAAAGTAAAAGGAACAATGCGCTCTATCGTGCCTCGCGAAGTTCAGTCCCCACAGCAGACTTGCTCCAAATGCAACAACCAAGACTTTCACAATACAGGCCTTAAGCGCGATTATCAACACAGGCGGCTTTTCTCGTTCACGCACGTATTTGCGTCCGGAGCGTTGCAGCGCGCGGTTTTTCTATCAAACCAGTCCTCTTCCTGGTTAGATGCAGTGAGTTAGACGCATTGCCGGGGGCAATGGACTCAGCCGTCCAGCGATGTACCATGTCAACAGTGTCCAAATCCGTTGCGCAACCCGTCCCCATGCTCGACTTCTCCCGTCAGTACGCCCTGTTGCGGCAGGAGGTTCTGGCCGCCCTCACCGCCGTCTGCGACTCGCAGCACTTCATCCTCGGCCCGCAGGTCGCGGCCTTCGAGAAGGCCGCAGCCAACGCCTGCGCCGCGCGCTTCGCCATCGGTTGCGCCAGCGGCACCGACGCCCTCTGGCTTGCCCTCGCCGCCGCAGGTGTTGGCAAAGATCCGGGCGCCCCATCCATCGCGGCGACCGGGGTCCCCGGCGAGCGGACTTTGCTCGCTGGGGTGGCAGAGCGATGGGTGGGATCACCCGACGTCATTACCACCCCCTTCAGTTTCTTCGCCACGGCCAGCTCGATTCTGCGCGCCGGAGCACGTCCGCTCTTCGCAGACATCGACCCCTGCACCTTCAACCTCTCGCCGCAGTCAGTCGCAGAAGTCCTGCGCAGCCACGCCGGCCAGAATGTCAAAGCCGTCCTGCCTGTCCACCTCTACGGCCAATGCGCCGACTGGGACGGCTTCTCCGCCCTGCAGCGCGACCACCCCGGACTTCTGTTGATCGAAGACGCCGCCCAGGCCTACGGAGCAGCCTGGACTTCCTCCAGCCAGACCACGCCCGGCCAGCCAACCCGTCCCGCCGGATCGCTCGGCGATGCTGCAGCCTTCAGCTTCTACCCCACAAAAAATCTCGCCGCCATGGGAGACGCGGGCCTGGTCACCACCTCCACCCCTGAGATCGACCGCCGCGCCCGCTCGCTGCGCGCCCACGGAATGACCCGCCGCTACTTCCACGATGAGGTGGGTTGGAACTCCCGCCTCGACGAACTGCAAGCCGCCATCCTCAACGTCAAGCTCCGCTATCTCCCGCGGTGGAACCAGCAGCGCCGCACCCTCGCCGCCCGCTACGACCAGCTCTTCCGCGAAGCCCGCCTCGCCGCTGGGTCCACCGAAGACGGCGTCGTTCTCCCCTACACCGATCCGCGCGCCACGCCTGTCTTCCACCAGTACGTCATCCGAGCCCCGCGCCGCGACGCCCTGAGCGCCCACCTCGCCGCCCAGCAGATCGGCAGCGAGATCTACTACCCCGTCCCCATCCACCTGCAAGCCGCGCTCAAAGACCTTGGCTACAAGCCGGGAGACTTCCCCCACGCCGAACGCGCCGCCGCCGAAGTCCTGGCCCTGCCCCTCTACCCCGAACTGCGCGACGACGAGCAGCAAACCGTAGTCGAAGCTATCCGCGCCTTCTACGCCTAAGTCATCGACATCGCCAAATCGCTTGTCATTCTGAGCAACGCGAAGCATCCCCGCATTTTGTTCGCAGCGCGATACTCTACACCATTGGTGAAAACGCTCTAACACTTGCTACAGCCCACTGCCTTACTTCTTCTTCCCCAGCTTGCCCTTCTTCACCTCGGCCACGGGATGCGCCTCATTATCCGGCGCGCTCCCCGCCGCCGCGATCCGCCGCACCAGATTCCCTTCCAGCCGATACGTCTTCTCGATCGTCCGACCGGGCGTCACCATTCCGGTCGCCGCATCGGGAACCACCGCGCCCGCGTCCGCCGCCAGCACCTTATAGGTGAACGTCGGCAGCGCCATCTGCGCGTTCGCAGACTTTCCATACGGGTCCGCGCTCATCCGGATCGTCACCGGAAGATACCCCTCTATATTCTTCTCGCGGTACGCCGTCTCGTACCGATGCATCTTCAGGTTCCAGGTAAACACTCGCACCTGGTCGAAGTCATACGGCAGCCCCGCCGTATAAGGAGACAGAACCGTCAGGTAGATCGGAATGTCCTTGTTGTCCTGGTCCACGCCGTCGTCGTGGACGGTGGCCAGCACATACGCACCCACGATCCGCTGTCCTTCCGAGTACTTCGCCACCGAGTCGGGCGCATCCACATCCACATAGTGCGAGAGCAGCCATCCCGCGCGTCCTTTCGCATCGCGCGCCAGCCACCAGTCCTCCATGGCAATCGGTGGCGGCGCGGCAGCCTCGGGTGCTTGCGTATTCCCCGCCTTCAACGCCTTCCCCATAGCCGCAATCGGCACGGTGGCCGCACCCGGGGCCACCGGCTTGGGCAGCGTTGCCCGCTCGATCAGTTGCAGCTTGTCGCCCTCCGCCAGCCGGTAGAAGGTCTCGGTTGCCCTGCCCGGCCTCAGGTGCAGGTTCACCTCGTCGCGCACCACCGCCGACGCCACCGCCGGATCGTTCTTGTGCGTCTTGCCCAGCGCCACAAACGCGTCGAAGACCTGCTCGGTCGCCACTGCCTTCTCGTCGATCCAGCCCATCTCGCCCTTCTCCGTTTTCACGCGGTAGAAGCGCCGTCCGTGCTCCAGCACGTCGAGCCGCTGGCCGTTCTCCACCGTCGCGGTGCGGTTGGAGACGGCAGCCACGCGGTCGCGAAGATAGGTCTGCTTGGCCGTCACATACACCGATCCGCCCGCCGCCCCCGGCCGCAGATGCGAACACCCGCTCAACATCGCAAACCACAGCGCAGATGCGAAGAGGAACACCGCGAAACCAGGCCATCTGGCACAGCGGGATGGTCCCCTCAGTAAAAATCCAGAAACCGGCAGCCTCCGGGAAGAAGGTCGCAGAGAACGATTGAAAATTTTGTCCGGCACATTTTCCAGCATACAGGGCAAAATGCGCTTCGTGGGCCCTTCTCCCGGCTGGAGCGGGGCGTTAGATCGAAAAATGGCCTTTTCCCCTGAAAAATGCCCACTTCCGGCAGTTTTTTGCCGCCCCATCCACGGCTGAATCTTCCCCTGTTGCCAATCCGCATTCCAACCCCTAAATTAGAGTCTTGCGCGAAGTGCCCTCTTGCGCATACAGTTGCGTACGGAAACAAAACCAATACAGGAAACCACTTCAAGCGACACCCTGAATCCAACTCCGTCCATCGCGCAATCGGATCGGCCACATCACTCGTCAACTGGTAAGGAGGCCCACACAATGGCCAGTAATGAAATCGCAATCCTCGACCCTGCGGCAACGGTCGACAAGCTCAACAAGATCGCGGCGGATCGCGCAGTGAATCGCAGGCGCTTCATCGCAGCCCTCGGCATCACTGGCGCCGCGGCAGGCGCAGGATTATTGTCGGGTTGCGCCAACACCACTACTACGCCTATCTCTACCGTTCTTGGTGCGGGCCAGACTGATATTCTCAACTTTGTACTCAACATCGAGTACCTCCAAGCCACCTTGTTTGCCTACCTCACCACGGGCGCAGACATGCCGGCCGCGGTCACGGCCAACAGTGGCCCCATCACCGGCACGCTCAGCGCGCCGGTGGTCTTCACCGGGACCTACGCCTCCCAGATCGCCGACCTGCTCAATGAGGTCTATTTCGACGACTTGAACCATGTGTTCAACCTGCGCAATATCCTCGGCTCCGCGGCCATTTCCAGGCCGGCGATCTATCTCGCCAACTTCGGCGCGATCACCGCGACCAATGCCCTCTCGATTGCAAGGCTGCTGAAAGACCTCGCACTTACCGCATACGCAGGCGCGGTCACGGGGATCTCCACCAGCAACGCCACCTATATCGGGCAAATCCTCGGCGCCGAAAGCTTCCATTCCGGGGCGCTGCGCCTGATCAGCATCCAGAACCCCACCATCGCTGCCGACCTTCCCCTAACCGATGGCTTGGGGTACGATGTGCCGCCAGCCGACATCGGCACCGGAGTTGCTACAACCGGTCCAACCGCCAGCGGCGGATTCTTCCCCACCTCCGGCGGAGCGACGTCCCAGACCGAAATAACTACCGGCATGGGCTACGCCCGCACTATCCAGCAGGTCCTCCAGGTTCTTTACGGCACCAGCAACACAGCGCCTGCACCTCACGGCTCCTTCTCGGGAGGCTTCTTCCCCAACGGAGTGAACGGCAACCTCACAACCTCCTAAGCACTGGAAGGACGCACTCGAACCTGATCTCGACGCGCTGACAGCATTCCATTATGACCCAATCTCTTCGCACACATCGCAAGTCTACTGACAAGGAGGCCAACGAAATGGCCAGCAGCAATGACATCGAAGTCCTCGATCCCACGGCATCGGTCGAGAAGCTCAAGAACATCGTATCCAAAGTCGCCCTGAATCGCAGACACTTCATGGCTGCCCTCGGAGCGGCGGGCATCGCTGCTGGCACAGGATTGGTAACGCGTCCGGATGCACACGCTCAGCAACCCACGCCCACAGGCTTCCTGCAGGTCGACGTTCTCAACTTCCTGCTCAATATCAAGTATCTCAAGGCGACGTTCTATTCCTACCTCACGCAGAACGCCGACCTTCCGGCCTCTACCTACGTCACCCTGGGGACGAGCCAGATCTACAGCGTCCCCCCCGTGTTAACCGTCTCCGGCAGCTTTACTGCGCAGTTCCTCGATATGTTCAACGAGATGTACTACGATGAGCTGAATCAAGTGGTCGATCTGCGCAATATCCTCGGAACTGCCGCCGTTAACAGGCCGCTCATCAACCTGGCGGGAACCTCCGCCGCCAATCCAACAGTCTTCGCGGCGCCTGCGGCCACGATGTCGCTCACCGCGGTTCAGGCCATCGCCCAGGCGCGGATGTTGGAAGATGTCAGCGTCACAGCCTTCGCGGGCGCGCTTACTTATCTCACTGGGACCAACCTCGCCTACGCCGCCCAGATTCTGGCCGTCGACGGCTGCCATGCAGCCGCGCTGCGCCTTGCCAGCATCCAGAACCCCTCCGTGCTATATCAAGGATCGCTGTACCAAAGCTCATTCCCGGTGTCAACCACGGTGAACACCAACATTCTCTACTCGCAACTCACCTCGACGAAAGCCGTCGCAGGCGACATCATCAGTGGCCCCGGGATTCCATTGGGCTCGGTGATCACAGCGATTACCGCCAATACAAATGTCACGTTCTCAGGCATCATGACCAGTGGCACTAACACCATCACGGGGGTGACGGGCATCTCTGGAGGGTTGAACATCACCGGACTGGCGCCCGGACAACCCATCACTGGAACAAGCCTTACCGGCAACAATTACATCGTGAGTCCAATTTCCGGCACAACGATCACCCTCGGTCTGGCCTCCAAGGTCACCCCAACGGCAGTCTTCCCCACGGGTTACGTCACCAGCGGCAGCAACACCATCACGTCGGTGTCGACCATCTCCGGGCTCACGGTCGGGCTGGGCATCACCGGCCCCGGCATCCAGGCCAACACAACCATTGCGGGGACCGCCTCCGGCACCGCGGTGCCCACTACAATTACGCTTTCGGCACCCGCCAACTCCACGCCCCTGATCACATTCACCGGCGTCGTCACCATCGGCAGCTCGACCATCACGCCAGTGGGGAGCCTCTCCGGGCTGGCGAACGGGCAGGGCATCACCGGCCCCGGCATTCCCCTGAATACGTACATCACGAACATCGGCAGCAATATCTCGATGGGGTCATCTCCGACTGGACCGGCGGTGAACGCCATCGCCTCCAGCGGATCCACAACCATAACCACGTTCAACGGCATCCTCACCAGCGGCCAAACAGGCATCACGTATGTGCCGAGCATCGCCGGATTGGCGGTTGGGCAGCCTCTTACCGCCGGCACCGGTATCCCTGTGGGAACGACCATCAAGGCGATGAGCGGTACCAAGGCACCCTACACGATTACGATGTCGGCGAACGCCAGCGCTAGCAGCACAGTCTCAACCACCGGCAACGTCGCCTCCGGCAGCACGACCATCGCGAATGTACAAAGCATCAGCGGAATGATTGTCGGGCAGTCCATCACCGGAGCCGGCATTCCCACCAGTCCCGCTACAACCATCTTCGCGCTCGGCACCACAGCACCCTACACGATTACGCTGTCGCAGAAAACCACCGCCACCGCCACCCCAACAGCAGTCACATTCAGTGCCATCACCACCGCCGGCAGCAACCAGCTCACGAATGTAGTGACTGCGATTAATGGCAGTTCATTATCGGGTCTGGTGGTCGGGCAGGCCATCATCGGCCCCGGCATCCCCACAGGAACAACCATCACGTTCCTTGGCACCACGGCACCCTTCACGGTGGGGATGTCGCTGGCCGCCACGGCAACGTTTACACCAGCCTCATTCTTATGCGACATCGTCTCCGGAAGCGCCAATCTCATTAATGTGTCGACTATAGCCGGTCTGGCGCTCGGGCAATGCATCTATATTAGTGGTGCTGCTACAACCGGCATTCCTAACAACACAGTCATCTCGGCGATCGCCCCCAACACAATCTCGATGGCGTCGGCGACTACTTGGACTGGGACGACTGGGACGGCGGTGACCGCCCTCACCAGCTTCCCCACCGGAACGACCATCACCACGGCACAGATCCTCACCAGTCCCGCGCAAGTGACCGTCACCAGTCCCGCCCTGACGCCTATCGAAAGTGGAGGAACGGTCCTGGCCAGTCCCGCTCTAAGCACGTTTAGCAGTCCCACAGCCCTGACCTTTACCGTAGGACAAGGCAGCATTACCATCTCGGAACCTGCCACGGCCACGGCCGTTGTCACAGCCACCATCGCCACGTCGGATCCCTACGAGGTCGTGCCGAACGACAACGGCGCTTATGCCGCCACTATTACCTCTGGTAGTGCGACTGTCCACGTCACAACCATCGCGGGTCTAGCTGTCAATCAGGTCGTAATAGGCACCGGCATACCCGCGGGAACGACGATAACGGCGATCAACTCCACGGCGCTTACCATTACTCTTTCGGCGGCGCCAACCGCGTCGTCAACCTCCTTCTCAGTCCCCGCTTTGGCCTTAGCCGGGCCAGCGATCGACCCAACCAGCTCCCCGGCTGTATATCAGGGGTTCTTCGCCACCCCCGGCCCAGGCAACGCATCCAGCACCACCCCTGCCGGATTCGCCTACGCACGCACCTTCTCGCAGGTTCTTTCAGTCCTCTATGCCAGTAACACTACAAGTCCACCCACCTACTATGGCGGTTTCTTCCCGAACGGGGTCTCCGGCAACATCAACGTCAACGTCATTTAGCGCTGCCGGCCGCATGACTCCACGGAGTCTTCGACCGGGCCCAATCAAGACTGCAAAGGCCCACATCCCGCTCAGGGATGTGGGCCTTTTCCTTGACCTCAGTGGGTCATCGCCAGCGCAACCGGCCCTGTCGGGTCCGTCCCCGTCGCAATCGACGTGGAAAAATCGAGCTTCCCCATTATCGTTGGATCGTAGCTGTACATGGTCAGGTCGGGCGATCCGCCATTGGCCGCGGCCAGCAGATAAGCCCCACTGCTGTCCACCGCCAGAGCAGTCACCCCACTCCCACTCTGATAGGGAGAACCGCTCAATGTTGTCAGTACGCCACTGCCGCTGGCAATGCTGAACCCGGAGATTGTGCCGTCCGTCCGGTTCGCCACATACACATCCGTGCCGGCGGCATTGACCGCCGCCGCGTAGGGCTGCGCCCCAGCCGTAAACGGGGACCCGCTCACCTGCGCCAGCGATCCGCCCGAACCGATCGTGTACACCGCCAACCCGCCTGCGGGACCGCTCCTCGCAATGAAGAGAAGCGTGCTGTCCGGACTCACCGCCAGCGCATTGTCGCTGTTGGTCGATGCCGGTCCCAGCGAGAGCGACAGGGGGGCAGACAGGGCCCCGGTCGAAGTATTGAAGGGATACACCACATCGCCCGCGGTGCCCAGCGCAAGGAACAGATCGTTGCCGTTCGGCGCAAACTTCACCCCATGCGCGACGACAGTCGCACCCGACGGCACCGGGTAGTAGGTCGGGTTGTACGCCGTCAGCACGCCGGTACTGGAGTTGATTAGAAACTCATCCAAAGTAAGATTGTTCTGGTCCAGCGCGATCAGCCAGTTCCCATCGGGGGAGATGTCCATCGACGCCACCGCCGCATATCCCACGGCGCCGCCGCCGTTCAGCACGCTCAGCGCTCCCGTACTGGAATCGATCGCAAACGCATAGATCGCAGCGTTGCCACCGACAAACAGGATCGAGTTGGCGGGATTCACCGCCGCCCCCGTTGGCGCAAACCCCAGCGAGTAAGTCGTACCCGTCACCGCCGTCAGCGACCCCGTGCCCACCGCAAATCCGCTCACCGTCTCCGTCGTCGCATTCGCAACATATACATAATCGTTCGTCGGAGTGGTGGAGCTGCTGCTCGAGTTATCCACTGCCACCCAGAACCCGGCGCATCCCGTCGTCCAACAGAGGGCCGCCAGGCCCAACACAGCCGCCACTCGCCGAAGTAAACCCATCATCGTTCCATTCCTCTCACATTCCCTTTTATTTGACTCTACTCCCGTCCAAACAGCACCCTGCTCAGTCTGCAAGCAATAAAAAAGCGGCCCTTCGCTGGACCGCCTCTCATGCCATCGAAATGAAGCAGCAACCTGCGCCGGAAGCAGCCCTTCCTGCTTCAGGTTCTCTTGAATTCGATGACCAGCGCTCTCGCCAGCTAATCCGCCACCGTTGGCGAGGCGCGCTCCGAATCGAGTACCGCGCCGATGGCATGAACTACAGACGCCACACGGACCGCCGCGTTAATCAACTCCTCCGTCGCACCCTTCTCGCGCAGCACGCGCTCGTGAGCGTCCACGCACTTGTCGCAGGCGTTCACGGCGCTCGCCACCAGGCACCACAGCTCGAAGTCCACGGCCTCCACAGCGTGTCCACGCAGCGCATTCATCCGCAACCGCGCCGGCAGCGTCGCATACTTCTCGTTTTTCGTCAGATGATGAAACCGGTAGTAAATGTTGTTCATCCCCATGATCGCCGCCGCCGACTTCACCGCCGTCAATGCCTCCGCACTCAGCCCGGCCCCGCTGTCGGCAATCGCCGCCGCCGTCAGCTCCTCGTTGCGCGTTGCAATCGCCGCCGCAACCACCGTCCCCCATAGCTGCGACGGAGTCAGCTCCGTATTCTGCTTCACCAGCGAGGAGTAGTTCAACTTCAGATCCTTCGCATACCCAGGCAACGCGCCTACCAATTCCTCCAATGCCATCGCAGTCTCCTCTCCAATAAAAAATGAAAAATAGAGAAAAGGCGCGGCTTTGTCTCAGCCGCGCCCTTCATTTTCAGCCCGGAATTAGAGCGTTGCCTCACCCTTGTGCCAGTTGCAGGGGCACAGCTCATCGGTCTGCAGCGCATCGAGAACGCGCAGGACCTCCTGCGGATTGCGTCCCACCGACAGGTCTGTCACATAAATGAACCGAATCACATTCTCCGGATCGACGATGAACGTCGCGCGCTGTGCCACGCCTGCCTTAATATCCAGAATGCCCAACTCCGAGCACAGTTCACGGCGAATGTCGGAGAGCATCGGGAACGGCAGGTCCTTCAGGTCCGCATGGTGCGTCCGCCACGCTGCATGGACGTACTCGTTGTCCACGCTGCCGCCCAGTACCTGGCAGTCGCGGTCGGCAAACTCGCCGTTCAGCTTGCCGAACGCCGCAATCTCCGTCGGACAGACAAACGTAAAGTCCTTGGGCCAGAAGAAGTATACCTTCCACTTGCCCGGATAGGACTGCCCGGTAATGGTTGTAAATGCCTTGGCCTCGTCCTTGTCAGTCGAAATCGTAGCCGTTAATGAATAATCCGGAAATTTCTCGCCAATTTGTAACATAATTGAATTAACTCCTCGCACATTTTTCTCTATCGCATAACCTGACCACTTACAACTTACAACTTACAACTTACAACTTACAACTTACAACTTACAACTAGACTTTGCCTTAGTTCAGCCGTTCCCCATCCGTCTTGCCATGCCGCGCGTCCAGTGGCTTGCGTCCGGCAAATCCATCCTCCGCTGTATGCCAGTAGCCGATCTCACCCTCGCCCTGCTTCCAGCACAGCAGCACGTCCTGGCCCTCCATCACCGAAGGAAAGTCCAGCAGCCCCTTCTCCAGGTCCTTTACCTGCACTCCGATCTCTTCCATCTCGGCCAGCGTGTCGCGAGCCTCCTGCAAGGTCTTCTCGCGCTCTGCCCGTCGCCGCGCCGCCTGGGCCACATCCACGTGCATCCCACCCGCCATGAAGATTCTCCGGCTCAGCTCCTGCATCTCCCGCTCCAACTCGCTGGTGCGCGCTCCCGCTGCCTGCGCCCTGCGCAACAGCGACTCCACCACCGGCAGCAGGGTTTGCGCCTCGCTCAATGTGAATGTCCTGCTCAATGTTTGATCTCCAGCATTCGGTCCAGCGCCACGCGCGCCCAGTACTTCACATCGCTGTTGACTTGGATGCGATTCACTACGCGCCCGTCGATTAAATTCTCCAGCGTCCACGCCAGGTGCTGCGGTGAAATGCGATACATCGTCGTACACAGGCAGCCCGACTCATCCAGCGTAATCACCCGTTTGCCCAGAGGCCGAAAGCGCTCGGCCAGCCGATTCACCAGATGGATCTCCGTGCCTACCGCAAAGCTCGCGCCCCGCGGTGCCTGCTCGATCAACTGAATAATGCGCTCGGTCGAGCCCGTCGCGTCCGCCTTCTGGCAGACCTCCCAGCGGCACTCTGGATGCACCACCACCTGCATCCCCGGCTCCTCGCGGCGGACCCGGTCCACATGCTCCGGCAGAAACCGCTGATGCACGCTGCAGTGTCCCTTCCACAGGATTACCCTGGCCCCGCGCAGCCGCTCCGGCGTCACGCCTCCATTGATCTGGTAAGGGTCCCACACCACCATCTCGCTCAATGGAATCCCCATTGCGAACGCCGTGTTCCGTCCCAGGTGCTGATCCGGCAGGAACATGACCTTCCCCGCGCGTGCAAACGCCCACTCAAACGCCGCCCTCGCATTCGACGAGGTACACACCAGCCCGCCCCGCTCGCCGCAGAACGCCTTGATCTCCGCCGCCGAGTTCACATAGGTCAGCGGCAGGATTCCCTCGCCCGCCGACAGCCCTGAGCCATAAACCAGCCGCAGCCGCTCCAGCGACTCCCAGCAGTCCTCCACCTGCCCGATCTCCGCCATGTCGGCCATCGAGCAGCCCGCGTTCAGGTCGGGCAGCACCACCTTCTGCCACGGTTGCGCCAGGATGTCCGCCGTCTCGGCCATAAAGTGTACGCCGCAGAAGACCATGTATTGCGCGTTCGACTCCGCGGCCACCTTCGAGAGCTTGTAGCTGTCGCCAGTAAAGTCGGCATAGCGGATCACCTCGTCGCGCTGATAGTGGTGCCCCAGTATGACCGCCTCCGCGCCCAGCTTTTCCCGCGCCGCACGGATGCGCGCATCCATCGACTCATCCGGCTGCACCAGGTAGTGGTCCAGCGAACACTCCTCACCCACAGCTTGCACCGGGGCATCGTCCAATAACAGTCCATTCACAATATTCCGCCTTCAGTCTCGCCAGCACGTCCGCACCTGCTCAACGCAGAGTGTGGTTGTACCGCGAAACGGGGATGTTGAAAGCATTTCTAACCCAGGCGTGCAGCGGATTCACTGTGCCGGCCCAAAGCTGCTGGGCCGTCACCCAATCCGCGGGGGTGTTGCCGCCCATTCCGTACGCGCGCGCCCCGTGAGGCCGCGCCTTCTCCATTTTAGACGAAACCGGCCTCGAATACGATGCATCCTTCCCGCAGGTGGTTTGTCATCCCCATCTGATTTGTCATTCTTTATTTGTCATTCCGCTCCCTCAGCGAAGTCGAACGGGGAGGAATCTGCTGTTGCCGTTGCTCATTGCCGGGTACATTTGTTTCCCTCACCGCTCAAGCCGTATCATAGAGACGCCTATGCCAAGCTCTCCGGACTTCGCAGTCCTCATCCTCCTCGTCCTGCTGCTCTTCGGGCCGAAGAAGCTGCCTGAGCTGGCGCGCCAGTTCGGTAAGCTGATGGCCGACTTCCGCCGCGCCTCCAACGAGTTTCGCACCCAGATGGAGGACGAGTTGCGCCTCTCCGAGCAGGCCGACCGTCAGAAGAAAATCGCCGCCACCGAAGCCGCCGCGCCCGCAACCCCAGCCATCGAAGCCGCCAACGACCCCGCTCAAACCGTCGATGCCGAGTCCGCGTACGCGATGAAGAACCAGCCTTCGCTCGATTCCACGTCCGATGCCTCGTCCCAATATCCGCTCGATTCCGCGCACCAGACGCCGCTTGAATCCACATACGAATCCATCTCCGATCTGGCCAGCGAATCAACCCCTGAATCCATGCCGGAGACAGCCCCCGTTCCACTCCCCATCGCGACCTCCGGCGAGTTGAGCATTCTGCCTCCGTCCACCGGCCTGCCCATCGCAAACTCCGCGCAACTCCCGTTCCCCGAAGACCTCCCGGCCGAGTCCGCCGCTCAAGCCAGCGTTCCGGATCTCGAACCCCCGGCCCACGAATCCGCGGCGCACCAAGCCGAGGCGCTCAATGGCTGATCTCAACCCCATCGACCGCGCCCGCGCAGCCCTCTCCGACCGCGCAGAACTGCCCGGCATGAGCCTGATGGAGCACCTGGAAGAGCTGCGCAAGCGTATCCTGCGCTCCCTGGGCTTCCTCGCGGCAGGCTTTGCCCTGGCCTATGGCTTCCACAACACCCTGGTCGCCATCATCCAGAAGCCGCTCGTCGACGTTGGCCTGCGTATGACCATGACGCACCCCACCGACGCGCTGAACCTGATCCTGAAAACCTCCGCCGTCGCCGGAGCCATCCTGGCCAGCCCCTTCATCCTCTATCAGGTCTGGCTCTTTATCTCGCCCGGCATGTACGCCAACGAGAGGAAGTACGTCACCCCCTTCATGGGCGCCACGGTCGGCCTCTTCCTTGCCGGCACATGGTTCGGCTATCGCTGGGTGCTTCCTGGGGCCATCAAGATCCTGGTCATGGACTTCGGCAAGAACTTCAGCCACATGATTACGATCGACGACTACACCGGCTTCTTCCTCGCCGTCATCATCGGCCTGGGAATCTGCTTCGAGCTGCCCATCCTGATCTTCTTCCTCGCGCTCTTCGGCATCGTCGACGCCAAATTTCTGCTGCGCCACTTTCGCTACGCCGTCCTCGCCATCTTTATTGTCGCCGCCATCATCTGCCCCATGCCGGACCCCTTCAGCATGTGCCTCTTCGCCAGCCCCATGCTGGTTCTCTACTTCCTCGGCGTAGGGGTTGCCTACTTCGTCCATCCCGACCACCGCAAGCGCAAGGAAAAGACCGCCGCATGACGAGCATTTTGATCCCTTCTCAACCTTCGTCATCCCGACCGGAGCAACGGACAGCACCATCGTCCGTTGCGCAGTGGAGGGACCCCCGCATTTCGCTTTTGCTGTTGCTCGTTCTCCTCTGCCTGCCACTCCGTGCCCAGCAGCCCACCGGCCAATCCATCTACGCCCTCACCCAGCAGTTCCTCAACGTCGCGCCCAAGCGATTCAATGGCTCTCCCGGCCACCTGGCCGCGGAGAAATTCATCAAGGACCACTTCAAGCCCGAAGCCGCCAAGGGAAACTTCGAGACCGACCAGTTCACCGCCAACACTCCGGCCGGCCCACAGACCATGCGCAACTTCATCGTCCGCTTCCCCGGCAAAAAAGACGGCATAATCGTTCTCGCCAGCCACTACGAGACCAACTACCCGCTGAAGGACATCGCCTTCGTGGGAGCCAACGACGGGGCCTGCACCACCGCCCTGCTCATCGAACTCGGCCAGTACTTCCGCACGCACCCGCCCGAGGGCTACTCCATCTGGCTGGTCTTCGACGACGGAGAAGAGGCGGTCCGCTCCTGGTCCGACTCCGACTCCCTCTACGGCACGCGCCACCTCGCCGCCAAGTGGTTCGCCGACGGCACAGCCCGCCGCATCAAGGCCCTGCTCGTCGCAGACATGATCGGCGACCGCGACCTCAACATCCTCGATGAGACGCAATCCACCCCCTGGCTGCGCGCCATCCTCCGCCAGGCCGCCGTCAACACGCACCACTCCGCCAACGTCTTCAAGACCGAGGGCAGCGAGGAAGACGACCACCTGCCATTCCTCCAGCGGGGCATTCCCTCGCTCGATGTCATCGACGTGGACTACGGCCCGCACACCTTCTCCACTCCCGACGGCTACCACCACACCGCCGAGGACACCATCGACAAAATCAGTCCGCAGTCTCTGCAAATTTCCGCCGACCTCTTCATGGAATCCATCCGCCTTATCAACCAGCGCTGACCCTTCATCCTCTTGAGCGAGTTCATACTCTCTCTGAAGTCGTCATTCTGGCGTAGCCCATGAAGTCGTCATTCTGGCGTAGCCCATGAAGTCGTCATTCTGGCGTAGCCCATGAAGTCGTCATTCTGGCGAAGCCAGAATCTCCGTATTTGTCTTTCGGCCCGCAATCCGCGATAGCATCAATTCGTGCCCTCTACGCCCACCTCCTACTGGATCGGCTTTCACCTCGCCCTCCTGCTCCTCCTTGCCGCCGAGCTTCTCTACGCCCGCCGCCAATCTCTCCTCGCCCGCTCGCCCCACCGCACCGCTCTGGCCACCACCGCGCTCTGGATCGCCGCCGCCCTCACCTTCGCCGCCTTCATCCATCACTCGCTTGGCCCCGCCGCCAGCGTGCAGTACCTCGCCGGATACGCCATCGAGGAGTCGCTCTCCATCGACAATCTCTTCGTCTTCCTTCTCCTCTTCCGCCTCTTCCAGATCACTCCCGCCCATCAGCCCAAAGTCCTCTTCTGGGGAGTTGCGGGCGCAATCCTCCTGCGCGGCCTCTTCATCGCCGGAGGTCTCACCCTCCTCGCCCACTTCCAGGCAGTAACCTACCTCTTCGCCGCAATCCTGCTCATGGCCGCCGTCCGTCTTCTCATCCCCGAAGATAAATCCCAGCCCGCGCGAGCCCCACGCTGGCTCACCTGGATCACGCGCCTGCACCCCGTCAGCCCGCGCCAGGACCACTTCGTCGTCCGCCAGAATGGCCGTCCCACCGCGACCCTCCTCCTGCTCGCCCTCATCGCCATCGAGCTCTGCGACGTAGTCTTCGCGCTCGACTCGATCCCCGCCGTCCTCTCCATCACCCGCCACCCCTTCCTCGCCTACACCTCAAACATCATGGCCGTCATAGGCCTGCGCTCACTCTACTTCGTTCTGATCGGCGCGCTCGCCCGCCTGCGCTTTCTGCACTACGGCCTGGCCGCTGTGCTCGCCTTCGCCGCCTACAAGATGCTCGCCTCCCGCTGGATCGAGATCGGCCCCGTCGCGTCTCTGAGCGTCATCTTGACCCTCCTGGCCGTCACCCTGGCCGCATCGCTCTGCGCCCAAGTCAGCAATCACGAATAGCGAACTGTGCCCCATTCATCGCGTTCTTTGCGATGAGTGGGATAGGGCCAATCCATCTACTCTTCAAACCGCAACTCGCCCCGCCGCACAACCGAGTGCCGGGCCACCGCATCGTGCTCCGGGAAATCCACCCGAAAGTGCGCTCCGCGGCTTTCTTCCCTGCCCAACGCCGCCTGCACCAACGCCTCCGCCACCGCCAGCAGGTTGCGCGCCTCCAGAGCCCGCCGAGTCAACCCGCGAGGCCCCTTAGCCCGCAGTGCCGCCAATCCCGCCCGCGCCCGCCACAGCCCCGCCTCATCCCGCAGCAGACCAGCGTCCCGCCACATCAACGCCTGTAGCTCTGCAATGCACCCCTCCACATCGCCAGCCGCCCAACCCTCCACCGCCGCTGTCCCTCGAACCTCGAACCCCGAACCTTGAACCTCGTCCCCAGCCATCGCCTCCGCCGCCAGCGCGCCAAAGACCAGCCCCTCCAGCAGCGAGTTGCTGGCCAGCCGGTTCGCACCATGCACTCCGGTACAAGCCGCCTCGCCCGCCGCATACAAACCCGCCAGCGAACTCCGCGCATGCGCGTCTGTCCTGATCCCGCCCATCAAATAGTGCGCAGCCGGCCGCACCGGAATCCGGTCCCGCCCCAACTCCAGCCCATACCCAGCCAGGAACTCCGAAATCCCCGGAAACCGCGCCTTGAGATCGAAGTTCTTCCCCGCCTCGCGCATGTCGAGATACACCCCCCCCTCCATCCCCTCGCGCCCGATCGCCCGCGCCACCACATCCCTCGGGGCCAGCTCCAGCCCCTTGTGGTAGCGCTGCATGAACCGCTCTCCGCGCTCGTTCACCAGCCATGCGCCCTCGCCGCGCAGCGACTCGCTCATCAAAAAGTGTGGCGCGCCCTCCAACGCAAATGCCGTCGGATGGAACTGAAAGAACTCCATATCCATCAGCTCCGCCCCTGCCCGGTACGCCATCGCGATGCCGTCGCCAGTCGTCACCGCCGGGTTGGTCGTCTCGCTGTAGAGCTGCCCCGCGCCGCCGCTGGCCAGCAGAACTGCCCGTGCCCGCACCTCGATCAATTCTCCAGCCGAATCCAGCAGCGTCGCCCCCACCACGCGCCCGTCTGCCAAAATCAGATCCACCGTCGTCGCCCACTCCATCAACTCCACGCGCTGCAACCCACGCACATGACGCAGCAGCGACTCCATAATCTCCCGCCCCGTCGCATCCCCATTGGCATGAAGAATCCGCGGAAGGCTGTGCGCGCCCTCCCGCGTTCTCATCAACTCGCCCGCCCCAGCCGCACCCTCCCCCGCCGGATGCCGGTCGAACCCAGTGCCCCACCGCAGCAGCTCCTCCACGCGCACCGGCCCCTGCTCCACCAGCACCGCCGCCGCCGCCGCCTTCACCAGCCCATCGCCGGCTGCAACCGTGTCTGCCAGATGCAGCGCCACGTCCTCCGCGCCGCCCATCGCCACGGCGATCCCGCCCTGCGCATACGCCGTGTTCGACTCGGTCAGGCTCTCCTTCGTCACCAACAGAACACTGCCCGCCTCAGCCAGTCCCACCGCCGCGCGCAACCCGGCAATCCCTCCGCCAACAACCAGAAAATCCACACCACGCATACCTCAAGGCTACCACCGCATCTCTTCGATCCATGCATAAACTCCGTCATCCCGACCGGACCCTGAGCTTGTCGAAGGGGAAGTGGAGGGACCCCCGCATTTAGCCTTTGCCGTTGCCTGTTCTCATCCCACCCATACAAACTTCGGGTGCCCCATCCATCGCGCACTTGCGATCGGGGTCCCCGGCGAGCTTGCTCGCTGGGGTGAGGATGGGTGGGATGCATACAGCCTGCGCCACGATGTTCTCTGTGCGATACCATAACCTCACCGTGTCCTCCATTCGCGTCACCACCGCCTCCGCCGCCTACTCCGTCACCATCGCGCCCGGTCTCCTGCGCAGACTCTATCCGCGCCTGCGCAAGCTGACGCCGGGAAAAACTCCGCGCCTCTTCGTCGTCACCTCGCCCGCCATCTGGGCGCTCTGGCACGATCGCTTCCTCGCGTCCTTTCCCAGCAACCAGCAACCAACAACCTTGTTTCTCCCCTCCGGCGAATCCCACAAGCGCCTCGCCACAGTTGAGTCCCTCGCCCAGCAGCTAGCCCTCGCCGGGGCCGACCGCGATTCCATCCTGCTCGCCTTCGGCGGCGGCATCGTCGGCGACGTCACCGGCTTCCTCGCCGCCATCTACATGCGCGGCATCCGCTACGTTGGCCTGCCCACCACCGTGCTCGCGCAGGTCGATTCCTCCCTCGGCGGCAAGACCGGCGTCAACCTCCTCGCCGGCAAGAACCTCATCGGCGCCTTCCACCACCCCCTTGCCGTCTTCAGCGACATCGACCTCCTCCGTACCCTCCCCGCCGCCGAACTCCGCGCCGGCCTACAGGAAGCGATCAAGTCCGGCATCATCCGCGACCCAGCCCTCTTCCGCTTCATGGAGAAGAATGCTGATGAAATTCTCGGACAAGGAGCGTCCGCCAAGACCGGTTCCGATCAAGGTGGGATAGAGCACCAGCCTTCTAAGCTGGTGTTCGCAGATGCAAAAACCATGGCCCGCATCGTCACCGCCAGCGTAAAGGTCAAAGCCGAGGTCGTCAGCCAGGACGAAAAAGAATCCGGCCTGCGCATGGTCCTCAACTTCGGCCACACCATCGGCCACGCCATCGAGGCCGCCACGCACTACCGCAAGCTCCTCCACGGCGAAGCGGTCGCTTGGGGCAGCATCGCCGCGCTGCACCTCTCGCTCAACCGCAGCCTCATCACGCCGGAAGACTTCGCCCGCAGCGCCAATCTCATCCTGCGCTACGGCCCCATCCCGCCGTTCAAGGTCGCCGCCACGCCTCAAGCCTCCGCCGCCAGGCTCGTCGCCCTCACCTCCGCCGACAAGAAGAAGCGCAGTGGCCGCCGCGCCTTCGTCCTCGCCACCGGCATCGGCCGCACCAAAGTAGCCTACGACGTCACCGACCCCGAACTCCTCGCCGCCGCCCACTCCATGTTTAAAACCATGCAGCAGGTGTAATTGTTTATATGCTAGTATGGGCCGAAATCAATGAGGTGACATCCAAATGGCGGGAACTCTTAGTCTTTCCTCGACGGTTCATGTATTTCCTTGCCCAAACTGCAAAGAAACGATCAACACCTCGATGCTTGAATGCCCGTTTTGCTCTGCACCCATCGACCACGCCGCCGCAGAAGATTCAGCCGCTGCAACCAGTAGGATCAGTCAGGCGTGTAGCGACGCCAGCTACCTGAAGATCATGGCATGGTCCTTGCTAACGTTCTTCCTTGTAATGTTCATTCCATTTGTAGGTTTGGCTGGTGTTGTCGGACTGTGGTTTCTCAGAGTTGCAATCCCCGTCATGGTTGTCCGCTGGTGGATTAAGTTCGGCTCGATCAAGACAGACGATCCTGACTTTGTCCGTGCAAAACGGGCAGCCATTATCGTCGGCATTGTCGCAGTGCTGGCGTTAGTCAGTGCAATCCCCATGCACAGGAGTACTTAGTAAGAGCTAGACGGGACTAGGCCGCGGTAACCATCTAACATATATATAGTGACAACCGAACAAACATCTGAACCCGACCCCAACCCCGGAGCGCGCCCCACCGGCGTCTCCGACCCCGCCGCTGCCGCCCAGAGCATCCAGCAGATGTTCGACGCCATAGCCCCGCGCTACGACCTGCTGAACCACCTGCTCTCCGCCGGAATCGACCGCCTCTGGTGGCGACGCACCGCCCGCGCCGTGCGCCCCATCCTCGCACGCCCCGAAGCCGTCATCCTCGACCTATGCTGCGGCACCGGCGACATGACCCTCGCCCTCGACCACCTCCGCCCACAACTCACAACTCACAACTTACAACTTACAACTGCGCCGATTCTGGCGCTGGACTTCTCCCGCAACATGCTCTCTCTCGCCCAGCCCAAGTTTGCCGGGCGCAACATCCGCGCCATCGAGGCCGACGCTCTCCATCTCCCTTTCGCCGACGCCTCCATCGACCTCATCACCTGCGCCTTCGGCTTCCGCAACCTGGCCAGCTACACGGACGGCCTCGCCGAGCTATACCGCGTCCTCCGCCCCTCCGGCCAGATCGCAATTCTGGATTTCAACCAGCCCACCGGCCTCATGGGCACGCTCTACAATCTCTACTTCAAGCGCGTCCTCCCGCTCCTTGGCCGCCTCATCTCCCGCGACGCCAGCGCCTACACTTACCTCCCCGAATCCGTCGCCCGCTTCCCCGCCACGCCGCGCATGATAGAACTCATCTCCGCCGCAGGATTCACCGCGCCCACCTGGACGCCCTACACCTTCGGCATCGCCGGCCTCTACCGGGCGATCAAACCCTGAAGCCGCGTGCGGGCAAACCCTGTAGCCCGTGCAACAAACCCAGCATGTAGCCCATCGAACCCTGTAGCATCTCTCCCATGCCCATTCCGGTCAGCCCGACGAACGCCGCTTCCGCTCCCAGACCGGAATCTCACACCGCCAAGCGCGCCGCCGCGGTTTTTTCCGTCGTCGCAGCGGCCATCGTCGCGCTGCTCAAGCTCATCACCGGCCTGCTCACCGGCTCCCTCGGAATGCTCTCCGAGGCGGCCCACTCCGGCATTGATCTGATCGCCTCGACCATCACTCTCTTCTCCGTTCAGGTCTCCGACCGCCCCGCCGACGACGACCACAACTACGGCCATGGCAAGGTCGAATCCCTCGCCGCCTTCGTCGAAACGGGCATCATGCTCGCCTCCTGCGCGTGGATCGTCCGCGAGGCCATTGGCCGCATCGTCAGCCACAACCATCTCGCGCTGAAGCCCTCGCTCTGGCCCTTCGCCGTGCTGCTCATCTCCATCGCGGTCGATTTCACCCGTTCGCGCACTCTCGCCCGCGTCGCGCGCCAGCATCACTCCGACGCGCTAGCCGCCGACTCGGTCCACTTCGCCACGGACATGTGGGCCTCGTTCGCAGTCCTCATCGGCATCGCGGCCACCTACGCCGGCGAGCGCCTCGCGCGTCCCTGGCTCGAATTTGCCGACCCCATCGCCGCTCTTGTCGTCGCCTGCGTCATTCTGCGTGTCAGTTGGACGCTCGCCCACCAGACCATCGACGCCCTGCTCGACGCCACTCCCACCACCGATCCCACCAACGGCCAACTCCAGTCCTCCGCTCAGGCAAAAGACCAGCTCCGCCAGAATCTCCTGCACGACCTCACAGCCATTCCCGGCGTGCTCTCCGTCGAACGCCTGCGCACGCGCCGTTCCGGCTCCAACTACTTCGCCGACGTCACTCTCGGCCTGCCGCGCAACCTCACCTTCCAGCGCTCCGAGCAGCTCACCCTGGCCGCCACCGAGGCCATACAACGCCATCTGCCCGCCGCCGACGTCGTCGTCCACTCCATCCCCATCGCATCGCTTGCCGAGAGCGTCCACGACCGCATCCGTGCCGTCGCGGCCCGCCGCAACCTCCCCATCCACGAGATCGGCGTCCAGCAACTCAGCGGCCAGCAGCACGACCACCACCATCCCCGCCTGCACATCGAGCAGCACCTCGAGGTCGACGAGACCATGCCGCTTCTCGAAGCCCACGACCTCGTCACCGACCTCGAGGCCGAGATACGGCGCGAGATCCCAGACATCGCCTCCATTCTCACCCACATCGAGAGCGAACCGGCCACCATCGAGCGCCCTGCCTCGCAGGAGCGCGACCGCGACCTCGAGCTTCGCCTGCGCAGCGTCTCCGCCGCCTTCCCCGAGGTCCTCGACATCCACGAGGTCTACGTCACCCGCCGCGGCCCGCACACCGACCGCATTCCCAGCACCCATGCCGAGTACACCCAGGTCTCCTGCCACTGCACCCTGCCCGACGGCCTTCCCATGGCTCGCGTCCACGCCGTCATGTCCGCCCTGGAAGGAGCCTTCAAACTCGATGCGCCCGAGGTCGACCACCTCCTCATCCACCCCGAGCCCGCCACCGACAACCGCCGCTAGCGAAGCGCACAAAAGAGTGTGCCCACATCCAGGCTCTCTGGATGTGGGCACACAGTTTCACTCTCGCTCAGGCAACCGGACGTTTCACTCCCGGCTCAGTTTTCGTACTGCTCCAGCCCTGCCTCGGTCGACGCAAACTGCGACTCTTCGGCCAGCTTGCGTTCGTCGTATGTACGATGGATCGATTTCACCACCGCCGCGAAATCCCCAGCCGACACAGCCCGCGAAAAGTAGAATCCCTGCGCCTCATCGCAGTTGCGCCGCGACAAAATCTTAAGGTGGTCCGTCGTCTCCACACCCTCGGCCGTCACCTTGATGCCAAGGTGGTGCGACATCGACAGGATCGCCCGCACGACCGTCGCCGCGTTTGGCTCCGAGACAGCCTTCAGGATGAAGCTCTGGTCGATCTTCAGCCGGTCCACAGGGTACTGCAGAAGATAGGAGAAGCTGCAGAACCCCGTGCCGAAGTCGTCGATCGCGACCCGCGCGCCCAGCTTGCGGATCTGTTGCAGCTTCTCCAGTGTCGTCGCCGTGTTCACCATCAGGATTCTCTCCGTCAACTCCACCTGAAGACGCTTCGCAGGCAGTCCGCTACTCTCCAGCGCCTCGCCGATCACCTGTAGCAGGTTGCTCTGCTCAAACTGACGCGGCGACAGGTTCACCGAGACGGAGAGTTCCATCCCCAGATCGTCACAGATCGCCTTCGCCTCTTTGCATGACTGCTTCATCACCCACTCGCCGATGGAAACAATCAGCCCGGTCTCTTCCGCCAGTGGAATGAAGATCGACGGCGAGAGCATGCCCAGCTTTGGATGGCGCCACCTCAGAAGCGACTCCATGCCAACCACCCGGCCCGTTGTCAGAGACACCAGCGGCTGATAGTGCATGAAAAGCTCATCGCGCACCAGCGCGTGACGCAGCGCGGCATCCATCGACATGCGGTCCTGAGATTGCTTCAGCATCGCGTCGGCGAACATCTGGTACTGGTTCCGGCCATTCGCCTTCGCAACATACGTCGCCGCGTCGGCGCGTTCCAGCATGGTGTCCACGTCCCCCGCAAAGTCGGGATACACGCACACCCCGACGCTGGCCGTAAGGTTGACCTCCATCTCGCCCACCTGCGCGGTGCTCGCGATGAGGTCTACCAGCCGCTGCGCGCACCGCTCCACGTCTTCCATGTCTGCAATGAGCGGCATCACGATGACGAATTCGTCCCCGCCAAGCCGTCCCAGCGTGTCTGACCGCCGCAGCGATTGCTGCATCCGTTCGGCCATTCCCACCAGCACCTCGTCCCCGGCCTTGTGTCCCAGCGAGTCGTTCATCCACTTGAAGTGGTCCAGGTCCACCACAAACACCGCCGCCTTGCGCCCGTGCAGCGACGCCTTCTCGATCGCCTCCCCGATGCGTTCGCGCAGCAGCGGACGTCCCGGCAGGCCAGTCAACTGGTCGTGCGAGGCCATATGCTTCAGATACATCATCAACTGCTTCCGCTCCGTGATGTCCGACGAAATGGCGATGAATCCGCTGATCTCGCCCGCCCCATCGCGCACCGACGTCACCGCGACATGGACCGGCAACGTCGTGCCGTCACGCTGAATGTACGTCCAATCCCGTTCTTCAACCTCTCCCTGAGCGGCCTTCGCCGTGAGCAGCGCGAAGCCTTCCAGCGCTGGGCCATCCTGCGCAAAGTCTTCGCCGGTCTGCGCTGTCAACTCCGTGGGTTCGTGCAGCGTGGTGATCGCGACCTTGCCCACCATCTCCGCGCGTGAATAGCACGTCAGCTTTTCGGCTGCCCCGTTCATCGCACGGATCATACCATTCAGGTCCGTCTCGATAATGCTGAACGGGGCCGTCTCGAAGACCGAGTTGCTGAAGTTCGATAGACTTCGAAAGCGCTCTTCATTTTTCTTGACTTCGGTCACATCGCTGACGGTAACTGCCACCCCATCGTCAAGTTTGTGAATCCGTCGCCGAAGCCACCTCTCCGCGCCATTGTCCAGAGGGACCGAAAGGTCCTCGCACAGTGGCTCTCCCGTAAGCACCACTTTGCGGTATCTTTCGAACAGTTCGCCCGTGCTGTCCGCCGGAAAAACCTCGCACAGGTCATGGTCCAACAGCTCGATGCGCGGCTTCTGCAACAGTTTCTCGGCATGGGCGTTTACATACCGGTAACGCAGGCCCACGATCTCGCCCGCCTTGTTCCGCACTGAATCCAATATCGAAAAAGCGTCCGGGCTGGACTCCGCCGCCGCGATAAACCGGGCATTCTTCTCACTGGTCTCGCGATAGCCCCCGCCCTGGTTCCGCTCACGCCACACCAGCAGGATGACAACGCTCGCCAGCACCGCCGTTCCCCAGGTGAAGCCATTGGCCAGGGTCGGCGACACGGAAGAGCGGCCCGCCGCTGCAAGTCTCCACACCATCACGATCAGCGCCACAAGCCCAACCGCAAACCCAGTCAGGCGTATACGCCGTGTTTTCCTGCCCTGTAGCTTCATCAAAACGGTTCGCCTTCCATGTCACATCGGTGACCTGACTTACTCAGCGTCTCACCTTGGTGTTTAAGAATTTCGCACAATCGAACGTAAAGCAAGGCTAGCATCGAGCGGGAAAAATAGAACTACCCATAAGGTAACTAGACTACAACTATTGAGTAACCTAAGTAACCTCGGGCGCACAGTCAAAAAAATATCGTACGCGGCTCACCAACAGCAGTCCCGATCAGTCCGCCGATCGGCCACATGGAGAAATCTGAGGCGCGTCTCGTGGCCCCGTCAACTCACACCGGACAGACCCCCCCTCGAAATATTGCCGTCCAAAGCAACTGTTCGCCCCTGTCTCCGTCTATCGTGATAGTTATGAGTTCCATGGGAATGGTTCGTCCTGCCCTCTTCGCCGCGCTGCTGCTTCTAAGCGCGGCCAACGCCGTACCGTTGCTTGCGCAGCAGCCCGCCGCCGCAACTCCAGCCGCACCCGCGCAGACCTCCGCCGCCAATCCTCCCACCCTCAACGTCGATGCGCGCCTGGTCAACATCCCCGTCGTCGTACACGATAAAAAAGGCGCCCTCGTCCAAAATCTCGCCAAGGACAACTTCGTCCTTCAGATCGACGGTAAACCCCAGACCATCCGCTACTTCAATCTCGACACCGATCTCCCCCTTACCCTCGGCCTTCTGGTCGACACCAGCCAGAGCCAGCGCGACGCCATCGACGACGAGCGCACAGCCAGCTTCGCCTTCCTCGACAACGCGCTCACTGGCCCCGCCGGCCGCGACAAGGCCTTCATCGTCCAGTTCGCCCGCCAGACCGACCTGCTGCAGGACGTCACCAGTTCCAAGCCCAGGCTCCAGGCCGCCCTCAAGCAACTCGAAACCCCAGCCTCCGGCGGCGACTCCGACAACAGCAGTTCCAACTCAGGCTCCAACTCCGGCTCCAACTCCAGCGACAGCTCCACCCGCGCGCGTCGTGCCACGACCACCCTCTACGATGCCCTCTTCCTCGCCTCCGACGAGTTGATGAGCAAGCAGACCGGACGAAAGGCCATCGTCATCCTCTCCGACGGCGTCGACAGCGGCAGCAAGGAGTCGCTCGCCTCCTCCATCGAAGCCGCCCAGCGAGCCGACGCCATCGTCTACGCCATCTACTTCAAGGGCCGCGAGACCGCAGGCGGAAACAATCAGACTCCCGGCCGCCAGGGCGGCGGAGGGTTTCCCGGTGGCCGAGGAGGTGGTGGAGGATTTCCCGGTGGAGTCGGCGGCTATCCCGGTGGTGGTGGCCGAGGCGGTGGCCAGGGCCGTCAGCCCGAGAGTCTCCCAAGCCATATTGACGGCAAGAAAATCCTCCAGCGCATGGCCGACGAGACTGGCGGAAGCCTCTTCGAGGTCAGCAAGAAAGAGACCGTCGCCGGCATCTACAAGCAGATCGGCGACGAGCTGCGCGCCCAGTACCGGCTAGGCTACTCGCCCGACAAGGACTCCGCCTCCGATGGCTACCACCGCATCGTCCTCTCGCTCACCAAGTCCAGCCCCAGGGACCTCTTCCTGCAGACCCGCGACGGCTACTACTCCGGCAACTGAAGCAAGCCGAAACCAAGTCGCGCAATGCGACCGCGCTGAGCTTGCCTCACGCGCAACAAGCCGCAAGCGTCCACCCGTACACTGTGCGCTTGCATGAAAACCGATTGCCGCGCTGAATGCTATGGAAGCAATGGAGCCGATGAACGGAGTTGAACCGTTGACCTACGGTTTACGAAACCGTTGCTCTACCAACTGAGCTACATCGGCCTGCCTGACTTATTCTACCGGCTGCGCCCGCAACGCGCAAAGCGAGCGAAGGCGGATTGTCATTCCGGCCCTGAACCTCGATCTTGTCTCAATGGAAGAATCTCGTTCCTCGCGTTGCAAGCGTTGCGCCTGCAAGCCTATCTACAGCTCGGATCGCGCAGCCATGTCGTCAGCGCCACCACGAATGGAGCCATCACAATCGTCACATATGCCAGTCCCGCGAAAAAATCATGCATCGCAGTCGCCTCGGGTTCGATCGAGTGGAGCAGAACACAACTCACCACATCGCTATCGGCGAAACCACGCCGCTCCAACAGGCGGCCGCTTCTCTGCGTAAACTTAGGTCACTCGTCCGTCGTCCGCCGCCGCTTCAAGCACACACCCACGAAGCTCCGCAGACGCGAAAAGGCCGCCCGGCAACAGGGCGGCCTTTTCTTTAGGGAGAATAGTTCCAACGGAGGCAAAGCCATCAGAACTTTCTGGCTGCATACTAAGTTTGGCCAAAACCGGTGTCAAGACTAAAACATCGCCATTGCAACACGTTGATAATAGATGCCTTAGACAGACAGGAGTTTTTGAGAATATACGTCTTATATTCGCTTTTTCCGGTTTTACAGTCCGACGAACCACTGTGAAATCATATATTTATCCAATAATATTGCACCGCTGGATGTGCATCCCGGCCCGCTGCGGCGTTTCGCCGCTCCGCTGCCCGCAGTCTGCCGTCCGATCCTCCGCTGCCTGTTCTTCAGTCCTCGGGATCGCGCAGCCTCTTGCCCACCGCTCCGCTCAGATCGATACGCAAGAACTCCGGCTCATTGGCCGCTGGTTTTCCTTGCATTACGCGCACCAGCGCCCGCCCATAGCCGAGAAACAGTCCCAGCACAAGCATCGCGAGTGCAGAGATCGCGCAGAAGATCGCGATGTTCTCCAGCAGGCTGAATGTCTTGTGTACCTCCGTTGCAAAGTCCAGCGGCACGGGCTTATTCCACGTCACCTCGCTGCGCAGATGGATTCCGTCCACCATCTTTTGCGCCTCGTCCACCGGCCACGCGCCCGTCGTCAGCAGCAGCAGCGGCCCCTCGCGCCGAATCTTCACCGTCCCTGTCAACGCCGTACTCTGCTGCCGCCTCAGCGCCTCGATGGCGCGCTCGTGGTCGCCTGCAATCTGCGGCGTCGGATACAGCAGCAGCGTCAGCACGCCGCCGTCCTTCGTCCTCGCCGTCACCACCTCCGCGCTCTTGTCGAACCCCACCGTCCCCGCCGGCAGCACTCCGCCCATCTCCGTGTAACCCCGAGGCCCCAGCGCATAGCGCACCGACTCCTCCTCGATCCACTTCCCCGTCACCAGCCCCGGCAGCAGCGGAGCATTTCCAGCCGCCCCGCCCACCTTCGGCAGCCCTCCAATCAGTTCCCTGGTCAGTGCAATCATCGCCTCGTGGTCTATCCGGAAGTGGCCAACCACCACATTCGCGCCGCTGCGCATCAGCAACTCGTCCCCATTCGAGACCGCATCGTCGCCCACCTTCTCCGGCCGCATCCCCGGCCTGCGGAAGTAGTCGTACGCCGCAACTGCCCCGCTCGCATCGAAAAATTTGTAGACCGCAACCGTTCCTTGCGGCAATGCATTCGCCGCCGCGTACTCCGATCGCGCAAACCGCCGCAGCCCGTCCTCGGTCATCACCGGTGCGTCCGCCGCATCCACCAGCCCCAACCCGTCGCCTGCATCGCCCTCAGCCACGCGCTTCAGCTTTCCCAGCGTCGCGGGAAGCAACGGCGTTGGCGGCTCCACCAGCATCATCGTCGCTACCGGTCCCGCGCCCTGCCCTTGTGTCTGTGCCTGCGCGAATAGCACCGCCCCCAAAGCCGCGCACACACCCACCGCAGCCGCACAAATCGCCAACCGCATCATCGCTCGCCGAGAATCACCCATACCTCGCTCAGACTACCACTGAATCCGAAGCGCTCACAGCTCACAGCACATAGCTCACAGCTCATAGCTGATCCACAAAACGCTCCCGCCAGAATCTCAAACCTGCGTTCCATCTCCAATCGGATGTTGATAGCATCGGTGTGTGCTGGAACTCTCCACCCCGGTCAAATTCGTCAAGCGCGTCGGCGAGCGCATCGCCGCCGGTCTAGCCACGCGCGGCGTCGACACCGTCGAAGACCTCCTCTACCACATCCCTTTCCGCTACGAAGACCGCCTCAATCCGCAGCCCATGGCCGAGCTGGTCGCCGGCTCCATGGCCTCCATCATCGGCGAGGTGCGCGGCTCCGTGCTGCTCCGCACACGCTCCGGCCCCATCTTCGAGATGACCCTTGGCCAGGGACTCGGCACCGTCAAGTGCATCTGGTTCCACGGAACCTATCTCAAGGACAAGTTCAAGCTCGGCCAGATGGTCGCCGTCTACGGCAAGCTCGAACCCTCCCGCTCCGCAATGGCCGCCGCCGCCATCGCCGGTCAGGGCGCAAGCTCCGGTCGCTTCAAAATGATCCAGCCGCAGTTTGAAATCCTCCCCTCGCCCGGCGCCACCGGCCCCGACGCAGAGTTCTCCATGCTGGAGATGGGCCGCATCGTCCCCATATACGAGTCGCTCGGCGGAACCACCCCCTGGGGCGCAAAGCTCACCTCCAAGTGGATGCGCCGCGTCGTCTGGTCCATCTTCGAAGAACTCATCGAAGGAAATCCTTCGGGTTCCCCATCCATGACAGCTTCACACGGGGTTCCCGGCGAGCGGTCTTTGCTCGCTGGGGTGGAACCGTCATGGATGGGATCGACGAGCCCCGAACCTGTTCCCGAGACCCTCCCCGCCGCGCTCCTCCGCCGTCTCCATCTCCCCTCCCGCCTCGAAGCTCTCCGCGCCGTCCACTTCCCCGAGGCCGGCACCCCAATGCTCGAGCTGATGTCCTCAACCACCCCCGCGCACAAGCGTCTCATCTTCGAGGAACTCTTCTATCTCGAACTCGGCCTCTCGCTCAAGCGCCGCCGCATGCGCGAGCGCGTCGGCACCGCCTTCACCACCGGCCCCGCCGTGCGCGAAGCCATCAAGCAGGTTCTTCCCTTCCATCCCACCGCCGCACAGAAACGCGTCCTCGGCGAGATCGTCGCAGACATGCGCCGCCCCCAACCCATGCGCCGCCTCCTTCAGGGCGATGTCGGCTCCGGCAAGACCATCGTCGCCATGCAGGCCGCCATCATCGCCATGGAGAACGGTGCCCAGGCCGCGCTCATGGCTCCCACCGAGATCCTCGCCACGCAGCACTACCTCTCCGCGCGCAAGCTCCTCGCCGGTGCCATCTCACCCCGCACCGGCCAGCCCTACCTCATCGCTCTGCTCACCGGCTCGCTCGATCCCGCCACCAAGCGCCAGACGCAGGCCCGCATCCTGCGCGGCGAAGCGCAGTTCATCATCGGCACCCACGCCCTGCAGGAGGACAAGGCCGGCTTCAGCAACCTCGGCCTGGTCATCGTAGACGAGCAGCACCGCTTCGGCGTGCAGCAGCGCTTCAAGCTGATGAAGAAGCCCGGTGGCGAGGCGCGCAATGGAAGTGTCGCCGTCCTCCCAAGCGACCCCGATGTCCTCTCCATGACCGCGACCCCCATCCCCCGCACCCTCGCCCTCACCCTCTATGGAGATTTAGAACTCTCCGTCATCGACCAGATGCCGCCCGGCCGCACCCCCATCGTCACCCGCCACACCACCGATGAGCACGCCGCCGAGGTCTGGGACTTCGTCCGCAAACAGGTCTCTCAGGGCCGCCAGGCCTATCTCGTCTATCCCGTCATCGAGGGCAGCCGCGACGACCAGCCCGAACTTGACTTCCCCCACGACGAACAGCCCGAACCCACCACCGCCCAAGCCACCATGCGCTCCAGTAAGTCAGCGAGTCAGCGAGTCGGCAAGTCAGCCGCGAAGACCGGAGGGAGCAGGGGCCTTCAGGCCCCTGATAATCTCGCGCGCAAACGGGGCTTTAGCCCCGGGCCTTCCTCGTCAAAATCCGCCAAAACCGAAAAACTCTTCCCCACCGCCAAGACAAAACTCCGCTCCGCCACCGAGATGTTCGACGAACTCCGCACCGGAGCGCTCGCAGGTCTCCGTCTCGGCCTCCTCCACGGCCGCCTCTCCGCCGACGAAAAGGAAGTCACCATGGCCCGCTTCAACCGCGGAGAGATCGATGTCCTCGTCGCCACAACCGTCATCGAGGTCGGCGTCGATGTCGCCAACGCCTCCGTCATGGTCATCGACCACGCCGAGCGATTCGGCCTCGCCCAGATGCACCAGCTCCGTGGGCGTGTAGGCCGAGGCGCGGCAAAAAGTTTCTGCATTCTAATGACCGGCGACAACGTAAGCGAACAAGCCGAGCTTCGCCTCAACGCCATGGTCGCCACCCAGGACGGCTTCGCCCTCGCCGAACTCGACCTCACCCAGCGCGGCCCCGGAGAGTTCTTCGGCACCCGCCAGACCGGCCTGCCCGAGTTCCGTGTCGCCAACCTCCTGCGCGACCGCGCCGCCCTCGAGCTCGCCAAAGTCGAGGCAGAACGCTTCGCCGCCCGTCCCGACCCCGCAATCCCCCCCGCCCAGATCGCCGCCGTCTGGGCCCGCCTCAAACAACAATGGCAACGCCGCTACGCCCTCGTGGAGGCGTAGAGCTATTACCCGAACGCAATGATGCGCTTTTTGCTCGACCCAACACAGAACTCCGTCATCCCGACCGGCGCAACGGACAGTCTCATCGTCCGTTGCGCAGTGGAGGGACCCCCGCATTTCGCTTTTGTTTGTTCTTGTTCTCCGCCGTTGCCTGTTTCTGCTGTCATCCTGAGCGCGTCTTTCTAGCGCGAAGGATCCCGACGAACTCGCAACCTGCACAACCGCCCGCACCTTTCTCCCACAAAGGTCATAGCTCATAGCTGAAACAAAGAAATCCCCTCGCTTCACCCGCAAAACCCCAGCAAATCCGCTTGTCAAAACACTCGAACCCCAAAAATCCCCCTAACTCACACCAACTAAACAACATAAATCCGATAAATAGTTGGCATAGTAGTTATGCTCCACGGCATATAATTAAATCAGTAAGCAAAATCACACAGACCCGGCCAACTCGCCGGGTCTTCGCTTTTAACGCACCACTGGCCCGTGGCCCTCAACCGTCTCCACGAAGTCCAGACTCAGTCCAGACCTGATACAGACCAAGTCCAGGTGGTGTCCTAATTTCAAATTCCCGGCAACGGGAGCAAAATCTGAGGGTTCCCATCACGGAGGCTCGCTATGAGACTTCGTGAATGGGCAAATATTGGATGTCTCCTAATTTGGGCTATCTGTAGGTACTTTTTGCTCGTTTGCGGGGTATTCCTCTATTTGCTTCAGGCGGGGAATAATAATTTCCGGGTTGCAGGGTACAAGATGCAACGTCTTGATGTCGCTCATAAATTGACTGAAGAGGCAAAATTTGTAGACAGATTGTGGGGTACTAGGGAACCCGTCACTATAGGAGATAGTTCCGGCTATCTCAAACATCTGTTGCCCGCTGTCGATCCGGTCAGTCACGATCCCGGGGAGCCCGACGTTTACAAAGAACTCCGCACTTCCTGGAGTAACAGTTTGAACGTCAATTTCACTCCAGTGTTTTTCACTCGCATTGATTGGAGCATCTGTAAGCAATCCTGTACTTACAGTGTAAGTGACTTCATGAACAAGTACTTCAACGGTTCCGGATGGTATTCGTCCGATGTTCTCGATTGGAAAAGTAAAAGACGTGATGGGCTTCGACAGGCTGGGCTTTCCCATTACGAGGTACGCTCTTTCCGAGACATGCAGAGCGTCCTTAGCAGTCTGAGCCGCACTCGTAGCAGCCCCGGCAGTCACCTTAGCCTCACCAGCCTGGATACCGGAATTGGTAGCGAGAGTAGTAGCTTGTGCAGTCTGCTTTTGAGCTTCCCCATACAGGCGATTCGTGGCGTCAGTTTGACTCTGCATCTTCAGGAGAGTTTGTCCGAGGGAATCCTTGCTCCCATCCAGAGCAGTTTGGGTCAGGTCATTAGTTCTACGAATCTGGTGCCATTGCAGATAAGTGAAGACCGTGTAACAGATCAGGATGACGACGCCCGCAATCTCAAGGCCAAGTTTGGTGTTTTCGCGCCATTTGCTGGGTTCTTTGTCGGGTGCTTCAGTGCTGGCTGGGGCCTGTGGAGGCTCAGGCGGTGCGCCAATGGGCGGCAATTTGCTCTCGGCACCTGTGCCCTCATAGGGGGGTTCGCGTTCGGGGTTATCAGCGGGATTGTTTTCGCTACGGTTGCCCTCTAGCATTGGCCACCCCCCTTTGAGGTAATTGTACAACAAAAACTCTTGACACTCTCTTGTTTACGTTATACAGTAATTGTAGTGAGGTTGGTTATGGCAAACGTGCTCAACATCGACAAGAAGATCGCGGTTATCGGCGCACTCGCAGAGGGTTCCAGCATACGCTCCATCGAGCGGATTACGGGAGTCCACCGCGACACGATCATGCGACTGGGCGTGAAGGTTGGGCAGGGATGCACGTCGATCATGGATGCCAAGATGCGCAATCTCTCCTGCAACCGTTTGGAGGTTGACGAGATTTGGGGCTTTGTCGGCAAGAAAGAGCGCAACGTCCGCATGGGCGATCCGCTGGAGGTTGGCAGCGTTTGGACATGGTGCGCCATTGACGCGGAGACAAAGCTGGTTCCAGCGTTCAAGGTTGGAGCGCGTGATGCAGCGACGGCGACCGCCTTTATGCAGGATGTAGCCAGCCGGATGGCCTACCGGGTGCAACTCTCCACCGATGGGTTCCACAGTTACGCGGAGGCGGTAGCAAAGTCCTTTGGGACGGACGTGGACTATGCACAGATCGTGAAGGTCTACGGAGCCTATGCGTTCGGGGAACGCCGCTACAGCACATCCGGTGTTCTCTCGGTCGAGAAGTCAGTGAAGACGGGTCGGCCCGATGTAGACCTGATCTCGACTAGCTACATCGAACGGTTGAACGCAACCACGCGGCTGCACATGCGCCGCCTGACTCGTCTCACTCTAGCGTTCAGCAAGAAACGCGAGAATTTCGAGGCGGCGGTCGGACTACACTTCGCCTATTACAACTTCGTCAAACGTCACAACACACTACGCTGTACCCCGGCGATGGCCGCTGGGGTCGAAGGTAGCCAGTGGAGCACAGGGCAGCTTGTGGAGGCGACTGCATGACCCATATCGAAGAACTCCAAGACGTAATCCACAAACTCCACGGTGTGAAAGCTACGCACCGGGAGTCTGTGCCTGTCAAAGAGGTTTGGCAGGGCAAGACGATATGGGACGGGATTGTGGAGGTCTTCGACTTGCACGGCCATCCCAAGACCGATACGGCCTATGCCTGGTTGCACGATACCGGAGATCCCAGCAAGCCTATACAGCACGTCACAGTGCTGCACATCCATCCGGCCCTAACGCCCCTAACCGCCGTCAGATCGTTCATCATGCAGGAGATTCAGAATGCCAGCGCAGCCCAAGCCTAAGAAAGTCGGACGCCCGAAGTTGCCGAAAGGTGAGGCCAAAGGGAAGCTAGTCGCCCTGCGTCTCAGCGCAGAGGATGTGAAGCGGATCGGCGCGGCGGCGAAGGCCAGAAAACAGAATATGTCAGAGTGGATTCGCAGCACGTTGAGTGCCGCATTGGAGGATTGAGGGATGGAAAAGCAAATTAGGACACTACCCAAGTCCAGACTTAACATGCTTTTTTTGAATACTTTAGTATTTTTTCGCACACAAAGGAGAGAACCCGCATGTCCGAAACCGCCGCAACCACCCAGATCTTCGCCTTTACTACGTCTCACGCGCTTAGCGCGAGCTTAACCAACATCTTTTGAATACTTTACGCTATTGGCACCGGGGGGTGTACACGCAATGACGAACACAACCGGCAACTCCCCGAGGAGGGGCCTTACTACTGGCGCTATCGCCGCCACTCCCCGCTCTTGCCGCCGCTCTTCCTCACCAGCGCCACCTCGCGAATCCGAATCCCCTTGTCCAGCGCCTTGGTCATGTCATACACCGTCAGCGCCGCGATGGACGCCGCCACCATCGCCTCCATCTCCACGCCGGTCGCCGCGGTCGTCGCGGCCGTCGCCCGCAGCCGCACCCCTCCCGCAACCACCGTCGCCTCCACATCCACAAAGCTCAGCGCCAGCGGATGGCACATCGGAATCAGCCCCGAGGTCTGCTTGGCCGCCTGAATCCCCGCAATCCGCGCCACCTCCAGCGGGTTTCCCTTGGGATTTCCCCCGTTTGCGCCAGCCAGCGCGGCCAGCACCGCCTCACTCAGCTCGACGAACGCCTCCGCCACAGCCTCGCGCCGCGTCTCTGCCTTCGCGCTCACATCCACCATCCGCGCCCGCCCCGCCTCATCGTAGTGGCTCAACTTTTTACTCATGCAGTGAGCCTACCGCAGCAGCACGGAAATCACATCCCCGGAGTTGTAATCGCGCCCATCCGCCAGCACCGCGTAGCAGTTCGCCCGCGCATTTGCCGCCAGATCGCCCGATCCCTGCGATCCCACAATCCGCACCTCCGGCCGCGCCAGATCATGCCGCAAGATCGCCGGAAGGATCCGCGTCAACCCAGCCTTCCCGCTCGCCGCTTCGGCCAGAGTCGCCTGCACAAACCTCGGCCCCGCCGCGCCAGCCCCACACAACGCGCGCAGCATCGGCCCAACGAAGCACTGAAACGTCACCATCGTCGACACCGGATTCCCCGGCAGCCCAAAGAAATAGGTCCACTCCCGCTCCTCCGCCGACTCGCCAACTCGCTGACTCGCTGACTCGCTATCTTGCTGACTCGCTGCCTTTCGCAGCCGCCCAAAGACCACCGGCCTGCCCGGCTGCATCCGCACTCCGCGAAAGTAGAACTCCGCCCCAAACTCTGCCAGCACCTCCTCCACCAGGTCGAACTTCCCCACCGAAACCCCGCCCGAGAGCAGCAGCAGACCGCTCCCGCGTCCCTCCGCAATCCGCTCCCGCAAACTCTCTCGCGAGTCCCGCGCAATCGCCAGCCGCCGCGCCTCGCCGCCCGCAGCCTTCACCATCGCCGCCAGCGCGTAGCCATTCGAGTTGCGAATCTGAGAATCGCCCGGAGTCTCTTCCACCTCGACCAACTCATCGCCCGTCGCCACAATCGTCACTGCCGGCCTCTGATAGACCGTCAACTCCGCTCGCCCGCACGCCGCGGCCAGTGCGATCTCCGCCGCGCCCATCGCCCTTCCCGCAGTCAGCAGAGCCTCGCCACTCCGAGCCTCGCTGGCGCGCCGCACAATGTTCTCCTCCGCGCGCAACCGTCGCCCCGCCGCGGCCCAAACCATCCCCTCGCCCAACTCCGCGTGCTCCACCATCGCCACCGCGTCCGCACCCGCAGGAACCACTGCGCCCGTCATTATCTCCACCGCTTCCCCGCTCGACAGGGCCTTACCCGCCCAGGCCTCACCCGCCCGCACCAATCCCACCACCCGCAGCCGCCTCCCAGACGTCCACTCCTCGGCCAGCACCGCAAACCCATCCCGAGTCGCGCGGTCGAACGGCGGCTGATCCCGCTCCGCCCTCACCTCCTCGGCCAGCACCCGGCCCGCCGACGCCAGCAACCCAACCTTTTCCGCTCCAGTCACACGCACCCTTGCCGCATGATGCAGCACGACCTCGAGTGCCTCGACGAACCCCAGGACCCGCGCCTCCGTTGTTGCACCTCTCATCGCCCCTCCTCACTCTCGCCTTAGCTCCAAGAAAAAGGCCCCGGACGATTCTCGCCCAGGGCCGTTCCCATCCTTCACAAACAGTTACTTCTTCTTGGGTGCCGGTGGCGCCTTGTAGTTTGTCTGGATCTGTTCATTCAGTCCCGCGAGAAGGCCCTTCAGATCGGCTGCGTGAACTCCATTGGGGGCCAGTTCAAGGTATTTGTTGCAAGCTTCCACCAGCCCCGGAGGGGCAACGAAAGACTTCCCGTCCGCCGATTGCGTTATCAGCGGGGCCAGCCCTTGAGTCTTGAGGTAGTAATTCTCCGCCCTGGTCGGATCGGCTGCGATCGCCTTATCAGCCGCCTCGGCAATTCCCTCTACCTTGCCCGTCGTCAGGCTCGAGTTATAGAGCGTCACCGCCTCGTTGTAGTAGTACTTCCCGGCGCTCTTCGGGTCTGCCTTGGCCGCTGCTTCGTAGGCATCTGCTGCATCCTGCGTCTTGCCCAGTCTGCCCAGCGCCTGTCCAAGCTGGTTGTTGACCACCGCGGCAGTATCTGCGCTGGGCTTGGCCAACGCGGCATTCAGGGTGAGGGCCTTCTGGTATGAGGTCACCGCCGCCTGTAGCTTGTCCGGAACCGAGGCGTCGGTCGTCTTCGCAGCCTTGGCAGCATTGCTCGCCGCCACCGCATCGCCCAGTTGTGCATCGCCCAGCACGTCCCACAGCACCGCCTCATCCGGCTTGGCCGCTGTCGCATCCGTCATGGCCTTGATGGCCGGCGCATAGTTGCCCGCTACCGTGTCCGCACGCGCCTGCTTCAGCAGCGCATTCAAATTCTCAATCTTGGCGTTCTTCGCCATGATCTCAGTGTTGGCCTTCTTATACTCTTCGTACTGCTCCCGCTGCGCCGGGTCCATCTTGTCGATGTACTCCTTGCGCGTCATGTCGAAGTCCACCGTCTTGTCGTCCCCCGCCGCAAGCTGCGCGGGCATGTAGTCCACGGGGCCGTTGTTCTGGAAGACTGCCGCGACGTAGTTGCCCGGCTTGATGCCAGCTCCCTTGTAGTTGCCGCTGGCGTCGAGCGGAAACGTGTATTCAAACTTCCGGTTTGCCGAGTTGGGATTCCGATCGGTGGTTAACCTCACGTCGCCCTCTGTGATCGCCTGCCCCAACGGGCTGGTCACATGCCCATGAATTCCCGCGGTTGCCGCCGCCGGTGCCGCCGCCGGTGCCGCCGGCTGCGCCATCAGCCGCCCCGGTTGCGCCAGCGAAACCAAACCCAGAAGACATGCCGTCAACACACCTGCAATCTTTATCTCACAAATTTTCATCGCTCTCTCCCAACTCTCTCTCTCCGCACTTCACTCGCGGCACCGCCCATTTCGCGTACGCCGCGGAATAAACCTTCCACGAACAGCCTTGTCAAAGTTACATGCAACCATGCGCCCAATTCAACTCCCAATTCCAACTCACTTCGCTTCCACGCTCTGCAGGTGGAAGGTGATCGTCCCCCAGAACAGCCGCGCACGGATCTGCACCGGGATATGGCGCGCGTCGTCGGTGTACCAGATCCAGATGTTGCCGCGGTTCTTCACCACGCCCTCCTCGGCCGTCGGTTGCACCCGGATGGTCTGAAACGTCCCGGCCGGGGTCTTGATCTCCTCGCGCGCCTCCACCTTCATCGTCACCGTCACCGTGCGCATCGCGTCGCCCAGCGGGAACCGAACGTCCTGCCCCACCGTCAGCCGCTGCGACGCCGCATAGAATATCCCCGACAGCGAGTCTGTCACGCACGCAGGAATCGACGCTGTCTGCTGCTTCTCGGTCCCCTTCACCAGGTTCTTTTCGATCTGCGTCTGCTTGCCCGTCTTCGAGTCGAACGTCAGATCGGTCGAGACCTTTCGCCGTCCCTCCTGCACCTGCTTGGAGAAGCCCGCCGAGCACCCCGTCTTCGTATCCATCGACGACTGAAACCGGTCCACTACCGGAAACAGCAGGTTCACCGCGCCCTCCGTGTCCGCCGTCGCCGTCACCTTCAACTGCTCGCCCTGCTGCGCCAGATGGAAGACCGCCGTCCCTCCGGTAAACACGCGCCAGTCCACGGTAAAGGTCAGCGTCTGCCGCACGGGAAACGCATAGCCCGCAACCGGAGGCTGTAGCGTTGGGATGGGACGCTGCACCGCTTGCCCCTGCGCCATGTGGACCGTCGCGGGCTGCACCGTCTGCGCCCACGCCGTTTGAGTTCCACCCGAAGGCCCGGACAGCCCTGCCAGCATTGCCATAAGCAGCACAATGGCAAGCGCAAGCCGCACCGGCTTAAAGCCAGAGCAGAGGGCCGCGGAACGTTGCAGAAGATTCAGAACCTGTTTAATAACTCCCTTTCGCACGGACACTTACGAATTGTCATCACGGATACTTTACGAATTGTCATCACGGATACTTTACGAATTGTCATTCTGACCCTGAGCGAAGTCGAAGGGGAAGAATCCCCGCATTTTGCTCGCTGCGCGATACATTTCACTATCGCTGATAGCGCTCCAAGACCAGTCAATGGTTCGCAGCTCGCACAAGAAGGATGGCTGGAACTCAGCGCGAAAAAAACAGCAGCTTCAGAACCAGCGCCAGATAAATGCCCGCTGCGCCCATAGCCGAATTGTACTCGCGGTGACGCCGGTAAAGCTCCGCCGAGAAGCCGTTCTTCGCTGCAACCCCATCGCCCGCCAGGACCTTATCGCCCTCCGCCAACTCTTTCTCCGCGCCCGCGCCTCTCGGCAGCAGCCTCGGAACCGCGCGCGCATACGCCTCGAATCCCGCGAAGTGCTCGCGCAGATACGCCTCCTCGCTCAGGATCGTGGGAATATAAATCGCCGCGAACAGCCCCGCCAGCAGCGCCAGAATCAACCAACTCGCCGCCGCCGCCGCAAACCCGAACGCAATCAGCATCGACCCCAGATACAGCGGATTCCGCGTATGCGCGTAAGGTCCCGTCGTCGTCAACTCCGCATCCTTCTTCACATAACCGGAAGCATAACCGCGCAGCCACAGCCCCGGCAGCACCAGCGCCAGGCTCACCGCCATCGTCCGCCAGCTCGGTCGCGCCATCCACAGAAACACCGCCGCAAACGCAAACCCCATCGGCACCCGTATCCGCCGCGCAATCCTCTGCCAACCCGTCCGTCCGCTCACGCTCGCCCGCTCGCCTTTCCAAGAACTGCTCTTCGTCCGTGTTCGTTTTCCGTCGTCATTCTGGCGAAGCCAGAATCTCCGTATTTGTCGTTTGTCCGGGCAGTATACCTTGGGAGATCGCCCCTAAATGATCTTCGTATCAGCCAACCTTCACGCAGCAACTTGCGTTGATCAAACCACCCTTCGCGCCAGCAGCTTCATTCCTTGCGCGCCTGCCACTGATCGTAATTTATCTGCAACTTCAGCCAGAAATCGGGACTCGTATTGGGCAGAATCTCCGCCAACCGGATCGCCCTCCCCGCCGAAATCTTCGTCTGACCATTGAGGATTCGCAACACCACAAAGCGTGGCGCCTTCATGCTCCGTGCCAAAGAGGTAGCGTCCATCTCCCCATATATTCGCGAAGGACCTCACCAGGATATGCAGGATTGTGCATCGCCATAACCATCTCCTTAGTCCGGCTTCCAGCAATAAGAATTACATCTCTACACATTTGACAACCAGCAACCTGCAACTGAACCCTACCCCATCATCTCCATAGTCGCCTCGACCACCTCACCCGCCTCAATCCGCAACATCCCCTCCTCCACCTCACTCACCCGCTTGTGGCTGGTCGCGCTCGACGCATCGCGCAGCACCCGTGAGCGCGTCCCGTAAGGCCCATTGCGCGCCGGATCGGTCGGCCCAAAGATCGCCACCACAGGCCGCTCCAACGCCGCCGCCAGATGCAGCGGCCCGGTGTCGCCCGCAACCACCACCGCCGCCCGCCGCGTCAGCGCGATCAGTTGTCCCACCGAGCAGGGCACCGCCCGCGCCGATCCCTCACTCATCTGCACCACGCAGTCCGCCTCGCGCGAGCCATGTGGTGAAGTATTCACCACCGACCGCACGCCAGCCCTCCCCAACTCCGCCGCCACCTGTCCAAATCTCTCCGCCGGCCAGATCTTCGCGCCCCATCCCCCGCCCGCCGAAATCAGGCAGAACCTCTCGTGTCCCACCGCCTCATAGGCCCACCGCTCATCCATCTCATCCATCGGTAGCGTCACCCGCGCCGGTCGCAACCGCTCGCCCACCGCCGCGCCCAGAAGCTCGCACCCCTGCTGCACCACATGCGCCGAGCGCACCTCCACTTGTTGCTTATAGAGCCAGCGCGCCACTCTTTCCCTCGGCCTCGCCGCTCCCGCAAATACAGCCGCCCCCGCCATCCGTCCCACCACAGCCGACTTCAACGCCCCCTGCATGTCCACGCACACGTCGAACCGCTCGCCGCGCAGCACATCGCGCAACACATGCACCTCCGAACGCGTCTTCAGCGAGATCGGCCTCTTCTTCCATGCGCTGGCCGCCACGCTGTACCAGCGGTCCACCAACGCGCGCCCATCATGGCGTCCCTCGATCTGCTGCAGGTCGTTGGGGTCCCCGGCAATCTGCAGTAGGTCGCTCCAGCGCGGCTCGATCGCCCACCCGATAAACCACTCCGGATGCAGCTCCCGCAGCGCCGCAACCGCCGGCATCGCGTGCAGCACATCGCCCATCGCCCCGATCCGCACAATCAGCACTCTCACCGGAGGCGCTCCTCCATCTCGCGCACCACATCCGCCTCGTCCACGAACCGCGCCGTCAGCCCCCCCACGCACACCGGCCCAACCTCGCGCAGCCGCTCCAGCATCGCGCCCGTCAACTTCACCGCATCCTTCTCCGTGGTAATAAATCCCGTCGCACCGCACTGCTTTGCCATCGCAACCATCCGTACCGCATCCGCCATCGCATACGCATGATGATCGCCGAAAGCCACGATCTCCGCCAACTGGCAGCCCGCATCCTTCAGCATCGCCCAGAATCCCTCCGGCCGAGCAATCGCGCAGAACGCCAGCGGCCTGGCACCCGCGCATCCCTCCGCAAACCGCAGCTCCCGTCGCACGCTCCACACCGCCGCGTCCTCGCGCATCAGCCCGCGGACCCGCGCCTCCACGCGTTCCCTCTCCTCCTCGCGCAACACCACCACATCCGCCCGCCGCAGCACCTCCAACCGCTCCCGCCGGTTCCCCGCCGGCAATAGCGCCTCCTGCAAATCCTCCTCCGTCACCAAAACCACATCCACCGCTCGCGCCAGCCCCCAATGCTGAAACCCATCATCCAGCACATGCAGCCCACGCCTTGTTCTTCGGAGGGAGCAGGGGGCTTCAGCCCCCTGAATGAAGCCCGTTGATTCAGGGGCTTTAGCCCCGGGCCTTCTGTCAGAAGCTGCAATCAATCTTTCCTCCACAGCCTCCGCCGCCACTCCCGCCGCAAACCGCTCTGCCCCAACCCACACAGCAACCTCCGCCCTCCGCGCGATCATCACCGGCTCATCGCCAAACCGCCGCGCCGCATCCGCCGCATCCAGATCGACCCGCTCCACTCCGCACCCCATCCGCCCATACCCCCGCGAAAGCACATCGACATCCCACCCCAGCCCCTGCAGCAACTCCGCCAATGCAATCACCACCGGAGTCTTCCCCGCCCCTCCCGCCGACAGACTCCCCACGCTAATCACTGGCCACTCCAGCCGCCGCACCCGCAGCCATCCCAACCGCCGCATCCCATCACGCACAGCCAGCCCCACCGCATAGATCGGCACCAACGGCCAAGCCCAAATCCGCCTCGCCCCCATACTCATCGCCGCACCTCATCCCGCACCATCCCCACCAGCGCCGCAACTGCCCGTCCCGTCGCTCCCTGCTGCTCTTCAAACACCCGCCGCCCACGCTCCCCCATCGCCCGCGCCTTCTCGCGGTCCGTCAGCAACTCGACCAGCGCCGACTCCAGTTCAAAATCGTCCTGCACAATGCGAATCCCATCCTCCGCAATCATCTTCCCCACCACGTCGCGAAAGTTCTCGAACGATGTCCCCATCACCACCGGCACGCCGAACTGCGCCGGCTCCAGCGGATTATGCCCTCCCCGCCGCACCAGGCTTCCACCAACAAACGCCACGTCCGACACCCCATACACCGCCGCCAGGTCCCCAATCGTATCCAGCAGCACAATCTCCAACCGGCTGGGTGCCCCATCCTTCGCGTCCTTTGCGAAGGTTGGGGCCCCCGGCGAGCGACCTTTGCTCGCTGGGGTGGAGGGTGGGTTGACCTCGTTCCCATTTCTCCAATCGCTCGCCTTCATATAGCAAAATTCCATCACAGTTGCTTCTACTTCGCCGAATCGCTCAGGGTGTCTCGGAGCCATCACCAGCAGCGCGCCGATCTCACGCCGCACCCGTCCCTCCCACGCCAGAATCGCCATCTCGTCTTCACTGAGCTTCTTATAGTTCAGACGATCCGCCGTACTCCCCGCCACCACAATCGGCCGTCCCGCCGCGGCCTCCTTAATTAGCTCCGCCACGCGACTCGCCTTCGCCGCCCGCACGTCGTACTTCAGATTCCCAATCGCCCGCACAGCATCCACGCGCGCGCCCATCGCCACCAGCCGCCGCGCGTCCTCCTCACTCTGCGCCAAAAATAAATCCACCCTCCGCAGAACCCGCCCCCAAACCACTCGCGCCCGCGATCCCCGCGCATAGCTTCGATCGCTCACCCGCGCATTAACCACCGCCACCGGCACACCCAACCGTCCGCACTCCACCAGCATCCTCGGCCACAGCTCGCTCTCCATCAGCACCAGCAGCTTTGGTTGCAAAGCCCGCAGGTAAGACCGTACTGCCCACGCAAAGTCCAGCGGATAATAAAACACCCTCTCCGAATCTCCGCCAGCCGACCCCGCCCCAAATCTCTCCTTCGCCAACGCCTGCCCGGTCGACGTCGTCGTCGAAACCACCACCACCCACCCCACGCCCAGCGCCTCTTCCAACTCCCCCACCAGCCGAGTCGCCGCCAACACCTCGCCCACGCTCACCGCATGGACCCACACCACCTTCTGCCCCGCCGCCGCCGCTCGCAGTTCCGCCGGCACCCGTCCCAGCCGCTGCCCCATCCCATCGCGATAGCGCACCATCCGCGCCAGCCACCACGGCGAGCACACCGCCAGCCCCACCATCAGCAGCAAGCTATACAGCGCCATCCCCATTGTCTCGACTCTCTCTCCCACAGCAGCACATCTTTACCGCCGCATCAGGGATGATGATAATCAACCCAGCATGAGCCCGCATCGCAACCCACGCAATCCGCACGCCTCGCGAGCCTTCCGCGCACTCCGCGCCCGAGCGTTGCTCCCCATCATAGCCGCCGCACTGCTCTGCATTCCCGCCCGCGCCGCCGGCCACAAATCCGCGCCGCCCGCCAACTCCGCCGCCACCTACCCCGCCCGCGACGCCCACCCCGGCGAGCACCTCACCATCGCCGCCGACCCATGCGACGACCCCAAGCTCTGCTCCTTCTTCCGCCTGCCCTACATCCAGCACGGACTTCTGCCCATCCGCGTCATTCTCACCAACGACGGCGACCGCGCCCTACAGCTCGACGAGGCCCGTTTCCAGTTCATCTCCGCCGCGGGCGACACCCTCCCCGCCGCCACCGAGGACGAGATCAACCGCCGCCTCTTCACTCTGAAGAGCACGCAGCCCATCCGCATCCCGCTCATCCCCATCCCCATCAAGCGCACCCCCATCGACAAGCGCATCGCGCAGGACGACGACGACTTCGGCTTCCAGGGAACCATCGTCAACGCCCATTCCACCCTCGCTGGCTACCTCTTCTACGACATCAAGGGCCTCGACGACCCCGCTCTCGCCCACGCCTCGCTCTACGTTAAGATGGTCCACACCCTCGACGGCAAACAGGAACTCTTCTCCTTCACCATCCCCTTCGACAAGTGGCTGGCCGTCAACCCCAACGCCCCCTCCAACCACCCCCGAAAGTAGTCCCGCACCCCATGCCCGACCTCCAAATTCGTCCCGCAGTCCCCGCCGACATCCCCGAAATCCTCGCCTTCATCCGCGAACTCGCCGAGTACGAGCGCGAACCCGCCAGCGCCATCGCCGCCCATGCCGACCTCCTGCGCGACGGCTTCGGCCCCACCCCGCGCTTCCACTGCCTCATCGCCGAGTTGTCTTCAACCAACAACCAGCAACCGGCAACCGACAACCTTCCCACTCCCGCAGGCTTCGCCCTCTACTTCCACAACTACTCCACCTGGCGCGGCAACGCGGGCATCTTTCTGGAAGACCTCTTCGTCCGCCCCGCCTTTCGTGGTCGCGGCATAGGCAAGGCCCTCATCGCCGCCGTCGCCGCCATCGCCGTCGCCGAGGGCTGCTCCCGCTTCGAGTGGGCCGTCCTCGACTGGAACACTCCCGCCATCGACTTCTACACGTCCCTCGGCGCCACCCCCCTCTCCGAGTGGACCACCATGCGCCTCTCCGGCCCGCCCCTCGCCGCCCTCGCCGCACTCTCCAAATAGCAGCCCATCCCCTATCCTGTAAACATGAAGAAGATCAAAATCATCGGCGGAGGTCTCGCCGGCCCCGAGGCCGCTCTGCAAGCCGCCTCCCTCGGCTGCGAAGTCGCGCTCTATGAGATGCGCCCCACGCGCTCCACCGAGGCCCACCAGACCGCCGATTTCGCCGAACTCGTCTGCTCCAACTCGCTCAAGTCCGAATCCGAGAACACCGCGCCCTGGCTCCTGAAGCAGGAGATGCGCCGCGCCGGTTCCATCCTCCTCGCCGAAGCCGACGCCTCCGCCGTTCCCGCTGGCCACGCCCTCGCCGTCGACCGCGTCGAGTTCTCCCGCCGCGTCGCCGCCCGCATCGCTGCCTTTTCTACGGGATCAGATCCGCGCATCACCATCCATCGCGAAGAGGTCACCGCGCTCAATCCCGACGACCCCGACACGCTGACCATCCTCGCCACCGGCCCGCTCACCAGCCCCGCTCTGGCCGCCGAACTTCAGCGACTCACCGGCTCCAGCCACCTCGCCTTCTACGACTCCATCTCCCCCATCGTCGACGCCACCACCATCGACATGGACCGCGTCTTCTTCGCCGCCCGCTACGACAAAGGCACCGCCGACTACATCAACTGCCCCTTCACCCGTGAGGAATACGACCGCTTCCTCGACGCCCTCACCACCGCCGAGTCCGTCCCCGTAAAGCCCTGGGAGCAGCTCCCCGCTCTAGATAGCCGTCATCCCGACCGGCCCCTGAGCGAGCGCAGCGAGTCGAAGGGGGAGTGGAGGGACTCCCGCATTTCGGACGCCACGAAACTCCCTGTCGTCGCCGCTCCTGTCCACTACTTCGAGGGCTGCCTCCCCATCGAAGAGACGGCCCGCCGAGGCCGCGACACTCTCCGCTTCGGCCCCATGAAGCCCGTCGGCCTCACCGACCCCAGGACCGGCCGCTGGCCCTACGCCGTCGTCCAGCTCCGCCAGGAGAACCTCCGCGCGGACTCCTACAATCTGGTCGGCTTCCAAAATCACCTCAAGTTCGGCGAACAGGCGCGCGTCCTCCGCCTCATTCCCGGCCTCGAAAACGCCGCCTTCCTGCGCTACGGCCAGATCCACCGCAACACCTACATCGACGCGCCGAACCTCCTCGCCGAAACCCTCCAGCTCCGTGCCCATCCCTCGGTCCTCATCGCCGGCCAGCTCTCTGGCGTCGAAGGCTACACCGAGTCCATCGCCAGCGGCCTGCTCGCCGGACGCTACGCCGCCGCCCTCGCCCGTGGCATCCAGCCCACCCCCGCTCCGCGCGTCACCGCCAACGGCAGCCTCACCCACTACATCACCCACGCGGAAAGTAAGCGCTTCCAGCCCGCCAACATTACCTTCGACCTTCTCCCGCCGCTCGAAGAAGACCTGCGCCGCCGCATCGGAGATAAGAAAGACAAGAAAGAGCGCCACCGCATCCAATGCGACCGCGCCCTCGCCGCCTGGGACCAATGGCTCACAGAATCAGCAGATTAATTCGTGCAGCAGCAGTATTCCCGTGCTAATCTCCTCCTACCCATTTATGAGACCACTCAGCGCAATCGAATGCATCTCTCCCGCCATGGGACGGACCCGCGATCTCATGGGCCGTCCATTCCGCCTGCGCACGTTTCTCAAGATCGCCGCCGTCGCCTTCTTCGCCGAGATGGGCGGAGGCTTGAACCTCAACTTAGGCCGCGGCAGCTCCAATAGCTTGCACCAACTTCCTCCCGCCTTTCTCGCGTTCGTCGTGGCGTTCGCGGTCCTGCTCGGCCTGGTCTCTCTCGTCATCGGCCTCATCCTCTTCTACGTCGGCTCCCGCCTGCAGCTCGTCCTGCTCGAACTGGTCGCCACCCGCTTCACCTTCGTCGGCCCGCTCTGGAGCAAGTACGGCAGCCGAACCTGGCGTTGGATCGGCCTCAGGCTCCTCTTGCTTCTGTGCTTCCTGATCGTGCTCCTGCCCTTCATCGTCGCGGCCGTCCTCTACTTCTTCCATCACGCTCACGGGGCGGGCGCACTTGGCGTTGCCGGTTTCTTCTCCGGCCTGCACATCGCCCAGATTCTTCTCTTCATCGCCGCCGTCTTGCTCGTTCTGCTGATCGTCAGCGCCATCTACATGCTGGTGCGCGACCTCGCCCTGCCCTTTCTCGCGCTGGAAGACCTCAGCATCTCGCAATCGCTCTCTCGCCTGCGCGCGCTCATCGCCGCGGAACCCGGCCAGGTCATCCTCTACGTCTTCCTTCGCCTGGTTCTCGGCATCGTCTTCGGCATCGTCGCCGAGATCGCTGTCGTCCTGGTCCTGCTCGTCTCACTCATCCCTCCAGGGATCGTCGGAGTCATCCTCTGGTTCTCCCTGCACCATGCCGGAACCGCCGGAACCGTACTGCTGATCGCCTGCGCCATCCTTGGCGGACTGATCTTCCTCGGCTGGGCGGTCTGCGTAGTCCTTGCATTCATGGGCACGCTCCTCACCTTCTTCCAGGCCTACGCCCTCTACTTCCTGGGTGGACGCTACCCCATTCTCGGCGACCTGCTCGACCGCTCCACGCCTCCGCCCGCCTACGCCTACGCCTTCCCCCCGCCACCCGAGCCGCCGCCATCGCAACCGTAGCGCAGCGCAACCCTACCGCTGCACGTGCCCGCTCAGCTCCATCCTTACCACCCGCCGGTCCGCATCCACATACACCGTCCCCGAGAGTGGCGGATCGCTGCGCCCCTGCATCATCGGCGTGTCGTACATAAACCGCAGGTCCATAAACCGCACCGCGGTCCAATCCGGCGTTCCCGCCGGAGCGCCCATCGCCGCCACCGGCCCAATCTCCGTAACCACCGGCCAGCTCGACCAGTCCAGGTACACCTCGCCCAGCCAACTCCGCTTGGCCGCCAGCGTCGCCAACGTAGTCGGTGGCTTATAAAACAAATCCTGCTCCGGATCGGTCGCCACCGTCGACCGCAGCGTGTCCACCGTGGCCATCTGGTAGAACTCCGGCGTCTCCACCACCGTGTGCCACCGATAAGGATTCCCCGGATAAGGACTGGCCGTCACGCGCAGCACCTCCGCCGGCAAAACCTGCGCCGCCGAATCCGGTCCGCCAGAAGAACCCATCGACTCCGCCAGCCCTGAGTCTCTAGCTCCATAGTTCGCCGTCGATGCCAAATGCACCGCCGCCTCATGCTCCACCTCGCGCCATCCCCATAGCCCCACCATCGTCGCCAGCGCAAAGATCGCCCAGCCCCGCCCGCGAAAGACCTCCCGCCGCGCTCCCACCTCGCTGCCCACCAGCCCGAACAGTGCGGGAGCAACCAATGCAGTCAGCAGCACCACAAACAGCACCGGATCGAAGATAAACACAATCGACCCCGCGTACCATCGCGGATTGAACGGGAAAAATGGCCGCAACCCGTAGTTGTTCGTCCAGTCCAGCAGAAGGTGACTGAGCAGCGCGATCAGCACAAATCCATACAGCATCCCCCAGCGCACCGGGGCCACGGTCAGCGGCTTCGTTTCCCCGCTCCGCTTCGCCCGCCGTACCCTCCAGCGATGAAACAGCCACACCGCGCCCAGTACAATCAGCCCATCGAACGGCAGCCCAACCAGCGTATGCGTGATCCCGCGATGGTGTTGGAAGGCCGCGACCGGCCCGCCCGCCGCCCATAGTGTATCCAGGTCTGGGGCCTCCGCCGCCAGCGTCATCGCCAGCGTCGCGTACGCCGCCTTGCGGTTGCATCCCGCCCGCGCAAGGCAGGCTCCGGTCATAAAGTGAGTGATGGGTTCCATGGGGAGTGTGCAGACTGGTTCCAGCATACCGCTTGCGCCCGATTTCAGCGCGGAGAACTCCCTCCCGTCCTGTACCATGGGCCGAACACTGAAACTCCCATGCCACAAATCCCTCCCGATCCTCCGAGGTCATGGCGCGACAAAGCTCGAACCCTTCTCGAACCCACGGTCGTCTGCATCTGCACGCTTGTCTTCGCCATCTTTGCCCTCGGTCTCTCGGCCCTGTTGCTCACGGGGAACAATCCGCGCGGCCGCGACGTCGTCAGCTTCTGGGCAGCCGGCCGTCAGATCGTTCAACACGCAAACCCCTACGACAGCGCTTCCATCCTGAAGATCGAGCGGTCCGTCGGATTCTCCGATCAATCCCAGGTCCTCCTCATGCGCAATCCTCCCTCCGCGCTCTGCCTGGTGGTTCCGCTGGGACTCTTCGGACTGCGCGCCGGAGCGTTGATCTGGTCGCTGCTCCTGCTTGCGGCAATGGCGCTCTCAGTCCATCTGCTCTGGGCGATGCTGGGCCGCCCACGCAACAAGCTGCATTACCTGGGCTACTCCTTCGCTCCCGCGCTCCTCTGTATTCTTGGCGGCCAGACCGCGCTCTTCGCCCTGCTCGGCCTCACCCTCTTTCTGCGCTTCCACAGCGAACGTCCCTTCGTCGCTGGCCTCTCGCTCTGGTTCTGCGCGCTGAAGCCTCATCTCTTTCTTCCCTTCGCCACAGTCCTGCTTCTGTGGATCGTCCTCTCCCGCTCCTACCGCATCCTCGCGGGCGCGCTCCTGGCGCTCGCCGCAAGCTCGCTGGCCGCGTGGCTCCTCGACCCCGCAGTCTGGTCGCAGTACGCCCAGATGATGCGCTCCTCCGGCATCGAGCGCGAGTTTATCCCTTGCCTCTCGGTCGCCCTGCGATTTGCAGTCCATCCACAGACCATGGCGTTGCAATATCTCCCCGCGCTCGCCGCCTGCATCTGGGCAATCCTCTTTTACTGGCGACGCCGCACCCGTTGGGACTGGATGCAGGATGGCGCACTGCTCATACTCGTCTCCATCTTCGCCAGCCCCTACGCATGGATCACCGACCAGTCGCTCCTGATTCCAGCGCTGCTGGTGGGCGTCTATCGCGCCACTACGCGCGCACAGCTCGGCCTGCTCGCCCTGGCCAGCGCCACCATCGAGATCGCGCAGATCCTCGGGGCGAACCTGCACTCCGCCCTCTATCTTTGGACCGCTCCGTTCTGGATCGCGTGGTTCCTCTATGTCTCCGCAAAGGCGCACACTCAAGCCAGCCAGTGGTCTTTATAATCATCCCTGGATGCCCTCCGAACTCACGCCCGCCCAGCAGATCGAAGCCTTGCGCGAGGATCTGCGCCACCACGAGCATCTCTACTACGTCCTCGATGCGCCCGAACTGACCGACGCCGGGTACGACGCACGCATGAACCGTCTGCGCGCCCTCGAATCCGCTCACCCCGAACTCATCACGCCCGACTCGCCCACTCAGCGCGTCGGCGGCAAGCCCCGCGAAGGCTTCGTCAAGACGCCTCACTCCCGCCCCATGCTCTCGCTCGACAACGCCTACAGCGAGGCTGACCTCCGCGCCTGGGACGCCCGCCTGCGCGAGTCCCTCCCAAGCAGCGAAATCGTCCGCTATGTCTGCGAACTCAAGCTCGACGGCCTCTCGCTCGCCCTGCTCTACGCGCCCGCCCGCGATGGCTCCGCCCATCTCCAGCGCGGCCTTACCCGCGGCGACGGAACCATCGGCGAGGACGTCACCACCAACGTCCGCACCATCCGCTCCGTCCCGCTCAGCGTCTCAGTAGAAAAGCTGCGCGCCGCCAGCCTGCCCGCCAGCTTCGAGGTGCGCGGCGAAGTCATCCTCCCCCACGCCGCCTTCCGCAAGCTCAACGAAGAGCGCGAAGCCCAGGGCATCGCCCCCGCCGCCAACCCGCGCAACGCCGCCGCTGGAACCATCCGCACCCTCGAGCCCAACATCGTAGCCCAGCGCCGCCTCGACTTCTACGCCTACTTCCTCCTCCACGGAGAATCTCAGCCCGGCGAGACCCTCCTCGCCACGCAGTCCGCAACCCTGCAATCCCTCCGCGCCGCCGGCTTCCACGTCAACGCCCACGCCACCACCGTCAACTCCATCGACGAAGTCCTCGCCTTCATCGCCAACGCCGACAGTCTGCGCGATACCCTCGGCTACGAGATCGATGGCGTCGTCATCAAAGTCGACTCAACCGCCCAGCAGCGCCGCCTCGGCTTCACCGGCCGTGCCCCGCGCTGGGCCATCGCCTACAAGTTCGCCGCCCGCGCCGCCATCACGCAACTGAAGAGCGTGGACTTCCAGGTCGGCCGCACCGGAAAGATAACTCCCGTCGCCGTGCTCACACCCGTCCTCATCGGAGGAACCACCGTCTCCCGCGCCACGCTGCACAACGCCGACGAGATCGTCCGCCTCGGCGTCCGCATCGGCGACTTCGTCCAGGTCGAGCGCGGCGGCGACGTCATCCCCAAGATCGTCTGCGTCGTCGAAGACACCCATCGTCGGCGCGGCAGCGAAGAGATCGTCTTCCCCAAGGAATGCCCCGCCTGCTCGAGCGCGCTCGTCCGCGCCGAGGGCGAAGTAGACTGGCGATGCGTCAACGCCAACTGCCCCGCCCGCCTGCGCGAAGAACTCCTCCACTTCGCCGCCCGCAACGCCATGAACATCGAAGGTCTCGGCGACGCATTGGTCGCCCAGCTCCTCGGCCAAAGCCCTTCTCTCTGCGAGGATGCTTCCACACCAGAAGCTCATACCTCACAGCCCATAGCTCACAACTCGACCCGAAAATCCGAAGCCTCAGATTCCCCACGCATCAGCGATGCGCTTGTCATCAAGGCTAGCGCCGATTCGCCGCAAGAACCCCTCGTCCGCACACTCTCCGATCTCTACTCTCTCCGCAAAGAAGACTTCCTCCAGCTCGACCGCATGGGCGAAAAATCCGCCCAGTCCCTGCTCGACGAGATCGAGCAGTCGAAGCGCGCGGGTCTCGCCCGTCTCCTCTTCGCCCTCGGCATCCGCTTCGTCGGCGAGCGAACCGCCCAGCTCCTCGCCGCCCACTTCGGCTCCATGGATGCCCTGCAAATCGCCTCCACCGGCGAACTGGAGCAAGTCAACGAAGTAGGCCCTCGCGTCGCCCAGGCCATCGTCGAGTTCTTCGCCGAGCCGCACAACATCGCCCTCATCCAGCGTCTCAAAGACGCGCAGCTTTCCATGACCGCCGAAAAAAAAATCACCACTTCCACCCTCTCTGGCCTCACCTTCGTCCTCACCGGCTCCCTCCCCACCCTCACCCGCGAGGCCGCCAAGGACCTCATCGAATCCGCCGGTGGCCGCGTCTCCGCCACCGTCAGCAGGAAGACCTCCTACCTCGTCGCCGGCGAAGACTCCGGTTCCAAGCTCGACCGCGCCCGCGTCCTCAACGTCCCCATCCTCGACGAGCCAGCCCTCCGCGCCCTCCTCAACCCATCCCCGCATCCTGAGGTCCCGCCTGCGCATCCTATGGTATAAGTTGAATAGTATGGGTGAAAAAGTCCACAGCGCGCGAGCCGAAGCTCCGTGGAGAATCCTCCTCGCGCTCCTCTGCGTCCTTCTGGTCATTGTCCTAGGCACCGTACAGGTCGCCCACACCCACGCCGACAACGAATCACACGCAGACTGCGCTCTCTGCGCCGCCGCCCACATCACCGTCCATCCCGTCCACGCACCGGCCCCCGCGCCCACCACCTCCGTCGTCGCAATCGTCGAAGCCCTCCCGCCATCCCTCGTATCCAGCCCTATCTCCATCTTCGCCCTCTTCACTCGTCCCCCGCCTGCCAGTTGACATCGTCCCCGCTCACGAACTCGTCAACAACGCAACAGGCAACCCAATAGGGGGAACTCCATGAACACGTCAACACGACGCGCCATCTCCGCAGCATTCGTCATCCTCGCCACATCGCTCTCTGTGGCCGTGCCTCGCGCCCTCGCGCAGGCTTCCTCACAGCGCCGTCCAGCGCCCGCCCGAGTCCAGTCCGCCGGAAACGCCGGAACCATCTCCGGCATGGTCACCGACCCCACAGGAGCGGTTATCGCCAACGCTACTGTCACCCTCTCCAACGCCATCAGCGGACTTTCCCGCACCGCAACCACAGACAGCTCCGGCGCATACACCATCACCAACATCCCCTTCAATACCTACCGTCTCACCGTCACCGCCAAGACCATGGCCCCGGCCACGCAGACCGTCGACGTCCAGTCCTTTGTGCCGATCGCTCTCACCACCACCCTCAAGATCGCCTCCGCCAGCACTGTCGTCGACGTCACCACCACCAGCGGCGACCTCGTCGAAGCCGACCCGGTCGGCCACACCGACGTGGACCGCGATCTCTTCGCCAAGATCCCCCTCGAAAGCATCTCCTCATCCATCAGCTCGCTCGTCACCCTCGCCTCGCCCGGCGTCTCCGCCGACTCCAACGGCCTCTTCCACGGCATGGGAGACCACGCCTCCAACTCCTTCTCCGTCGACGGTCAGGCCATTACCGACCAGCAGTCCAAGGTCTTCTCCAACCAGATCCCCATGGACTCCGTCCAGTCCCTCGAGGTCATCCCCGGCGCACCCCCGGCCGAGTACGGCGGCAAGACCTCGCTGGTCATCGTTGCCACCACCCGCTCCGGCTTGGGCGAAACCAAGCCCACCGGCGAGGTCACAGCCTCCTACGGCTCCTTCGGCTCCTCCAACGTCGGCCTCAACCTCGCCACCGGTTCCGCAAAGCTGGGCAATTTCCTCTCCGCCAACGTCATGAACACCGGCCGCTTCCTCGATCCGCCGGAGTTCCACGCCATCCACGACAAGGGCAACGAGGAGAACCTCTTCGACCGCATCGACTACCAGATCTCCAACGCCAACTCCGCCCGCCTCAACCTCGGCTACACGCGCTCCTGGTTCCAGACCCCCAACTCCTACGACAGTCAGTACGCTACCCAGTGGCCCACCAACTCCGCCGGCGTGGCGATCGGTCCCAACGGCGCAGCCGTAGGCCCATCCGACCAGCGCTCCCAGATCCAGACCGTCAACCTCGCCCCCTCCTACACCCACGTCATCAACACCTCCACCGTCTTCAACGCTGGCTACTTCTTCCGCCGCGACGGCTTCAACTACTACCCCAGCAAGAACCCCTTCGCAGACCTCGGAGCGCCCGACCTGCAACAGGAGACCCTCTCCCAGCAGCGCACCCTCGCCAACACCGGCCTGCACTCCGACCTCACCTATACCCACGGCGGCAACAACATCAAGGCCGGCCTTACCTACGCCCAGACCTTCCTCACCGAGAACTTCCAGATCGGCATCGTCGATCCCACTCTCGTCCCCGGCCTGGGATGCCAGAACACCAACGGCTCGCCCATCCCCGGAACCGCCTGCGCCACCCTTCAACCCTACGACCTCACGGAAGGCGGCGGCGATTACGCCTTCCACGGACACACAGACATCAAGGAGTTCGCCGCCTACGCCCAGGACGCCATCACCTTCGGCCCCTGGACCGGAAACCTCGGCATTCGCTTCGACCAATACAACGGACTTGTCGTCGCCAACCAGGTCGAGCCGCGCCTCGCCCTCAGCTATAAGATCAAAGGCTCCGGAACCGTCCTGCGAACCTCTTACGCCCGTTCCCTCGAATCGCCCTTCAACGAGAACCTCGTCTTGGCCAGCGAAGGATGCAACTACGCGGTGATCGCCGCGCTCATCCCCTGCACCAACGCACCCAACCGCCCCGGCTTCCGCAACAACTTACACGCCGGCTTCGAGCAGTCCCTCTCCCGCTTCGCAGTCCTCTCCGCCGACTACGTCTGGATGTACACCCACACCGGATACGACTTCTCCGTCCTCGGGGCCACCCCCATCTTCTTCCCTGTCGGATGGCACAACGCCAAGGTCCCCGGCTTCGACGGCCGGCTGGACATTCCTGCCATTCACAACTTCACCGCGCAGATCGTCTTCTCCTCGGTCGCCGCCCGCTTCTTCACCCCGCAGACCAGCGGCCTCGGAACCACCGTGCAGTCAGGCCAGACCGCGGCCTACACTCCCTTCCGCATCGACCACGACGAAAAGTTCAACCAGACCACTCACGCTCAATATCAGCTCGGCAAGCGCGGCCCCTACGTCGGATTCAACTGGCGCTACGACTCCGGCCTCGTCGCCGGCTCCGCCCCCTGCTACGGCTCCCTCGCCTCCAACGACTGCCCGCAATCCACCACCATCAACGGCCAACCCGCCGTCTTCCTTGAGAACGCCACCGGCGTCCCCTTCACCGCCGATCAGGAGGCACAGGCCGGCTTCGCCTGCAACGGAGCCCGCGCTACGCTCGGCCATCCCCTGCCCACCACCTGCCTGGTCTCGCAGTTCACCTCATCACTTATCTCCATTCCCGCCGTCAACGCGGAGAACGACGACCACAACCCGCCGCGCATCGCCCCGCGCAGCCTCTTCGACCTGTCGTTTGGAGAAGACAACCTCTTCCGCAGTAAAGCCGACAACAAACGCACCCTCTCCGCCTCCGTCACCATCGTCAACCTCACCAACAAATACGCCCTCTACAACTTCCTCTCCACCTTCTCCGGCACGCACTTCGTCACCCCCCGCTCCCTCACCGCCCAACTCGCCTACCATTTCTAGCTCACCATAGGATCGTCATTCTGGCGAAGCCAGAATCTCTGTATTTGTCCCCAACGGGTGCCCCATCTTCGCCGCAGTCTCATCGCGGCTAAGGTGGGGTCTGACTCGATATGGCTATAATAGCCATATCGAGGTCGTCCGCCATGCGAACCGTCAACATCGCCGTCCTCAAGAACCAACTCAGCAAGTACATCGCCTACGCCAAGGCCGGGGAGACCATCACCATCCGCGACCGCAACACCGCCGTCGCCCAGATCATCCCCTTCCCCCACAATGACCGCCTCTCCGACGAAGAGCGCGAACTCGTCGCCGACGGCATCCTGCGTATGCCAGAAAAGCCCTGGGATCCAGCAGCGTTTCTCGCCATGCCCAGACCAAAGGTCAAAGGCAACGCTGGGATACAGGCCATCCTTGACGACCGGAACGAGGGACTTTGAGCCTTCCCCACGCCTTCTGGGATTCCAGCGCACTCGTCCCCCTCTGCCTGACGCAAAGCGCCACTGAGAAGGCCGAAGCCGAAGCATGTCTTCAAGCTTTGGCAGACCGCTGGCGCGAAGTCCTCCCCAGCGACGCCGTCCGCGATCAAGCCCAAGCCCTCCTCGGCCTCTACCCCCTGCGCGCCGCAGATAGCCTCCAGCTCGCCGCCGCCCTCGCCTGGTGCCGCAACCGCCCCACAGGCCGCACCTTCCTCTGCGCCGACACACGCCTCGCCGAAGCCGCCGCCGCCGCAGGCTTCACCATCCTCCGCCCCTGATTCCCAAGCGTCATCCCGACCGGAGCCGACCCACTCAACACTCCGTCATCCCGACCGGAGCCGACCCACTCAACACTCCGTCATCCCGACCGGAGCGCGTAGCGCGCAGTGGAGGGACCCCCGCATTTTGCTTTTGCTCTTGCTGTTGTTCTTGCCCTTGTTTGTTCTTGCCGTCATCCTGAGCACAGCGAAGGATCCCGACGCTCTTTGCCCAACCACAGCCGCCCGCCCCATTCTCCCAACAAACTCCAATCGCATCTCCCTTCCCCAACTACTCCGCAAATAATCATTGCGTATAAGCAACGATATAGTTTATAAATCCAATATGCTAATCCACAACCGCATTCCCGTCCTGCGAGCCGAACGCAATCTCTCCCGTGTTCAGCTTGCCTTGGCGGTCGGCGTCAATCCGCAGACCATCGGCTTTCTGGAGCGGGGCAACTACACCCCATCCCTCGAACTCGCCTTCAAAATCAGCCGCTTCTTCAACCTCCCCATGGAAGCCGTCTTCTCCCCCGACCCCTTTCGTCCCCTAAGCGACCAACTCTACGAGATGCAGCGAAAGGAGGCCTGACCCATGCTAGCTACTCAGCAGAACAAAATCCGTTGGATGGGCATCGACATGCGTTCCCGTCGGCGTCGCCGCATCGCAATCGTCGTAACGTATCTCGCGCTCGTCTTCGCTGCGGGCTGGCTGGAGGAATGGCATGGGGATGGTTGGTTGACGCCGGTAAAGGCTCTCTTTGGCATCTTATTTGCGGCAGAGTTCCTCACCATCTTCCGCGATGGAGGGCTGGTCAAATCGTTTGAAGTTCGGTCAAAGCCCTTTGACGGGTTCACCAATTACGACATCTTCAGGAATTTCGCCTGTGGAAAGTGGAAATTCGTTCGCACCAAAAATCTGCCCCCAGGGATTCAGACATACGGACTGGGCAGCGTTGGGCAACCCATGGACGATCATGCTGTAAAAAACCTCTCGCCCGAGGCTCCCGACGAGCGCGAGTGTATGCAGCGCGATCAGGCATCGCGTCTCACACTTCGATTTTTGGCCTTCATACTCGCCTGCAACGCGGTCAACGCTGGCATGAATGGCAAAAGCTGGAACCCGCCGGTAGAGGTCGCCTTCATCCTGAGCTATCTGGTCATCGCGCGCACAGGGCCCAAAGCTTACATCCTCTGGCATGAGCCCGATCCACGCGATATTCCGGGCGAACTTGAACTCGTTCCCTCAGCAACTGAGAACTAACAACCAGTAACCGTTCTCTACCCCACCCGGCAGATCAGGCACTTCAAGTAGCTCGTCTCCGGCAGCGTCAAGATCGCTGGATGGTCCGGCGCGGCGCCGCGCATCTCCAGCACCTGAACCCGCCGCCCCGCGTCCTCCGCCGCCGACCGCACCACGCCAGTAAACTCCTCCATCCCCAAATGGTGCGAGCAGGAGCAGGTCACCAGCGTCCCGCCCCCATTTCCCGATCCGCCGAGCATCTTCATCGCTCGCAAATTCAGCTCCTTATATCCGCGCATCGCGCCCTCCGCCGCCCGCTTCGTCTTGGCAAACGCCGGAGGATCGAGAACAATCGAGTCGAAACGCTCGCCCGCCTCCGCAAACTCCCGCAGCAGATCAAAAGCATCCGCCTCAATCCAATCCACCTTCGCCGTAATCCCCGCATTCAGCCCCAGATTTCGGTCCGCAACCTCCAACGCCGCGCGGCTCGCATCCACTCCCGTAACCCGTTCGCAAACCTGGGCCAGGTGCAGCGCAAACCCGCCCTGATAGGTACACACATCGAGAGCGCGGCCCCGCGCCCATCGCGCCGCAGCCGCATAGTTCAGCCGCTGATCGAGAAACGCTCCCGTCTTCTGCCCCGCTTCTGCGTCGAAGTGGAACCTCACCCCATTGATCGCAAACACTGCCTGCAACGCCGACTCCGAACCCGCCCGCACGAACAGCGGTCCTTCCGGCGCAGCCGCCAGCCGTTCCAGCTCGCGAACCCGCGCGTCTGGCCGCTCGACCACCGTCGTCACCCAACTCTGCTCCGCCAACACATCGGCCAGCACACCGCGCACATCGTCCTGCGCCGTCCCCTGCGTCAGCAACTGCACCACCACCAGTTCGCCGTAGCGATCCATCACGATCCCCGGCAGCTCGTCCGCCTCCGAGAACGCCAGCCGGCAGGCATTCGTCTCATCCCCCGGGAACGCCTCCGGAGCCACTCGCTCCCGCAGCCGAATCGCCGCCCTCACCCGCTCCCTCACCTCACCGAGATAAGCCTCGCGCCCCACTCCCGCCTGCCGCGAGACCATCCGCAGCTCAATCTCCGACGCATCGCTATACAGCGCCGTCCCCAGCGCAATCCCGCGCCCATCCACCACCGTTACCAGCGCGCCACCCGCCAATTCCACCGGCTGCATCCGCTCCACGTCCGACCGGTACACCCAGAGATGCCCTGCCCGCAAGCGCTCCGACGCGCGCCGCGTAATCCCTGCCACAACCCCTGTCCCACTCGCCTCGAATGCCATTCCTCATCCTCGCACAGCGGGATGCTCCAGAGGGCGGCAAGCAGGGCCATGCGCCGCAGTCCTCCGATCTTCTGCATCGCAAAAAGCTGGCCCGCGTCGAGTTGTCGGCGCGGGCCATGGTGAAATTCGTTCCTTTGAATCGTAGTTCTCTTCAGAAGTTGCTGCTAAGCCTTTCCATGCTTGCGGCGCATGAAGGCGACCGCGCCGAACAGGCCGGTCCCCAGCAGAACCAGGCTGGTTGGCTCAGGGGCGACTGCCGGAGGGATCGGATTGGTCATAAAGATCTGGGGCTCGCCGCCGCTGGACTGGGTGCCAATAACGGGAACGAACGCAACGTCATTCCCGAAGTAGCTGGAGGGCTCGGTGGATGCATTGTTGATGGCGTCCTGGGCCAGAGTCTGGGAAACTGAGTCGAATTCGCCGGTAGCGTTGAAACTGGGATCCGAAGAGATAGCGGGATCCATAATGCTCCAGATCGCATACTGAATCTCGGAACTCAGCAGGTCGTCTCCCGTGGCAGCGGCGTACTCGTTAAAAAGATATGCGTCCTCGAGAACCTGGGTCCCGGTGAAGGCACCATTGTCGATGGTTTCGGTAGGACTGACGCTCGACACGAGGAGGGGGGTCACATCCCAGGACTCTCCCCAGTCGATGACGCGTTCAAAATTCATGCACGCCAGTGCGACGAGCGTGTCGGTGCCGCCCTGGCCGGTATAGGTGAAGTAATACGGGAAGACATATGCAGGACCCCATGGGTAGTCGCCGTCTTGGGCGGGATCCGATTCGCTGGACTGGTAGGTGAGAGTGTCGGCAAAGCTGACTCGTGAAAAAGAGCAGACGAGGGTGAGCGACATGACAATTACAGCAGTCTTTAATCGCATGGCAAAGCTCCTGGGAATTGCATTACAAGCCAGTGCAGCACTACAGCGGTCAAGGTCTAAAAACTCTTTGTACAAACTGGCGTCCACGGTCATCTCTGTTCAAACACTGTGACGTTTCGCGCCAGACTTCCGATCGGTCGTAACCGGCAAACAGGAATGTCTAAATCCCCTTGCATTGAATATAGTGAATCTCTTGCTGCTTAGGAAGCAATTAATGGTAATCAAACCATTTTGCTGCGAATCCCCTTGAAAAGATTACTCACAGGCGATGACTCGTGTTACCTTCCTCCTGCGTCGTCTATTTTTCGATCCACAACCACGCTCGTCTGGAGAAAAATCTCATCGCTCATCCGCCCGCAACATCTCCAGTCCGGCCCGAACCTGCTGATATAGATGACAAGCTCGGCGGAAAGTTGCAACTTCGACCCAAAAATTTTTCGCCGCAACCCTCCCTTCCCTTCTTCTGCATCGCAAACAGCGGGCCCGCGTCGAGTTGTCGGCGCGGGCCCATTGTGAACAACGTTCCTTCGAATCCCGGTTCCCTGCCCGCAGTTGCGGCTAAGCCGTCGCGAGCTTGCGGCGCATCAGGCCGACCGTGCCCAGCAGCCCGGTGCCCAGCAGAATCAGGCTGGTTGGCTCAGGGGTGATTGCAGGCGGAGGCGGGTCCGTCATGAATAGCTGTGGCTCGCCCCCGGTGTAATCGGTGGGGACGAACAATACGTCATTGGCGAAGGTGCTGGTAGGCAGGGACATGGCCGCGGCGAGGGCATTTGAGACGAGAAGCGATGAGTTCCCCGAGGTGAAGCCGCTCAAACCGGCGACGCCGGTGGGATCCATGATGTCCCAGATGGCGAACTGGATGTCGGAGGTTGAGTACACAGAGTTGCCGTACAGGTTATAAAGGTACGCGTCTTCAATAATGGCAGTTGCCGTTTCGCCGTCGATGTTGGGGGAGGAGGTAGTGATGGACGAGACGTAAACGGGGTTGGCAGACCACTGCTGGTTGATGCTCACTTCGCGGTTGAAGTTGAGGCAGGACATATCGACCAGATTGCTGGTGCCGCCCGGGCCTGTAATCGTGAAGAGGTAGGGATCGATGTAGTAGCCATCGGTGCTTGCGCCGCCCACGCCGGTCAGCGTGAGGGAGTCGGCATAGCTGACGCGTGAGATCATGCAGACGAGGGAGAGGGTCAGGAAAACTACGGTTGTCTTTAATCGCATGGTGAAACTCCTGGGGGACCGTACTACAACTAAGTGAAGCAATCAGTGTCGTAACATTCTATTGACTTGAACTGCCTTGGTTGTCTTCGTTATTGATGTTTTCCGATTTGCTTCGGATTCACAATCGGCATAACCTGCAATCGGAAACGCCTCAATCCCATACCCACAATATAGGAGACCGGTAGCCCACATTGAAAGCAATTAATGGTAATCAAACCATTTTGTTTCAGCGCGCCAGGAACAGGTTACTCGCGGGCGAAGATACGGGTTACCTTTGAGAGGCAACTCGATTGCCTCCGCATCGTCTAAATCGCATGGCCCGATCGCACGGTCTGGTTCGCGCGCATTCGCCGGTTCCGCGGCGGGGGCTGCCGGATGCCGCCTAGCCTTCCACCCTCGAATCCGGTTGAGCTGCGCAATGGACGGCACGACCGCGGACGACAATCCAACAAGCCGCAACCGGCAATCGACAAACCACCGCAACTCGAAGTCCTGGACTGAACTGCCGGTCCCGGTACACGCTGCTAAATTATTCGCGGGCAATCGCGTCCTTTCGGCATTTCTCCCCGTCTGTATCAATAGTTCCAGATAAACTTGAGATGGAGTGAAGGGACGGGCGATGAGAAACTTATTCCGTACGGGCGTGCTTGTGGCGGCGTGTCTCCTGCTGACTTCGGGGTTGCGGTTGCAGGCCCAGAGGGGCGGCGGCGGCGGCGGCCAGAGGGGCGGCGGCGGCCAGACGGGCGGCCAGGGTGGACGCGGCGGTTTTGGCGGCGGCCAGATGGGCCAGCCCGTTCAGGGCACCGTAACCGCGGTGACATCCGATAAGTTGACCATCAAGACTGTTGCGGGTGATTCCTACGACATCACCGTCACGGCAACCGCCCGCATCATGAAGGCCGGCCAGCAAATCAAGTTGAGCGATGTGAAGCCCGGCGACAACGTCACCGCCATGGGCACCGTGGACGCCGCAAAGAAGACCGTCCAGGCCATGATGGTGAACGACATCGACGCGGCAATGCTCGCCAAAGCCATGGAAAACATGGGCAAAACCTACATCATCGGAACAGTCGCCGCCATCGATGCAGTCAATCTAAAGCTTACCGTCCTGCGCTCCGACAAAGTATCCCAGGTGATCGCGCTGGATGACGGCACCTCCTTCCAGCGCGGCACGCGCGGCGTTATGGCGGATGTGACCGCGGCCGGCGCATTGACCGGCGGTGGAATGGGCGGTGGTGGTGGAATGGGCGGCGGTCGTGGAATGGGCGGCGGCAGGCAGGGCGGCGGCGCACAGGCTGCACCGCCGGCTCCGGTCAACATCACCCTCGCCGATATTAAGGTGGGGGATTCAGTGATGGCGACGGGCACTCTGAAGAATGGGGCATTCACCGTGCTGAAGATGGGTGTCACCGAACCGCTCGTAGAGGGCGGAGCACGAAACCGCCCGCCGCAGGGGCAGACTCCGCCAGCAGCAGACTCTGGCACGCCGATGACGCCAATCACCGCTCCGATGCCCGGTGCGCCACCGGAGTAATCGGCGCTCAAAGTGTTGGCTGTCCAAACAAGACGATTGATTTGTCTTGGCAAATTTGTAGAGTCGGTTTCACCAGGCAAGGAAAGACTCCAGTGTTGATGTCGATTGCCGATGCTTCGCCGTCAGGTTGCTTATCAGTTTTAGTTCGGTCATGGGAGCGTGTTTTGTGCAGCGAGTAAATGCGATGAGGCGGTTTGCGGTGGTGGCAGTCGGTGCGGCGATTCTGGCCGGCACCGGTGATTTTGGCGCGATAGCGATGGCGCAGGCGGCCCAGCCCGCGGCAACCCAGGCCACACCTGCTCCGGCGGCGCAGGCCCCGGCTCCGCAGGCGCCCATTGCGCAGGCCCCGGCCGCTTCCCCTGCGCAAACTCCCCCGGCTGCGCCTGCTGCTGCGGCAGTTGCGCCGGTTGTTGCCGCCGAGCCCCAGGGCGGAACCATCCAGGGCACAGTTAATGTCGGCGGAGTTCCCCTCCCCGGCGTCGCGATCACGGCAACCAACACACTGACCGGCAAAAAGTACGCGACCACCACAGGCATCGACGGCGCATTCCAGATGGCCGTCCCCCGCAACGGCCGCTATGTCGTCAAGACCGACCTCACCGGCTTTGCCTCCGTCACGCAGGAAGTCGTGGTGAACGCCTCCAGCCAGAACGGCGGCCTGCCCACGCAAACGGCCGAGTTCAAGGTGGATCTCGCCTCGCGCGTCACCCCGGAGCCCGTGCAGACGGCCACAACCGCCGCCGGCGCAACCGTGGCCAGAACCACAACCGCCGCCGGGTCAACTCCGGCCCGGACCGCTGGAGGCGCCACCCCAGGCGCGGTCGCCAGAGTCGGTCGCGGCACGCAGGCGTTGGCAGTCCAGGGCAGTGACGAAACAGACCAGACAGACGCAAGCACCACCCAGACGAGCACCGACACGCAACTTCCATCGCTCGGTGCGGCCACCAGCGACGATTCATCGGCATCGACAAATGAGTCCATCGCCGTGACCGGGCAGCAGGGACAGATCAACGGGCTCGCAACCTTCAGTCAGGACGACCTGCAGAACCGCATTGGGGACATGCAGCGCAACGGCTTCACCAATGGCGACATCGCAAGCTCGCTGGGCAACGTCATGCAGACCGGCACATTCGCAGCTGGCCCAGGCGGACCCGATGGCGGCGGCGGCCGTGGTGGCGGCGGCGGCGGTGGTGGTGGTGGATTTGGCGGTGGCGGTGGCGGCGGCGGCGGATTTGGCGGCGGTGGTGGACGTGGCGGCGGATTTGCCGGCGGTGGCGGCGGCGGCGGCGGCTTCGGCGGATTCCGAGGACAGAACCCCAACGCGTGGCATGGAAGAATCTCGTATAACGGCTCGGACAGCGAGCTCAACGCAACACAACGTGTATTCACCGGAACTCCGGTCATAAAGCCGGAGTCGGATCGCAACAATCTGACCCTTAGCGTCCAAGGAACGCCTTACATTACCGGCTTGATCAAGGCCAACCCGAAGCAGATGCTTTTCCTTAGTGTTCAGGAAACGCACAATACAACGCCTTCGACCCTGACGGACATCGTTCCCACGCCGCAGCAGCGTTACGGCGACCTTACGCCGGCATATCAGGCGAATCTGGCAACCGGAATCACAGTCTACGATCCAAACACGGGGAATCCATACACTCCAAATCCAAACCCCGCCACCTGCAGTCCGGAGCTCTCTGATCCCTCGAGCCCTGCATATGATCCAGCTCCTTCCGCGTGCATCCCGCAGACTGAGCTCAACTCGGCGGGCAGCAAAGCCGCGCAGGCCCTGCTGAACTATTACCCGCCGCCCAACATTACGCCCAACACGTTGCGGGACAACTACCAGATCAATGTACCCGGCTCTTCGGACGCCAATCAGATCTCAACTCGCTACAACCGCAGCTTCGGCGCCGCGCCGACGCGCGGAGGACGAGGCGGAGGCGGCGGAGGACGCGGTGGTGGCGGGGGCGGCGCTGGTGGTGGTGCTGGCGGAGGGCGCGGAGCAAACCGCAATCTTCCACCCACCCTGCGCCAGAGCATCGCCGAAAACTTTGCCTACTCGCATAGCGCCAGTGCATCCTCCGGCTTCACGCCTGAGCTCAGCGGCAAGTCGCTGACCAACGGCTACAGCCTATCCAGTGCCTACACTGTGGGCTATGGGCGCTTGAGCGACAGCGCGACACTCAGTTGGAACCGCTCGCGCAACACAGCGTCGAACTACTTCACCAATGGCGCCGTGAACCCGGCGGTGACGGCCGGCGTATTCGTCGGCAACCCAGCCATCTACGGCAACAAGTTCTACTACGGCCTGCCCTCGATCAATATGACTGGAACGACGGGGGTGAATGGACTGGGCGAACCGGCTCCCAGCGACGCGATCAACCAGACGATCTCCTTCTCGGACTTTGCCAGTTGGGTCCACGCCAAGCACAACATGCGATATGGCTTCGACTTCCATCGCATCCATGCAGACTACACCGGAGGAGGCAATGTATTTGGCTCCTTCACCTTCTCGGGTTTTGCTACAGAGATCCCGGCGGAACAGACCTGCAATCCGAGTACGGACTCTGGGCAGTGCAAGGAATACCAGAATGCGCAGGGTACGTCGATTTATGGATCGTCCTTTGCCGACTTCCTGCTCGGGCAGCCGCAGCAGACGGGAATTACGGCCCAGTTGGTCAAGAACTACCTGCGCGGCAACTCCTGGGACTGGTATGTGCAGGATGACTGGCGTGCCAAAGCCAACTTCACCGTCAGCTACGGCCTGCGCTGGGAGTACTTCTCGCCCTACTCCGAGAAGAACAACCATCTTGTGAACCTGGACCTGACGGGGAGTGGCGCCAACCTGCAGATTGCCAATGTATGCGCTACGGGATGCTCCCAGACCGCCAGCCAGTTCGGCACACCGCCCTCGCTGGTAAAGCCGGACAAGGCGTTGTTCTCGCCGCGCGTGGCGATTGCCTGGTCGCCCAGGTTCGCCTCGTGGGCCAAGAATACCGTGGTGCGGTCCAGCTTCGGCATCAACTACAACACCGGAGCGTATTCGAGCTTCGCGCATTCTCTTGCGGCCCAGCAGCCCTTCGCCATCACCCAAACCAACACGCTCAGTACGCCCAACAGCCCGACCACCTGCACCATGGCCAACATGTCGTGGAACACGCCGTTGAGCACGGCGAATCAGAACACCACCGGCTTCAACTGTTCCACGCAGACCACCCAGAGCAACTACGGCGTCGATCCCAACTACCGCCTCGGCCAGGTCGAGGTGTGGAACCTGGGCATCCAGCGGACGCTGCCCCAGGGCACAGTGCTGAACATCGACTACACCGGGTCCTTCGCCGGCAATCTGGACATGCTGCGCGCGCCCAACCGCAACGCGTTAGGGATTCTCAACCCATCTTCGGTGCAGTTTAGATACGAGGATTCGCTCGGTTACCAGCGCAGCAATGTGCTTGCGATCAACTTGCGCGAGAGGATGCATAAGGGAGTCTCGCTACAGGCAACATATACCCTTGCGCACTCCATCGACGATGCCTCTACGGTAGGCGGCGGCGGCGGCGGCGGATCGATCGCCCAGGACGACCAGAACCTGGGCGCGGAGGAGGCCAACTCCAGCTTCGTCCGGCCCCAGACGCTGAGCGGCAACTTCGTTATCGAACCTCCCTTCGGCCCCAACCGCGCCTTCTTCAACAAAGGCGGCATAACGTCCCACATCGTCGACGGATTCAACGTCTCCGGCAGCTTTACCTACGGCTCGGGCACCCTCGCCACGCCGTCTTATTCGGGAACCCCGGCTGAGGTTGCATCCGGGGCCGGAAGTTCTCTCCGGCCCAACCGCGTTCCCGGCCAGGCCATCAAGGGCGCGCACACTCTCGCCGCGTGGTTCAACACGGCGGCATTTTCCACTCCCACCCCTGGAACCTATGGCAACGCCACGCGCAACTCCATCGAGATGCCCGACGCCCTTTCATTCAGCGGTTCGCTCTCCCGTAGCATTTCGTTTGGAAGCACGCGCAGCATGGAGATGCGGCTCAACGTCAACAATGCGCTGAACACCGTACGCTATGGCAACGCGAACACTTCGATCAACTCACCATCCTTCGGGGAAATAACCTCGGCGGGGGGGATGCGGTCCTTCTCCTATAGTTTGATGTACAGGTTCTAACTACAGTCGTAAGTCATAAGTTATAGAAGCGCTGAACGGATTGTCGTTTTGAAAGGGCGGAACTTCAGTCCCGCCGCATGAGTCGAACACTAGTGGGGCTTTAGCCCTTGAGGGAATCTGGATCTCGGCGAAGTCCACGATTCAAACCCTCCGTGCAGTACACAGCAGAAACGAAGGAGACGGCAATGCAACGAGTGATGGCGGCGGTTTTGGTGGCAGCAATGGTGGTTTCACCGGCAGGTGTGCCGGTTACGGCCATGGCGCAGCAGCCGGTCTCTAACGTGAAATCCAAGTCGCTCGTCGCATACGTCAATCGTGTGCTGACCAACGTCGTGGTGCGCGATAAAAAGACAGGCGAGCTGATCAAGGGCCTCAAGGCGACCGACTTCACCATCTCCGAAGACAAGAAGCCGCAGCAGATCACCACCTTCGACTACCAGAACATCGACTCGGCCGTTACCCTCGCCGAGACCACCACCGTCTCCGGCGTCACAACCACCAAGAAGAAGACCATCGCCGACCTGGTCAACAACGACTTCGCCGCCGCCCCCGACGAGTTGAAGGACCACCGTCTCATCGTCATGTTCTTCGACCTCAGCAGCATGCAGCCCGAAGACATCACACGCGCCGTCGACGCGGCCAAGGATTACATCAATAACAAGATGGCCCCGGCCGATCTCGCGGCATCCGTCAGCCTGCTCGCCAGCCTCAGCATGGACCAGGACTTTACCAACGACAAGTCCGCCCTGCTGGCCGCCGTCAGTAAGTACGACCCCTCCGAGAGCGGCGGCTACGCCATGGGCAGCGAAGGCGGCGACAGCGACGGCACCTCCGACGACTCCTCCAGCTTCACTGCCGACGACAGCGAATTCAACGCACTCAACACCGACCGCCAGCTCTATGCCATCCGCACCATCTGCAAGTCCATCGAGAAGGTCGAGCAGAAGAAGAGCATGTTGTACTTCTCCGGCGGACTCTCCCGCCAGGGCATCGAGAACCAGGCCAGCATCCGCGCAGCCACCAACGAGTGCGTCAAGGCGGACACCGCAATGTACGCCGTCGATACCCGCGGCCTACAGGCCCTCAACGCCGTCGGCGACGCTTCGCAGGGCAGCCGCCGCGGCACGTCCGCCTATAGCGGCGCAGCCATGCAAGGCCAGTTGAACTCCAACTTTAACTCGCAGGAGACCCTCGGCACCCTCGCCAGCGACACCGGAGGCAAGCTCTTCGTCGACTCCAACGACTTCGCGCCCGCCTTCCAGCAGGTGCAGCACGACTCCGAGGCCTACTACATCATCGGCTACCGCGCCACCAACGTCGCGCGCGATGGCACCTATCGCCACCTTTCCATTACCCTGAAGGGCCATCCCGAGGCCACTCTCGAGTACCGCCCCGGCTACTATGCCCCGGCAGACTTCCAGCACGCCAAGTCCGAGGACCGCGAACTCGCCCTCACCGAGCAGATGCGCAGCGATGTTCCAGCCACCGATGTCGCAATCTATCTCCAGGCCCTCTACTTCCGCCTCGAGGACGGCAAGTTCTTCATCCCCGTCTCGCTCGTCATCCCCGGATCGCAGATCAACGCCGTCACGGTCAAGGACAAGGACAAGGCCACCATCGACATCCGCGCAACGGTCAGGAACGCGCAAAACATCGTCGTCGGACAGTTGCCGCCCAACACAACTGTGAAACTCGACCTCGATGCCAACCAGATGCTGATCAAGAAAAACGTTCAGTACTCCACCGGATGGACGCTCGCGCCAGGCAAGTACCACATCAAGTTCGTCGTGCGAGAGAACCAGTCCGGCAACATGGGCAGCTTCGAGACCGACATCCAGGTCCCGGACATGAAGAAGACCCCGCTCAAGCTCAGCTCGGTCGTTATGAGCAGCCAGCGCACGCCAAACACCGTCAAGAAGAACCTCGACCCGCTGGTGCGCGACGGCCAGGAGTGGGTGCCCAACGTCTCCCACGTCTTCCGCCAGGACCAGCATCTCTTCTTCCTCTATGAGGTCTACAGCCCCACCAAGGACAAGGACTCCGCCGCCACGTCCGCCACCCAGGCAGCAACCCAGGCCGCGAATCCCGGCCTCACCAAGAAGGAAGCCGCCCCCGTCCGTGTGCTCACCAGCATCGAGTTCCTGCTCGGCGGTGTCAAGGTCTATGAAACCCCGATGGTCGAGGCAACCTCCATCAACATCCCGGAGCGCGACGCGGTTGGCTTCCAGTTCGATGTCCCGCTCACCGGCCTCAAGCCCGGTACCTACGTCTGCCAAGTCAACGTCATCGACGATGCGGGAGGCACATTCACCTTCCCGCGCATGGCCCTGCGCATCACCCCGCCCGCCGCCCCACCGCCAACCGCGACCCCAGTGGCCGCGGTCGCCTCGCCCGCACCAACCCCTGCGCTTTAGTACAGTGGCGGGTTGGCCCACACACCGTTTTTCTCGGCCACTTGAAGACTCCGTGCCCCATTCATCGCGCCTTTTGTGATGATGGCATGTCGTGCCGTTGCTCGGTAAGCGCCGAAGGCGCGTCCCATACCAGCTTGGGCGAAGCCCCAGGGTTCCGGCCCATCCAATCCCCGAGGGCTGAAGGCCCGACCCATCGCCTGCTCATAGCCCATAGCTCATAGCCGAAGAAAAAAATCGCCGTCCCCCACCCATCCGCTCCGTCATCCCGACCGCAGCGCGAACAAACCAAACACTCCGTCATCCCGACCGCAGCGCGAACAAACCAAACACTCCGTCATCCCGACCGCAGCGCGAACAAACCAAACACTCCGTCATCCCGACCGCAGCGCGCAGCGCGCAGTGGAGGGACCCCCGCATTGGCCTTTGTCTTTGCCGTTGTCTGTTCTTCGCTGCTGTCTGTTCTTTCGGAGGGAGCATGGGGCTTCAGCCCCATGAATAAGGCCAATCAAATCAAGGGGCTTCAGCCCCGGATCTTTTTTTCGCTCCATGACCCGCAAAAACCCCAGCAAATCCGCGTGTCAAGTCCCTCGACACCCCAAAATCCACCTAACCAACACCAACTAAACCACTTCCCTCCGAAAAATAGTTGGCATAGTAGTTATGCTCCGCTTGATACAATTAATATATGGATCAAATCCATCGAGGGCAGCGTTGACCGTGCGGAAATAAACTCCCGCCGCCCGCTCGCACCGTTCTTTCTCAACTGAATAAGCCGCACCGAATCAACGTTTTGCCAGCAACTCCCTTGCAATCAATCTTTTGCCGGAGCCACTCGCGCCAGGACCTCTTTTTTCACCCCTAACCCTTATGTTCTGAATATTTTAGCCGTAACCTCAACGCAATCAATCTTTTGGCCAACCACACCCTGCTCAACCGATTGATTCCAAACCACTTACTCATAAATCGTTTATTATGTAGGTTTTCCCTGTGGCCACCACATAACAATCAACTTACGCACCAATCCTCGCCAAGGGGGGATGGCAGGGGGAGGGGGAGAACAAGTAGCGAACATACGGCGAACAACGGACAAACAACACCCGCGTTTGTCCCGAACCGCTGACCATTCCACTCAATGGCCGCAAACTGAAAGTCTGCTGGGAACAGGATTCATGCTCTGTCGCTTGAATCCTGCTCCCAAATCAGGCTTAGAAGTTCTCTGGCTCGCCGGCCAGATCGAGGTCCTCGTCGTCTTCGTCTTCCTCGTCATCGTCGAAGTCGCCGAAGCTGGCCGCGAGTGTTGCCGCCGGAAGCACCGAAGTCGGCCCAGGCTGAGGATTGCCCTGCTCGTCTATCTTCATGCCCAGTGAAAGCCCCATCTGCGCAAGAATCTCCTTGATCTCATTCAGGCTCTTGCGTCCGAAGTTCTTGGTCTTCAGCATCTCGGCTTCGGTCTTCTGGATCAGCTCGCCGATGGTGGCGATGTTGGCGTTCTTCAGGCAGTTGTAGCTGCGCACCGAGAGTTCCAACTCCTCAACCGAACGGTTCAGGTTCTCGTTGTGCAGCGCAGGCCCATCGAGCAGCTCGTGGCCAGCCTCCATCTCCTCCTCGAAGTTGATGAAGATGCTCATGTGGTCCTTCAGCAGCTTCGCCGAGAGTCCGAGTGCATCCGCGGGAAAGATTGTGCCGTTCGTCCAGATTTCGACCGTCAGCTTGTCGTAGTCGGTGATCTGCCCCAGTCGCGCCGCCTCCACCAGGTAGTTCACCTTCCGCACGGGCGAGTGAACGCTGTCGACCGGAATGAATCCCAGACCGAGATCGGCGTCGAAGTTCTTGTCCGCGGAGATGTATCCGCGCCCCCGCTTCAGGCGCATCTCCATGTCGATCTTGCCCCCGTCGCTGACAGTGCAGATATACACATCCTTGTCCAGAATCTCGACATCGCCGTCGGCTTCGATCATGCCGGAGGTAATGATGCCTGCCGCGTCTGCGCGCAGGTACAGGGCCTTCGGGCCTTCACCCGCCAGTTTGAAGGGGATCTGCTTCAGGTTCAGGATGATGTCGGTCGCGTCCTCGACCACGCCGCTGATGGACTGAAACTCGTGCAGCACGCCCTCGATGCGAACGGCGGTAACGGCCGCTCCCTCGATCGACGAGAGCAGAGTCCGCCGCAGCGCATTGCCGATCGTGGTGCCGAAGCCGCGCTCAAATGGCTGCGCGGAGAACTTTCCGTACTTCTCGGTGAGTGTTTCGGTGTCAACTGCAAGACGCTTGGGTTTCTGGAAGCCTCTCCAAAGCATGGGTGTTTCTCCTTTATCCGGCTCATTCGCGATGCATTTTGCGAAGGCGGGGTGGTTCGGTTGCGGGCTAGGTTGTGGGAGTTGCTGCAACTACATTCGTTGCTTCTTGGTTTGTCATTCCGTAGCGCACTTGCTTGTCATTCCGTAGCGCAGCGGAGGAATCTGCTTCTCCGCCGCTGCACTCCGGCAATCTTTACTTGCTGTACAGTTCGACAATAAGCTGTTCATTCACCGGCAGGTTGACGTCCTCGCGCTTGGGCAGAGCAATCACGCGACCCGACAGATTTTCGCGGTTGATGTCGAGCCACTGCACGGCGCGCTGGCCGCTGGCGAAGTTCCCCGACTCTTCGAGAATGACGAGCTTCTTCGAGCCTTCGCGAATCTGGATCTCGTCGCCCACCTTGCACTGGAACGACGGGATGTTGACCTTGCGGCCATTCACCTGGATGTGTCCGTGACGCACGATCTGCCGGGCCTGGCGGCGGCTCATTGCAAAGCCCAACCGGTAGCAGACGTTGTCCAGACGCGTCTCCAACTGCTGCAACAGCAGCTCGCCGGTGACGCCTGTCTTGTTCGCAGCCTTCTGGTAGTACGCGCGGAACTGCGTCTCCAGCGTGAAGTAGATGCGCTTTGCCTTCTGCTTCTCGCGCAGTTGCAGGCCGTAGCCCACCACCTTCTTCACCTTGCGCGACTGACCGTGCTGGCCGGGAGGAAAGTTGCGCTTTTCAATCGCGCACTTGTCGGAAAAGCATTTCGCGCCCTTGAGAAACAGCTTGGTTGCGTCGCGGCGGCAGAGGCGGCAGACGGGTCCTGTATAACGTGCCATTATTGATTGCTCCTTTACTTCAGGTGACGATCGGTTTACGCGCTTGTCGCGCTTCGTCCCGATCCGGGTGGAAAAAGGGATAAGGAATAAAGGGGAAGGAGGAAGGGTTTTGCTTACCCCTTATCCCTATCCCCTTACCCCTGCCTCATCAGACTCTGCGGCGCTTCGGCGGACGGCAGCCGTTGTGCGGCATCGGCGTAATGTCGCGGATCGATCGAACCTCGACGCCGGCCGAAGCCAGCGCGCGGATCGCGGACTCGCGCCCGGAACCTGGCCCCGAGACGCGCACATCCACCGAGCGCAGACCGTGATCGCGCGCCGCATTGGCTGCACCGACCGCGGCCTGCTGCGCCGCAAACGGTGTTCCCTTGCGTGAGCCGCGAAAACCGAGTGAGCCGGACGACTTCCAACTGAGCGTGTTGCCCGCCTGGTCCGTAATGGTAACGATCGTATTGTTGAAGCTCGCCTGAATAAAGACAAGCCCGAATGGAACATTCTTCCGTTCCCGCTTCTTGAACTTCTTATTCTTGCCTGCGGTCTTGGCGCCGCCTGCCTTGTTCTGTGTCTTCGCCATGGGCTATTTCGTCGCTTTCTTCTTGGCGGCAACCGTGCCCTTGCGGGGTCCTTTGCGGGTGCGGGCGTTGGTGTGGGTGCGCTGGCCACGAACGGGCAGCGAACGGCGGTGCCGAAGTCCACGGTAGGACTGGATCTCGATCAACCGCTTGATGTTGAGCGATACGTCCTTGCGCAGGTCGCCTTCGATATTGCCCTGGGCCTCGATGACGTGCCGGATTCGGTTCAGCGCTTCCTCGTCGAGAGTGCCTACCTTCGCGTAGGGATCGACGTTCGCCTCGGCAAGTATCTTTGCCGCGCGCGAGTCGCCAATGCCAAAAATGTGAGTGAGTCCGATGCGAACCTGTTTCTGGTTCGGAACATCGACTCCAGCAATACGTGCCATGGGGTTCCTTTTCGTCTGTGCTTGTGGCATTGATGTGGCCACGGGAGCGGGGTTGTCGGTTTGCGGTCATCTCCACCGGGTTCAACGCAAGCCTTGACTTCGGCTAACTAGCCTGGCGGGGCCGGGTATTATAGTGCTATGGCATCGGTACTAGGTGGTAAGTAAAACTAACCTTGACGCTGTTTGTGCTTGGCGTTTTCGCAGATAACGCGAACTACGCCGCGGCGGTTGATGACTTTGCACTTATCGCATATTTTCTTGACGGACGCACGTACCTTCATAAAACTCCTGAATAGCAGCCGTTGGCTTTGAACCGTTGGTTTGATCCACTGGCAGGCCAGCGCAGCTTTGGCTCTTTGTTTCAGCTAGTTGCTACGAGCTAAAAGCTGGTAGCTGATTTCGTCTACTTGTAGCGATAGACGATGCGGCCGCGGTTGAGATCGTACGGACTGAGCTCAATCGCCACACGGTCGCCGGGGAGGATCCGAATGAAGTTCTTGCGCATGCGTCCGGAGACGTGAGCGAGGGCCTGGTGCTTGTTTTCAAGCTCGACCTTGAACAGCGCATTGGGCAGCGTCTCAACCACCACCGCCATCACTTCAATTGCATCTTCCTTCGACAAACGCTCTCCTTCGATAGGTGGGCATGCCTCGTACGCAGCCCAAACGCCCTGTTACCATGTGCCTGCGCACACAGCATTTTAAGTATACCCCGAAATGGGGCCGGAATCCTAACGGGTTAGCACACGAGGCCCATCTTTTGTGATCGCAACCGTATGCTCGAAGTGCGCGCTGATACTGCCATCCATGGTAAGCGTGGTCCAACCGTCGGGCAGCACCTTCACCCCAGCCCCACCGGCGTTGATCATCGGCTCGATGGCCAGTACCATGCCAGCCTTCAAACGTGGCCCTTTGCCGCGTGTGCCGTAGTTGGGAACCTGCGGGTCTTCGTGCATGGATTTGCCAATGCCGTGGCCGACAAATTCGCGTACCACGCCGTAACCCTCGGCCTCGCATATCTCCTGCACTGTAGCGGAAATGTCGCCGAGCCGGCCTCCAACCCGCGCCTGCTGAATCGCCCGTTCCAGCGCTTCATGGGTGACATCGAGCAGTTTTTGGGTGGCTGCACTCGGTGTGCCAACAGCATATGTGACGGCGGAGTCGGAGCAGAATCCATCCACAATAACACCGCAGTCGATCGAAACGATGTCGCCCTCGGCGAGGATGCGTGTGGCCGAAGGAATACCGTGGACAACTTCGTCGTTGATCGAGGCGCAAAGTACGGCGGGAAAGCCGTGGTAGCCCTTGAATGCGGAGACGGCGTGCAGTTCATCCATCTTGGCTGCTGCAACCTTCTCCAGATCCATAGTGCTGGCGCCGGGTACAACAAACGGTCGGACGGCTTCATGTACTTGGTGCAGAGCCACGCCGGAGCGTCGCATCTTTTCTATCTCGGCGGCGGTTTTAATAAGTATTGCCATAATGGTTGTTGCCAGTCGTCAGCGAGAAGCACGGCGCAGCTTGACGATGGCTTGTTCGATCGCGGCGTTGACAGCCTCTACGCTTTGGTCGCCGGCGGCCTCATCGAAGCGCCCCTGATCGCGGTAGTGGGACACGACCGGCGCGGTCTGCGCGTCGAAGGTCTTCATGCGTTCGACAAACACCGGCTCGGTGTCGTCCCCGCGTTGCGTCAAACTGGCTCCATCGAGATCGCAAACTCCCGCGACATTGGGAGGATTCGCACATATATTGTATATGTGCTTGCACACCGGACAGATGCGGCGTCCTGTGATGCGCTTCAGCAGTTGATCGTATGCGACCACAATGCTGATGGCGATAACCGGGAGCCGCGGCAGAAAGATGGGATCGACAATTGTATGATCGAGGAATTTGGCCTGATCGAGCGTGCGCGGATAGCCATCCAGGATGTAACCGCGATGGGTATCTTTCTCCTGCAGCCGATGCAGGACCATCTGGTTGACGGTCTCGTCGTCGACCAGCAGTCCAGCGCTCATGATCTCCTTCGCCTTGAGCCCCAGCTCGGTGCCCCGCGCGATGTTGCCGCGCAGCAAGTCGCCGGTGGAGATCTGCGGAATTCCGTATTTGGTGACCAGCAGTTGCGCCTGCGTACCCTTGCCAACGCCGGGTGCGCCTAACAGAAGGACCGGCCCGGGAAGAAAGTCATTCCCTACCGGGGCCGTCGGATTCGATGCGGAATTGTTCGTCAATGGGCCCGTCCTACCAACTGCGCCGGCCACGAATGCGGCCGCTCTTGGGAGAGAAGCCATCGTAGTGGCGCATGATGAGTTGCGATTCCACCTGCTGCACGGTGTCCATGGCTACGCCGACAACGATCAGCAGGCTAGTGCCGCCAAAGTAAAAGTTGAAGCCGAACCCGTTGGTCACCCAGGCAGGGAGAATGTCGAAGAAGCGTCCGACCAGCCACAGATGGTTGAAGTGGATGCCGCTCATCAGCATCGTCGGGATGATGGAGATGATGATCAGATAGATCGCGCCAACCAGCGTGATGCGGGTGAGAACGTCATTGATGAAGTCCGAGGTGCGACGCCCGGGACGGATGCCGGGAATGAATCCGCCGTACTTGCGCATGTTATCGGCGATGTCATCCGGACGGAAGACAATCGAGATATAGAAGTATGCGAAGAAGACGATCGCGGCCATGTAGATGAGCACATACCATGGCTCACCGGGCATCAGGCCCTGAAGAATGGGTCCCAAGAAGCGTGTCTCGTTGAGCGGGCCACTACCGAAGAAACTCACATTGGAGAAAAGCAGCGGCGCGGAGAGTATCGAGCTGGCGAAGATGACCGGCATTACGCCGCCGGAGTTGACACGCAGGGGAAGGTGAGTGGATTGCCCACCCATCATCTTGCGTCCGACGATGCGCTTGGCATACTGCACCGGGATGCGGCGCTCGGAGCGTTCCACGAAGACAATGAACGCAACAACTGCAATCATCGCAGCGATGAGGAGGACGATAACAAGTGGGGTCAACGGGCCCCAGGCTTCGTCGCGCGCCTTGGTGTAGATGTCAATAATGCCGCGCGGCAGGCCGACCACGATGCCGGTAAAGATCAGCAGCGACATGCCGTTGCCAACGCCGCGCTCGGTGATCTGCTCGCCCAGCCACATGATGAAGGCAGTGCCGGCCGTGAGCGTGATGACGCACATCGGAATAAATGCTCCGCTCGAAATGGTGATCATCGGAGGCTGTGCGTGTATCAGCGTCAGGGCAATGGCAAAGGACTGAATGACGCCCAGCAGAACGGTGACGTAACGGGTCCACTGCGTGATCTTGCGGCGCCCCAGTTCGCCTTCCTTCTGCAGCTTGGCCAGCGGCTCATAGATCACAGTGAGCAACTGGAAGATAATCGACGCCGTGATGTACGGCATGATTCCCAACGCGAAGATGGTGAGCCGGCGAAGATTGCCGCCGGTAAACAGGTCGCCCAGCCCGAGCAGCGAGCTGGAGTTCATGTTGAAGTACTGAGCGAGCGCGTCCGCGTTGATGCCCGGCGTCGGGATCCACGCGCCCAGACGATAGACCGCCAGCAGACCAAGCGTGAAGAGAACACGCTTGCGGAGATCGGGAATACGAAAGATGTTGGCGAATTTCTCTAACATCGAAACCTCTTCACTGTTGCCAGAAGCCAGCCTTCGCGGGCCGCGCTTCCATAGGGCAAATCCCTATCCTGGTTGAAGGCGCCGGGCAGATGCACTCGGCGGAGTTGCTAGCCGATCAGAACCGCCTTGCCGCCGGCCTTCTCGATGGCTTGCTGCGCGGCTTTCGAAAACTTGTGCGCATGAATGGTAACAGGGCCGCTCAACTCGCCGTTGTTGAGCACCTTGATTAGGCCGCCCTTCTTCCGCAGCAGGCCAAGCGAGACGATCTTGTCGAGGGTGAACTCGGTGCCCGGAGCAGTCGCCAGAATCTCGGCGACGCGGTCCAGGCCGAGCACCGTGTACTCCACGCGGAAGATGTTGGTGAAACCGCGCTTGGGCAGGCGGCGGTGAAGCGGCATCTGGCCGCCCTCGAAGCCGCGCATCAGCGACGAGCCGGAGCGCGAGCCTTGTCCCTTGTGGCCGCGGGTGGATGTCTTGCCCATGCCCGAACCCATGCCGCGTCCGACTCGCTTCTTGTTTTCATTCGCCTTCTTGGGGGCGCGCAGATTGGAGAGATTGCGGATTGCCATTTCCTGTTTCCTCGCTATAACGCCGGCAGCTTAACGGGCCGCCGACTCGCATTTAATAAATCATTTGCTAGTTGGCAGCTATTCATTGTAATCAAATAAATAACTGCTAAATAATTAATTATTCGACGAAGCGAACCAGATGGGGCACCTTCGCCACCATGCCGCGAACCGACGGCGTATCTTCGCGCTCGACAATCTGGTTGAGTCTCGTGAATCCGAGTCCCTTGATGACTAGCCTCTGCTTGGTCGGCGTGCAGATCTGCGAGCGGAAGTATTGCAGCTTGATCTTTGCGATAATTGCAGGTTTGGCCATGGCTAGAGCTCCTCTACAGTCTTGCCGCGCAGTGCGGCGACTTCGGCCTTGTTGCGAAGCTGGATCAGTGCGTCAAACGTCGCCTTGATGACGTTGTGCGGGTTGGCCGATCCAAGCGACTTGGTCAGCACATTCTGCACGCCCGCCGAGGTCATCACGGCGCGCACGGTCTTGCCGGCGATAATGCCCGTGCCTTCAGGCGCCGGCTTCAGCATCACCGACCCGGCACCGTAGCGTCCCAACACTTGGTGCGGAATCGTGGTCTGGGTCAGGTTGATCTTGACCAGGTTTTTCTTGGCCGCCTCGATCCCCTTGCGGATGGCCTGGGGGACCTCCTTGGCCTTGCCTGAACCGTACCCGACGACGCCCTCGCCTGGGTCGCCAACCACGACCAGCGCGGCAAACGACATATTCTTGCCGCCCTTGACCACCTTGGTGACGCGATTGATCGAGACCACCTCGTCCTTCAGATTGAGCCGGTTCGCGTCAAACTTTTTCTTCATCATTGCCATCTGCCGTACCTCTTTCTGGCTGCCCGTTGGAGCGCCACAGAACCTGAAACTGGAAGCTTAGAATTCAAGACCGGCCTCGCGGGCTGCTTCGGCAAGCGCCTTCACGCGACCGTGGTAGAGATATCCGCCGCGATCGAAGACCACATTCTTGATTCCCTTCTCTTGCGCGCGCTCGGCGATCAGCTTGCCGACCGACTTAGCTGCCGCAACATTGCCGCCGTAGTGCTTCTCCTCGTTCTTCTTGCCAAACGAGGACGCTGAAACCAACGTGACGCCATTCAGGTCGTCGATCAGTTGCGTGTAGATGTGGTTCAGCGAGCGGTAGACGTTGAGGCGGGGGCGTTCGGCTGTGCCGGACATCTTCTCGCGGATGCGGGTGTGTACGCGTTGGCGGATAATGTTGCGTTCGCGGGGTTTCAGCATGGTCTTGCTTTCCTTCCTATTGGCGTCGCCAGAGTGCCGGTGACGTTCGGAATAACAAAATTATAGGTTGTAAGTACTAAGTTGTAAGTTCACTTACAAATTAGTACTGCCTTACTTACTTCGCTCCGGTCTTGCCGACCTTCTTCTTCAGTCTCTCCCCGGAGTAGCGGACGCCCTTGTTCTTGTACGGATCGGGCTTGCGCAGCGAACGCATGTCGGCGGCCACCTGGCCCACCTTCTGGCGATCGATACCGGAGATTGTGAGGTGTATCTGCTTGGGATCGATAACAACCTCAATCCCAGTGGGCAATGGAAACTCAATCTGGTGCGAAAAGCCGAGGGTAAAGACTACCATATTCTTTCCCTTCAGCTCCGCGCGGTACCCGATGCCAACAATGTCGAGTTCCTTGCTCCAGCCTGTGGTGACTCCGACAACGGCATTGGAGACCAGCGCGCGCGCAAGTCCATGGAACGCGGCCTGCTTGTCATTCTCGCGTTCGGCAATCAGGTTGCCATCCTTCTGCACCAGGGTAATGCCACCGGGGAGCATGGCGGCGACCTTGCCCTTGGGGCCTTCCACAAGCACCGTGTTGCCATCTGCGCTGACCGTGTACTTGACGCCGGCTGGCATGGGAATTGGCTTTTTTCCGATACGGGACATTCGAGATCCTTTGTGGCTTGCGAGTCGCTCAACGGGAAGCATATTGAGTTCCACTGCAGCCTGGGCATGCGCCCATCGTTCTAAACTTCATGCCGGCGATAACGAACCACGCCGGAGTAAATAGTTCAATGCCGCAATGAACGGCGCGAATCGCGCCCGCCCGACGCGGCCAACATCACCAGACCTCGCACAGAATCTCGCCGCCAACGCCCTCGCGGCGTGCCTGGCGTCCGGTCATCACGCCCTTTGGCGTGGTCAGGATCGATATGCCGAGTCCGCCCTGCACGCGACGAATCTCGTCGCGGCCAAGGTACACGCGGCATCCGGGACGCGATACGCGCTGTAGGTCGCGAATGACAGCCTCGTTGTTGGGGCCGTACTTGAGATACACGCGCAACACCTTCATGCCGCCCTCTTCGGTCGGCTTGTAGTTGGCGATATAACCCTCTTCCTTCAGAATGCGGGCTATCTCGCTCTTGAGCTTGGAGGCGGGTACGTCGAGCTTCTGGTGGCGCGCGCGGATTGAGTTGCGGATACGCGTCAGAAAGTCAGCTACTGGATCTGTCAGGTTCATTCATTCTCCTTCATTCCCCGTTCGCTCGACCGTGTGTCTCACAGCGAGAACCAGCGGGAATGTTGCTGTAACCGTTCGATGGAGCTATGCGCTGCATCTATAAAAAACCAACTGCTCCCAGACTTCAGCATCCTTGGCGGATGAGGTCTCTGGAAGGGTGAGACGGTGACGACAACCTATTAAGTATACAGGTTGCCGCACCGCTACGCTTACCAGCTTGACTTGACGACGCCTGGGATCTCTCCCTTGAGCGCAAGCGACCGGAAGCAGAGACGGCAGATCCCGAACTTGCGCAGGTAGGCGCGGGGACGACCGCACAGCTGGCAGCGGTTGTGCTGACGGGATTTGAACTTCGGCTTCTTTGCGTCCTTGACGCGCTTTGCGGTGGTTGCCATAGTGTTTACTCTCTATCCTGATTCCAAATAAAGACTGCAAATTTTGTACCGGCCGTGCGGTTCGGTTAGTTATGCGCCAACCCGGAATGGCATGCCGAAGCCCTTCAGCAGCGCGCGTGCGCCGTTGTCGTCGGCCGCTGTAGTGACGATGGTGACGTTCATGCCTTTCAGCTTGTCTACCTTCGCATAGTCAATCTCGGCGAAGATGAGCTGGTCGCGCAGGCCGAGCGTGTAGTTCCCGCGGCCATCGAAGCTTTTCGACGAGACACCGCGAAAGTCGCGCACGCGCGGCAGAGCAATCGAAATCAGCCGGTCGAGAAACTCATACATCTTGTCGCCGCGCAGCGTGACCATCGCGCCGATCGGCATCCCCTCGCGCAGTTTGAAGGCCGCGATCGACTTCTTCGCCTTGGTGATGACCGGCTTCTGCCCGGAGATAGATGACAGGTCGGCCACCAACGGATCCATAATCTTCACGTTCTGCGTGGCCTCGCCCAGCCCCATGTTGATAACGATCTTCTCCAGTCTTGGAATCGCCATCGGGTTGGCGATGCCAAGCTCCTTGGCAATCGCTGGTCTAATCTCGCTCAGGTACTTCTCTCTAAATCGTGCCGCCATAATCGACTCCGCTTTCTCCACGGTTTCCGGAGTGGGCTTCGCGGCCCGTTTACCGATTCGTGGGGTGAACCTGGTTTTCCAACAAAGCAACGATCAACTTGCCGATTGCTCTTTACTTCTTCTTCTCGGGAATCGCGCTCCCACTTACCTTCGAGAAGCGAACTCTCTGGTCGTCTTCAACTCTCTTCCCGACCCGGGTCTTATTGCCCTCGCCATCCACCAGCATCACATTTGAGATGTGGATGGAAGACTCCTGCTCGGCGATTCCGCCCTTGATGTTCCTCTGCGGGTTCGGCTTCACGTGCTTCTTGATCATCATGACGTGCTCAACCAGAAGTCGGTCCTTGTCCGCCAGAATGCGAAGCACGCGGCCACGCTTGCCCTTGTCTTTGCCGGCGATCACTTCAACGGTGTCGTTTCGCTTGATCTTAATCCCTGCCATACACTCTCTCATCCTCGACTATCGTTTCGGAGTCGGAATCCGCTTTCAATTCATTCCACCTCAGCACTCCACATCCGCACTGAGAACTGACCGCTTGCAACTCTTCTAAATCACTTCAGGCGCGAGCGAAACAATCTTGAGAAACTTCTTCTCGCGCAGTTCGCGTGCCACCGGGCCGAAGACGCGCGTGCCCACCGGTTCGTTGGTATCGCCGATCACCACGGCGGCGTTCTGGTCGAAGCGGATGTAGGTGCCGTCGCGCCGTCGATACTCCTTGCGCGTGCGCACGATGACCGCCTTCACCACCTTGCCCTTCTTGACCGTGCCATCGGGCGACGCTTCCTTTACAGCAGCCGTCACTATATCGCCAAGGCCCGCCTTCTTGCCCAGGCCGCCACCGAGCGGAAGAATCACCTGCAACTTGCGCGCGCCAGAGTTGTCGGCAACATCGAGCATCGTTCTCATCTGAACTGACATAATCGTTCTCCTAAGCCTAGAGACCCGGGGCTATGGCCCCCCTTGAAGCTCTCCTCTGCATCGTGGGACAATAGGTCCCACGCCAGTTCCAGACTACTTCGCTTCCACTACAGGATTCTTCTCGTCGAGCTGCGAGAGCGACGAGCGGCGCACAATCTCCTCAAGCGACCAGCGCTTCAGCTTCGACAGTGGCCGCGCCTCGCGAATGCGCACCACGTCCCCAACTCGCGCCGAGTTCAACTCGTCATGCGCGTAAAACTTCTTGTTCGACTTCATCACGCGCTTGTATTTGGGGTGCGCTTTGCGCATCTCGATCTCGACCACAATCGTCTTCTGCATCTTGGTCGAAACAACCATGCCGACCTTCTCGTTGCGGCGAGAGACCTGCGCTTCCGGAACTGCTGCGTTTGTTGTGTCTGCCATCGTTAGTCCTTCTTCGCTTTCTTGCGGGCGGTGCGTGTGCTCGCCGCCGGGGCCGTTCGAACGGCGACCGGCGATGCTGTCTTCGCGGAGGCCAGAGCGCGCTCGCGGGTCACGGTCTGGATGCGGGCAATGTCGAGCTTGAGTGTGCGCAGCTTCTTGACGCCTTCATTGTTGCCAAGGCTCTTCTGGAAGCGAATGCGAAAGAGCTGCTCGGCAGACTTGGTCTGCTGTGCGGGTAACTCTTCGTCGCTAAGGTTGCGTATCTTTTCGAGTTCCATTTTTTCTTCTTTCGTCGCTAATTCTTTGGCCGGCCTGGTTCTTCGCCTAAACCGCTACTTGACGGCCACGGTTGACTTGACGCTGTGGCGCTGGATGAAAATAGTCTTCAGTGGCAACTTGTGGGCTGCCAGACGCATGGCTTCCTTCGCCAGTTCGGGCGAGACGCCCTCCATCTCGAACAAAATCTTGCCCGGGCGAACGACCGCGACCCAGTGGTCGGGAGCTCCCTTGCCCTTGCCCATACGTGTCTCGGCGGGTTTCTTGGTGATCGGCTTGTCAGGGAAAATACGCAGCCACACCTTGCCCCCGCGCTTGATAAACCGCGTCATCGCGATACGGCTGGCCTCGATCTGGCGGTCTGTGATATAGCCGCACTCCTGCACCTTCAGACCGAAGTCGCCGAACGAGAGATCCGACCCGCGCCACGCCTTGCCGCACATGCGACCGCGTTGCTGCTTGCGAAACTTGACCTTCTTTGGCAATAACATAATAAAAACCCTCTAACTCATATCTACTTGCAAAGCGGACCTGCAAATTCGACCGGTCTAACTGACAATTCACTACTGTTTCTAGAACACTCCAGTCGTCGTTCCCTGATCGCGGCGCTTCTTCTGCTCGTAGATATCGCCGCGATATACCCAGGTCTTGACCCCAATAATGCCGTACGTCGTATGCGCTTCCGCGAATCCATAGTCAATGTCGGCACGCAGGGTGTGCAGCGGCAGACGCCCCTGTAGATACCACTCAGAGCGCGCGATCTCATTGCCGTTCAGCCTGCCCGATACGCGGACTTTGATGCCCTTGCAGCCAAAGCGCAGCGCCGAATCGACCGACTTGCGCATCGCACGGCGGAAGCTAACGCGCTTCTCCAGTTGCAACGCGATGTTCTCCGCTACCAACTGCGCATCGAGCTCAGGCTTGTTGACCTCCAGAATGTCGATGAAAACTTCGCGCGAACTCCGTTTCTGAATGTCGGCCTTCAGCTTATCGATCTCCGCCCCCTTGCGGCCGATGATGATGCCCGGACGCGCGGTGCGAATGATGAGACGCAGCTTGTTGCCCGGGCGCTCAACTTCCACCGAACTGACTCCGGCGGCCTTCAGCTTCTCGCGCAACTCAGCCTTCAGCTTGACGTCTTCAACAAGCAGCTTGTCGTAGCCGCGCTCGGTGAACCATCGTGACTTCCACGGCTTGTTGACGCCGAGGCGAAACCCATATGGATGGACCTTCTGTCCCATAGCTTCCTTTACTTCGCCCCAACCCGGTTGAGCCGGCGGAGCTTGCTGCAAAGCCTTTGTTTACCGGAAGAATCCCGGCACTGCCCAATTCCCAGCCGTTGTTACTTTGCTGCCTTCTTTGTTGCAACCTTCTTTATTGAAGCCTTCTTTGCGGCAATTTTCTTCGCCGGAGCTTTCTTTGCCCTCGGCTTCTTCGCTACTGGCTTGGCCGTCGTCTTCTCAGGCGCTTCGGGTTCAGGAGCGATCGCCACAGTTTCCGTTGTCGGATTCTTCTCCGCAACCGTTACAATAATGTGCGTAAGCCTGCGTTGGTAACGGAACGCGCGTCCCATTGGTGCGGGCCGGATGCGCTTCATGCGCGGTCCATCATTCGCCACCGCAGTGCGAACATACAGGTTATCGACGTCAATATCGAGACCCTGCTCCTGCGAAGCGTAGGTCGCATTCTGTATGGCCGAGCGCAACACCTTCTCGACGACAGGCCCCATCCTCTTGGTGGAGAAGTGAACAGTATTGAGCGCTTGCTCCACGCGCATGCCTTTGATGGTGTCGAGAACCAGCTTCGTCTTCTGCGGGCTGCTGCGCTGAAACTTGGCTTCTGCGCGGAACTCTCGAACTTTTTCTGCTGCAATCTTCGACATAGCTTTGATCCTTCGAACTAACTGGTACGCATTGCTTCTGAGAATAGCCCATTGCTAACTGCAACAAACGCCGCGGACTACTTCGGTTTTGCGGTGGTCTCGGCTGCACGCGCGGAGTGGCCCTTGAACGTGCGCGTCGCGGAGAACTCACCCAGCTTGTGACCAACCATATTCTCCGTCACATACACTGGAATAAATTTGCGCCCATTATGTACGGCGATGGTGTGGCCGACCATGTCAGGGAAGATCGTCGAGCGGCGCGACCAGGTGCGCACAACCTTCTTGTCGTTGGCCTGATTCATGACCGTGATCTTCGTCTGAAGATGCGCGTCGATAAACGGACCCTTCTTTGCTGAACGTGCCATGTGGATGACTCCAGATTCCTACTACGGTTACCGTGCTGTATACGACGAATCTCTTAGCTGCGAGACTTGGTATTGCGCTGTTTCCGAACTAACAATTCCTTAGCTATAAAGTACAGATTGCCACTTTCGTCTACTTGCTGCGACGGCTAACAATATATACATCGGTCCGCTTGTTGTTACGCGTCTTATATCCGCGCGTTGGCTGGCCCCATGGTGTGACCGGGTGACGCCCACCGGAGGTCTTGCCTTCACCTCCGCCGTGCGGGTGGTCGACTGGGTTCATCGTGACGCCGCGGTTGGCAGGATTGATCCCCTTCCAACGGTTGCGTCCGGCCTTGCCGATGGAGACGTTCTCGTGGTCCGTGTTGCCCACCTGGCCAATCGTCGCCATGCACTCCACCAGCACCTTGCGCGTCTCTCCCGAGGGCAGCTTGAGCAGCGCGTAGTCGCCTTCCTTCGCAATCAGGTTGACTTGCGCACCGGCCGAGCGTGCCATCTGCGCGCCCTTGCCCGGGCGAAGCTCGATATTGTGCACAATCGTTCCGAGAGGAATATTCTTGAGCGGAAGCGCATTGCCAACGAGAATATCGGCGTCCGGCCCGCTCATGATTGACTGCCCGACTTTCAATCCGATCGGCTGGATGATATAGCGCTTCTCGCCGTCCGCGTAGTGGACCAGCGCAATGCGCGAGCTGCGGTTCGGATCGTATTCAATCGTCGCGACAGTGGCCGGAATGCCGTACTTTTCGCGCTTGAAGTCAATCAGGCGCAGCTTCTGCTTGTGCCCTCCGCCCTGGTGGCGGATGGTCATGCGACCGGTGCTGTTGCGACCGCCAGTGCGCTGCTTGACAGAGAGCAGCGGCTTGTGCGGCTTGTCCGTCGTCAGGTCGTCGTTCACCAGCTTCGTCTGGAAGCGGAGTGTCGGGGTAATCGGTCGAAATGATTTGATCGGCATTTTTCTTGGCTCCTAGCTACTAGCTTCAGGCTGTTAGCTAGTTCTCTTTCGGATCTTCGCGACTTACTCGTCGCATCTGCATTCAACTCACAAATAACAACTCACTACTGCCAACTGCGCTTACATGCTGTTGAGATACTCCGGCATCTTCTGTCCATCCTTCAAGCGGACATAGGCCTTCTTCCAGTCGGGGCGATAGCCGGTGAACTTGCCGCGGCGGCGTTCTTTTCCTTCCACCGTGGAAGTCCGGACGCCGCTCACCTTGACCTTGAAGAGCGTCTCGACGGCCTGTTTGACCTCTGTCTTGCTGGCCTTCATATCAACCTCGAAGACCAGCGTGTTCTGGGTCTCTTTCACGCCCATCCCCTTCTCGGTAATCAGAGGGCGGCGAATCACTGTATAGAGGGTTGGCATTTACGCAACCTCCTTCTCGGCAGCAGCTTGATTGCCTTCTGCTGCGGCTTTGCTGCGTTTCGATATAAACTTCTTCAACGTCTGCTGCAGCGCTTCGATGGCATCCTTCGAGAAAATGGCATGTTCGTAGCGCAACAGATCATATGGATGTACCTCGGAACTGAGCACTAGCTCGACCCCCGCAAGATTCCGCGATCCCAGATAGAGCTTCTCGCCGAGCTGCTGACTGGACTCAACCAGCAACGTCGTCTTTCCGGCATCGAGCTTGTCGATCGCGGCGCGGAAGAGCTTGGTCTTAGACTCGGGAACCTCAAACGACTCAACCACAGTCAACTTCCCGTCCGCTATCTTCGCCGCGATGGCCGAGCGCAACGCGCCCATCAGCTTCTTCTGCGGGAAGGCGTACTCGTAGCTGCGCGGCTTCGGTCCGTGAACCGTGCCGCCCGAGCGCCACAGCGGGCTCCGAATCGACGCAATGCGTGCGCGGCCGGTTCCCTTCTGCTTCCACAGCTTGCGCCCGGCACCCGAAACAAGTCCGCGCGTCTTGGTAGACGCGGTGCCCTGACGCATTGCGGCGCGGTAGTGCTTCACCGACTCCCACAGCAGCGTGTCGTTGATCTCGCCCGAGAACACTTCGTCGAGGAGTTCAAACTCTCCGACCTTCTTTCCCGCGAGATTGACTACATTGATCTTTGCCATTGCTCTTCTCTCTCCATGCCCGCCATCGGTGCGGCGTGCCTTGACTTTGTTAGGCTGCGTTTCCCGGTCTGCTCTCCGCGCAGCTTGTTGCCGATTTCTGATTCCTGCTAGGCGGCTTCTGCGGCAACGCCACTTTTCGCCGTCCGCGCAGGACCTACTTTTTCTTCGGCGAAGCCTTCTTCGAAGCCTTCAACGGATCGAGCGTTGTGCCACCGGCAAACCCACGACGCTCCCGCGGCGGTGCCTTTGCCTTAGAGATCAGGACGTACCCATCGCGCGGTCCGGGCACTGCACCCTCCACCATCAACAGGTTGTCTTCAACATCGATGCCGCGAATGCGCAGGTTGCGAACCGTGATCTGCGCGTGGCCCATGTGGCCGGGCATGCGCTGGCCGGGAAAGACGCGCGACGGATACGAGGATGCGCCGATCGAGCCCTGCACCTGGAACATATGTCCGTGCGCCTTCGGACCGCCGGCGAATCCATGCCGACGAACCACGCCGGCGAACCCGCGTCCCTTCGATGTGCCAATGACGTCGACAAACTTATCATCGGAGAAGATGTCAACCATAATGCGGTCGCCCGCCTTGACCTCAGTGTCATCGCCTTCCTTGGCGACCTCGACCGATACCTCCTTGATCATGCGTACGGGAGGCACATTCGACTTGGCAAAGTGGCCCGTCATGGGCTTGTTCACCTTCGAGGCCTTGATGAAATCGACATAGCCGATCTGCGCGGCGTCGTAGCCGTCTTTAGACAAAGTCTTGAGCTGCGTGATGACGCATGGACCGGCCTTCAGCACCGTGACCGGGTGTACATCGCCGCGCTCGTCGAAGAGCTGGGTCATGCCGACTTTCTTGCCGAGAATTCCTGTAACAGCCATCGTCTTTTTCCTTTCCTCATCATGCCAAGCATCTAGCTTCAGCACTGCCGGTGTAGCTCAAATAAAATCCAATATCTATTTACTTCCAAGCAAGCCTTCTTACTTCTGCACCGTCTTTATCTCAACATCGACGCCGGCGGGCAGATCGAGCTTCATCAGCGCGTCCACTGTCTGTTGGGTCGGCTCGAGGATGTCGATCAGCCGTTTGTGGGTGCGGATCTCGAACGACTCGCGCGACTTCTTGTCCACATGCGGCGAACGCAGCACGCAGTACTTGTTCTTCATCGTCGGCAGCGGAATCGGTCCCGCAACCTGCGCCCCGGTGCGCTTGGCTGTCTCGACGATCTCGCCCGTCGACGTATCCAGAACGCGGTAATCGTACGCCTTCAAACGAATTCTGATTCTCTGTCCGGCCATCTTGGTTCTCTTTTCTTGTTACTCAAAGATCGTTTGGAGTGGCTGCCGCCAATCAACCTCTCGACCGCACGGCAGCCCTCGTTAGTCTTCTGTTCCCTTTTACTTGATGATCTCGCTGATGGTACCGGCGCCAACGGTTCTGCCGCCCTCGCGGATGGCGAATCGCAGGCCCTTCTCCATGGCCACCGGAGTGTGCAGCGTGATCTCCAGTTCCACGTTGTCGCCCGGCATCACCATCTCGGTGCCCTCCGGCA
>Ga0224555_1000153_pt1 | contig 98813 bp, 80 predicted proteins | sample 714S23034metaG_FD_180687 | JGI IMG/M metagenome (GOLD analysis project Ga0224555, IMG submission 180687) | Peat soil microbial communities from Stordalen Mire, Sweden - 717 S2 30-34 | ecosystem: Environmental > Terrestrial > Soil > Wetlands > Peat | place: Sweden: Norrbotten County, Stordalen... | reverse complement strand
TCACCGCCAAGGAGACCATCTGCTTCAACGTCAAGTCCCTGTCCGACCACGTGCCCATTGCTCTCGACGTGCTCAGCGACCTGGTTCTCAACCCGCTCTTCGCCGTCTCCGATATCGAGCGCGAGCGCGGCGTGATTCTTGAAGAGATCAAGATCGACGAAGACAATCCCGACGTGCTGGTCGCCGAGCTCTTCACCCAGGCCTTCTGGAAGGACCATCCGCTGGGCTTGCCCATCCTGGGCACCACGCAAACGGTCAGCCGTCTCGACCGCGATCAGCTCTTCGCCTACCACAACGACCGATTTCACGGCGGCAATATCGTCTTCTCCGCGGCCGGAAACCTTGACCACGACCGTTTTGCCGAAGAAGTTGCAGGCAAGTTCTCATCCCTGGCCGGCGGTGAAACCCTGCACGAGCAGGCGGCGCCGATGGCGAGCGCCCGCATCATCCTGCGCAACAAAAAATCGTTGGAACAGGTCCAGATTTGCCTCGGCGTTCCCGCGCCTCCCATCACCGACGAAAACCGTTACGCCACGCTCGTCCTGAATACAGTGCTGGGCGGCGGCATGAGCTCGCGTCTCTTCCAGACCATCCGCGAGGAGCGCGGCATGGTCTACTCCATCTACTCCGACCTCAGCCCCTATCGCGATACGGGAACCCTGCTGGTCTACGCCGGCACCGCCTCGGGCAAAGCCCTCGAAGTGGTTGACCTGATCCTGGCCGAGTTCCGCAATCTGAAGCAAACCCCGCTCACCCTGGAAGAACTGACCCGCGCCAAAGACCAGCTCAAAGGCAATATCCTCCTGGCTCTGGAGAGTTCAAACTCGCGCATGGCCAATCTGGCCCGCCAGGAGATGTACTTCCACGAGTTCTTTACCGTGGACGAGGTCATCGCCCGTATCGATGCGGTTGAAGCTGGGCAGGTGCAGGCTATGGCCCAGAGTCTCTTTGACCCCGAACGCATCGCTGTAACTTTGCTTGGGCGCCTCAACGGCGTCAAGCTCAGCCGGGCAAACCTGGTGTGTTGAGATTACGCCAGAAATTTTCTCGCCTGAAGATTCGCATCCAACTGGGATGCCTTGTTCCGCACCGAGTGCAGTGAATCCGCGTTATCGAAGCTGTGGGTAAATTGATAAACTCACCATGTGAGCCGTCTGATTGTCAATGCCGATGACTTCGGGCTGACAGCGGGAGTAAACCGCGCCATTCTGCAGTTGCATGAGGAGCATGTGCTCACCGGCACATCCCTGATGGCGCAGGCCTCAGCAACAGCCCAGGCAGTCGAAATTGCTCGCGCCACACCCACGCTGGGCGTTGGCTGCCACGTGGTTCTGCTGGATGGCGAACCGGTGCTTTCGCCGCATGAGATTCCCACACTGGTTGACCTGAAAACGTCACTGTTCAGGCCGTCGATTGTCGACTTTCTGCGGAGGCTTTTTACCGGCCGCATCCGCGCTGCGGAGATCGAGGCGGAAGCCGCGGCGCAAATTGCATCGCTCCAGAACCGGGGAGTTCGCCTCACCCACATTGATACCCACAAGCACACGCATATGTTTCCTCCCGTACTTCGTCCCATACTCCGCGCGGCGCGGGCAGCCGGGATTCGCTGTGTGCGCAATCCCTTCGAGCCGGCCTGGGCGATCAGCGCCTTTGCCGGCGCTTCGTGGGCGCGCATTGCTGAAGTAACCGTGCTCAGGCGGCTGGAACCAATTTGCCGGCGGATCATTCAAGAAGAAGGATTTGTGACCACGGACGGGACCATCGCCGTGGTTGGCACCGGGGTTCTGAATGTCGCAACCCTCCGTTCCCTGCTCGAACGGCTGCCCGACGGCACATGGGAGCTGGTGACGCATCCCGGCTACAACGATGCGGACCTGGACAAAGTTCGCACCCGTCTGCGGGCCTCGCGAGACGTTGAGCGGGAGGCGCTGCTCACGATCCGGCAGTTTCCAGAGATCGAACTTATCTCCTACGCCGGCCTGCTGCCTGCATCTTCCCCGGTCCAGGGAGCGTCCAAACCCAAGACGTAAGATCAAGATTGAGAAGGTCCCATGCGCATCGGCATTACCTGTTACCCCACCTACGGCGGCTCAGGCGTAGTGGCCACGGAACTGGGCATCGAACTTGCCGGCCTGGGCCACCAGGTCCACTTCATTTCCTACTCGCAGCCGTTCCGCCTCAGCGGTCGTGATGAAGGCATTTGTTATCACGAAGTGCCGGTTTCCAGCTATCCGCTCTTCGAGTTTCCTCCCTACGACCTGGCGCTGGCCTCGCGCATGGCGGAAGTGGCTGAATTCTGTTCGCTTGATCTGCTCCATGTGCACTACGCCATTCCCCACTCGGTCAGCGCACTTCTTGCTCGTCAAATGCTGGCCGCCAAGGGCCGTCGGCTGCCCTTTGTGACCACACTGCACGGCACCGACATTACTCTCGTGGGGCTTGACCGCAGTTATTTACCCATCACCCGCTACGCCATTCAGGAGAGCGACGGAGTCACTGCTATCTCAAATTACCTAAAAGAGAAAACTGTCGAGGACTTCGGCGTGACGCGGAGCATCGAAGTGATCGAAAACTTCGTCAACTGCGATGTGTACACGCCTATAAAAGACGAGGCCAAACGGGCGGAAGCGCGCAGCCGCCTGGCCGCGCCCAACGAGGCGATCCTGATGCATCTCTCTAATTTCAGGCCGGTGAAGCGGGTGGTGGACGTGGTGAAGATCTTCGCGCAGGTGGTGCGGCAGATGCCGGCGCAACTGGTTCTGATCGGCGACGGACCGGACCGCTCGGCAGCCGAGTGGCTGGCCCACGACCTGGGCATTCAAAACAAAGTTCACTTCCTGGGCAAGCTGGAAAGCGTACACGAGATCCTCCCGCTAGCCGATATCTTATTAATGCCAAGCGAGCTGGAGTCCTTCGGGCTGGCCGCGCTTGAGGCCATGGCGTGCAAGGTTCCCTCCATCGCCACCCGCGTAGGCGGCGTGCCGGAGCTGATCGACGAAGGGATCACCGGCCTGCTCTATGAGGTCGGCGATATTGAGGGTATGTCGTCGGGAGCATTGAGCTTGCTCAAGGACCGCGACAAGCTGGACGCGATGCGCGATGCGGGCCGGAAAACAGCGCAGAAACGCTTCTGCTCGTCGCTCGTGGTGCCGCACTACGTCCGCTATTACGAGTCGGTTCTCAGTGGTCAGTGAGCACTGCTTCTTGTTCGAATGTTGGCGTAAATCCCAACCGCCGCCAGAAGCCTCCGACCAGGGCTACCGTCTCGGGGCTGGTCCCGGCAGTAGTGCGCAGCAGGATTTCTGCGCCGGAGCAGTCGGCCAGATCTCGTGCTTCGGCGACGATGGCAACGCACTTTCCCGGGCGATAAGTACAACCGGCCAGGTCAGCAATCGACAGCCGCGTCGTGGGAGTGGCAAAGACCGTGCGCGGCGGAGCCATACGGTCCAGCAGCCAGAGAATTTCCAGCTTCGATTCCAGTTCATCCGGCACGCAGTCGATGGCCAGATCGGCCTCGCGCACGGCGTCCTCGATAGTAGAGACAAAGGCGACACCAACAATAGCGTTGTCATCCTGAGCGGAGGTCGCCGCGGCGACCGTATCCGGGGTCCCCAGCGATAGGTCTTCGTCGCTGGGGTGGGTAGTCGAAGAACCTGCGTTTCGCCCATCCGGCCCGAGCTGTCCGCGAATGTACTCCTGCGCGTGGTGCAGGTTGGCGGGCATCACGTCTTCCAGCAGGACGCGGAAGCCGGCGCGGGCTGCGCTCAAGGCCAGCCAGCGTCCCAGCGGTCCGGCTCCGATGATGGCGACGGTTTCGCTCAAGGCGAGCTTACTTGGCGGCCAGTGCCTGGGCCACGTCCTCGGCGTTGGGCCGGGCCTGAACCAGGTGCTCGGCCACGCGGGCGCGCTCCTCGGCGGTAAGCGCGGGGATGGTAGCCAGTACCCGGCGCAGGGTCACGGCAACGTCGTCAATGTAGTTCATCAGGCGAATAGCTTCTCCGGAGAGCGGCATGGGTTTCCTCGGGGTTTGAACTTCTGTCTTTATTGTAGGGTGTTGGGTTGGGAAGGGGAAAGCGAGCTGTTACTTCCCATTCAGTGTTCATTTGTGACCATATCAAACCGGCGCGTATTCATAAGATGGGCTTAACACTGGCGGTCGCGTCCCTTGCGGAGTGACTGCACACGGCAGCCCGAGTGGGCCTTTGCAGTTTGACCGCTTGGAAGCTGCCCCGGCCGCCAGATGTGCATACAACATATAGAATGCACGCCAGTCCGGCGCATCCACTGAAATGAAACCAAGATGCAACCTTCGCGGAAAACTCTGCGTAAGCCTTATTTTTCCAGCGCGGCCAAGCTTTCGGCGCGGGTTGGGTCGATGGATAAGACCGCATCCGTTTTAGTGAGTTGGAGTAATGACATGACTCGCTGGCCCACCCCGCAGAGACGCAGGGAGCCGTTCTTCCCGTTCAGCGTGCCGTAGGTGTACATGAGCATGCCCAGGCCGGCGCTGTCTACATAATCCACGCCAGTCAGGTCGATGACCATGTGGGTGACGCCATCGGCGATGGCGGCGTTGATCTGGGAGTCGATGAGCTTGAGCGAGCTGCCCAGAGTCATGTGTCCCTCTAAGGTGACTACCGCGGTGGCCGCGGGCAATTTTTCGATGGTTGCGCTCAGTGGCATGGCGACATTGTACCCGAAGCGGGGATGGCCGACCCAGGCAATAGGTGGCCAAGGTATACTGGCGCGTAGCTAAAAAGCAATTTAATTACCTATTCAAGGAGTGCGGCCAGGTGACTGAAGGCGTGAACTTGCGCTATGTAATATTTCTGGGCTGTACGGCGGCGCTGGGAGGGCTGCTGTTCGGATTCGATATCGCCATCATCACTGGCGCGGGGCCGTTTCTTATTCGCGCATTTTCGCTGAGCGACTTCGGCCTGGGATGGGCATTCAGTTCCCTGCTCTTCGGATGCGTGCTGGGATCGTTTATTGCGGGCAAGTTTACCAACCGCTTTGGCCGCAAAAAACCGCTGATGCTGGTGGCGCTGCTGTTTGCGGCTACTTCGATTGCTACCGCCGCATCGGGCAGTTTCTTCAGCTTCATTGTGGCGCGCTTTCTGGGCGGGCTGGCAGTGGGCGGAGTTTCACTGCTCTCGCCGATGTATGTGTCGGAGGTTTCGCCGCCAACCATGCGGGGCCGCATGGGAACTCTGTATCAGATGTCGATCGTGGTCGGCATCATCGTATCCTATGGCATTAATTATCTGCTCCGCGATACAGGCGTGAATAACTGGAGATGGATGTTTTTGAGCGGAGTGGCGCCGTCGGCGGTGTTTCTGACTTGCGTCGCGCTGGCTCCGGAGTCGCCGCGCTACCTGGCCCTGAAGGGAAAAATGCAGGAGGCGTTTGCATTGCTCGAACGGATCGGCGGCACAAAGAGCGCCCAGTTCCAGATCGATGAGATCAAAGCGACCATGCACAAGGAAGCACAAAACTGGCGCGGATTGCTGCGGCCGGGTGTGCGCCGCGCGCTGATGATCAGCACAGGCCTTGCGATACTTATTCATGTTTCGGGAATCAATACGGTGATCGACTATGCTCCACTTATCTTTCAGTCGGCCGGCTGGAATGTGAATGGCGCTCTGGCGTCGACATTTATTGTCGGAGTGAATAACTTGGTATTTACCCTTGTTTCCTTCTGGGTGATCGACAGGTTTGGACGCAAGCCGCTTTACATAGCCGGGTCGCTGGGCATGGGGCTTGCGCTGCTGGCGCTGGTGGTTACTGTATTGACCGGGCACTTTCACGGGATCATTGTTTTGACGTTGATACTGGCTTACCTGGCCTTTTTCTCAGCCTGCATCGGACCTGTGTTCTGGACGCTGGTGCCGGAGATATTCCCCAACGATGTGCGCGGAATTGCCATGTCCGTGCCGGTGTTGACCCAATGGGTAGCCAATGCCATGGTCGTATTACTCTTTCCACATGCGTTCGCAGTGATCGGCAAGGCATCAACATTCGGATTTCTGGCGATGATGGCGCTGGGGCAAGGCATTTTTACGTGGTGCTTTGTGCCGGAGACCAAGAACAAGTCGCTGGAGGAGATCGATATCTTTTGGTCAACTTCAAAACGAGGTCTCGTCATTTAGCCCGTTTGAACGAATAACAGTTGCCGGGAATATCGATTTGGCAATCTCATTTTCTTTGAAGGCCAACCTTATTGTTTTTCAGTTTGGCTTGAACCAAGGCGAGATTTTGCTTTGCGTAACCTGAGGCGGGGTCAATCTTTACCGCTTCGCTGAATTGCTCGGCGGATTTTTCATAGTCGCCCAATTGAAAGTACGCCACGCCGAGGTCGTTATGCGCATCGGCCTTTGCAAGGTCGTACTGCAGCGCCTTGGTAAACTCGTCTATCGCTTCTGGGAGACGATGGGCTTGAGTCAGTATTCTGCCCATTTGGGAGTGCGCTGTTGCCTGATCGGGCTTGATTTTGAGAGAAAGACGGAGTTCATTGAGTGCTTGCTCCGTCAATCCCTGCTTGCCATAAACGGTGCCTAAATTGTTATGCGCTTCAAAACTGTTTGGCTCAAGGGCCAGCACCCGCCGGTTCTCTTGAATCGCCTCGTCAAATTTTCCCTGCGCCTGTAGCGCATCGGCAAGATAGAGCCGCGCCTCTACCGAATCAGGATGCTCGGCCAGCACTCTTCTGCTATAGGTTTCCTCATCCTTCGGCCTGCCCATCATGGCGCACCATTGCGCCATATAAGTCAGGGCATAAAAATAATCGGGATTAACTCGCAATGCCGCTTCGAGGCGCTGCCCCGCAAGAGGAAGATAGCGCTGCTCGTGGGTCTGCATCAGGTAATAGGCGGAATAAGAAAGAGCCAGAGGCCCGGAGAGGTTATAGTCCAACGCGCGGTCGAAGTTTTCATTCGCCTCGGCATTTCTTCCCGCTCTGCCGTAGGCCATGCCCAGGCCTAGATAGGGCAGGCCCCCGCGCGGGTCAACCGCGATCACATGCTTGAACAGCGTCTCGGAATTCTTCCACACCTTGACCTGCGCATCGGTTTTTACTGCGAAGGCCACAATGACTGCGGCGGCAAGCAGCAATGCCGCTACTTTAAGTTTAGGTAATTTTGCGACCGCATCGGCGGCCAGCCAGACCAGAACGATAAATAGGCCTATATATGGAACGTAAGTGTAGCGCTCGGCCAGAGCCTGATCTCCCACCTGCACGATGCCGATGACCGGCGCCAGCGTACCGAGGAACCAAAGCCAGCCGAAGAGGCAATAGGATTTTTCCTTGCGGTAATGCCAGCAGACGGCGGTAACTAGAACGATCGCAATAGCTGATAAAACCGCAGCCAGAATATTGATGTTATTTTTCTCGTGGAAGTAATAAGCCGTAAGCGGGTCGGGCCAAACCATGATGCGCACGTAGCGGCAGTAACTGATGACCGCGTTGCAGATTCTCTCCCACAAGGGCACCGCTTCCAGCGCGGCCATAGCGCCTCCAGCCCGCTGCGCAATAAAGGTGAGGACGCTGGAGATTGCAGCCAGAATGAAAAGTGGAATTTTTTCAACGGTCAGCTTGAAGAGCGAAACGGTCCACCGCTCGCGTGCTTCGCGCGCGAACGATATTCTGCGCAGCGGCCAATAGTCGAGCAATAGCAGAGTAAACGGGAGCGTAACCGCCATCGGCTTCGACATGAGAGCGCAGGCGCAACTGAAAAATACGACCATGTACCGCTTCCAGGATGGTTTGCGCGCATACCATGCATAGCCGAGCAACGCCACAAACCAGAAAAAGGTGCACAGAACATCTTTGCGCTCGGAGATCCAGGCAACGGATTCCACATGAGCCGGGTGCAGCGCGAACAGGAATGCGACAATTGCGGCACGCCAGAAATAACCCGTCATATACAAAAGCAAAATGAAAAGCAGAACGGCATTGGCGGAGTGCAGATAGACGCTGGTCATATGGTGGCCGGAGGGGTTTTCACCATACAGCTTCCAGTCCACCATGTGGCTGATCCATGTGAGCGGGTGCCAGTTGGAAACATCGAAGGAAGTGAATGCCCACTCGATGCTCTTCTCGTTTAGTCCCTGATGCACACGCTGGTTATCCTGCACATAACCGAGATCGTCGTAGGTAAGAAATTCGCTGGTTCTGGCGCCGCGGTAAACAAAAACAGTGACCAGCACAAGAACGGCGCAGACAACCGCAATCTGCCATGGCTTATTGGTGATCGGAGCAAAGTCAACGGTCTTATCGACCGGCGCCTCTGGCGGACGCTTGCCCTGAATTTTGCGCTGACGCGATTTTTTTGCCATGATGGGCTGCCTCGGAACATTCTAACCGGGAATACCGCCGGGCAACATCAAAGGGTGCGTTTGAAGAGCGGAGTGGCGATGAGCAGCGTACCGATGCCGAAGACGAAGAGGAAGAGAAGATCGTATTGAATGGCGACGAAACCGCCGTCTTTGAGCAGGATGGCCTTGAAGCCGTGGATGCAGTAGGTGAAAGGGTCGACGACGGCGAGGGCGCGGAGCCAGGGGGGAAATGCAGCGATGGGATAGATGGCGCCGGAGGGAAAAAACAGAAGCGTGTTGAGAACGCCGAACATGGCGCGAGGAACCAGCGGGTCGTCAACGCGAACCATCATGAGAAACATCATGCCGTTGAAGGCGATGGAGGTGGCGAGGATCATGAGCAGTAGTTCAATGTCGGCAATGGGATTAAAAATGACGCTCAGGCCGGCCATGAACGAGCCGATCACTGTGAGCGAGATGCCGGCAAGAACGGCTTTGATGGCGCCTGCAATATTGAGGCCAAAGACTAACTCCAGCTTGGTGATAGGAGTAACGAGATAACCCTCATGGACGCCGCGGGCCTTGTCGTCGATGTATAACATTCCGCCGCCGATCATGACCGAGATATACATGGCCAGTGAGATGGAGCCGGCGAGCAAAAACTTCATATAAGCGACGAAGGGATAAAGTTCAACGGTTTCTAGCGCGATTTTATCGACGATGCGCTGCTGGATGACTGGAGCATTGAGAGCATCGACGAGAGATTGCATCTCGGATTCTATCGCGCTGGAGGTGAACTGATCGGTGTTATCGACTACCAGGCCGATCTGCGGCGCGTCCTGAGAGTAGACGCGGCGGGAAAACTGCGCGGGGATGATGATGGCAGCGTCGACTTTTCCGGTACGGACATCTTCGCGGGCCTGGCGCTCGTCGGTGTAGTCGACCGTGGTGAAGGTCTTGATATTGACAGCGATGGACTGGAAGGCTTCACGGACTTTGACGGCTTGCGGGCCGTGATCGTAGTCCACCACAGCCACGCGTGCGCCGACAATCTTACCGCCGAATGCGTTACCCAAAATGATGAGCTGCACCAGGGGCAGCATCAGGGACATGATCATCAGGACGGGCGAGCGGAAAAACTTGCGCATCTCGCGCTCGACAATGGCGAACATTCGGTTCATGGTTGCATCCCCGGCCTGGGCGGCATGGTGAAGACAGACTTTACCTGTTCGTCGCGAAGCTGGCGGCCCGTGTAGTGAACGAATACGTCGTCTAGCGAGGTGTTCTGAACGCTCAGCGAGGTAAGCGTCTCGCCTAACTGCGCCGCTAACTCAACTAACTGCATGGTGGTTTTAGATCCCGAAGAAGTTAGTATGCGATAGAAGCCGGCAGACTCGGCCTGTACGCTGGTGACGCCGTCGAGTTTTTCGAGCCGCGCCTGCCACTCCGCTGTTTCACGATCGAAGTGCACTTCGACTACATTGGCGCCGGGAACGTTCTGCTTGAGCTCAAGCGGGGTGCCGAGAGCGACGAGCTTGCCGTGATCGACAATGGCGATACGGTCGCAGAGCTTATCGGCTTCTTCCATATAGTGCGTCGTGAGCAGGATTGTCAGCTTGCGGTCGCGGCGCAGTTTGTCCAGCATCTCCCAGACTGCGATGCGGGAGACAGGATCGAGACCGGTTGTGGGCTCGTCGAGAAAAAAGATATGCGGATTGTGGACCAGGCCGCGGGCGATTTCAACCCGGCGGCGCATTCCGCCGGAGAGTGTTTTGACCGGTTGATCGCGCCACTTGCTCAGATCGACGGCTTCCAGCACATCAACAATATTCTTTTCGCGCTCGGCCCTGGGGACGCTATAGAGCTTGGCGTAGATGCTCAGGTTCTCTCCAACGGTGAGGTCGGGATCGCTGGTGAGAGCTTGGGGAATGACGCCGATCCGGCGGCGAACCGCGTCCGGCTCTTTAGCCACGTCGTGACCTTCAACCAGGGCGCGCCCAGCTGTGACCGGAATGAGGGTGGTCATCATGCGGATGAGCGTGCTTTTGCCTGCGCCATTGGGGCCAAGCAGACCGAAGATTTCGCCGTCGGCTACTGAAAAACTGACGTCACTGACAGCCTCAAAGGTGCCGTAGCGCTTGACGATGTTCTCCACAGCAATCGCCGGAGATCGCTGGCCCTTTTGCGCTTCGGCCGAAATTGTGACCGGATCCGTCACTGTTTCACCAACTTGCTTTTGGGTATGTAAACTTCGGCGGTCATGCCGGGAACAAAGCGCTCTTCGGGATTGTCGATGAGCAGCTTCAACTGGATTGTTTTGATGTCGCGCTTGCGTGCGCTCACGTCGCGCTGGGTAGCGAAGTCGCCCTCTGCGGATTTGTTGATGACCTTGCCCGTGATCGTTGCGCCGCTGGGCATGACGACGCGTAGTATGTCTCCGAGCTGGACGGCGTCGGCCTGGGTTTCAGGCAGCGGCGCGTAGACCCAGGTCTGGGTCAGGTCCACGATGGTGACGATGGGAGCTCCGGCGGTCACCACTTCGCCCTGGAGGGCGGCGCGCACATTCACTTTACCGCTTACCGGAGCGAAGACCTGCGAGTAACCCAACTCCACCTTCGCCTGATCAGCCAGGGCGCGGGCATTCGCCGCTTCCTCGCTAGTTTCTTTCACGGTGCGGGCGGCTACTGTGGCGAGCAGCTCGTGAGCGCGGGCCTGGCGCAGCGAGGCTTGGGCGGCGGAGACGTTATCACGTGCGGCGTCGACGGCGGCTTTAGAGGCTTGCAGGCTGGTGACGGCGTCGTCTTTGGCCTGCTGGCTCATGATGCCGTCTTTGGCCAGCGCGACCGTGCGGCTGGTATCGGCCTTCTGATGCGCGTAGTTGGCCTGAGCCTGGGCCAGCGAAGCCTGCGCGGACTTTAACACGTCCTCGGCGTTGACGGCCGCGCTGCTGGTCTCGCCGCTTGTCTGGTGCTCGGTTGCGACGGTTTCGCCGAGCTTGAACTGCTGACCTGCGGCGGTAGCCTCGGCGGCATTACGCGCGGCTTCGAGATCCTGGCTCTCGATGACGGCGATGAGCTGTCCTGCTTTCACGTCCTGGCCTTCGTCCACGGTCAGCGTCTGGATGCGTCCGGGAATCTTGGCGCTGACCAGCACCTCGTTGGCATCGACGGTGCCAATCAGTTGCAGTTCGCCGCTGGGGCGGACGGTAGCAAAATACCAGATCAGCGATCCCACGGTGAGCAGACCGAGGATGAGAAAAACTCGATTGCGTGCGTTCATTTGCGCCTCACTTCAACTGCCGTGGTTGCGGCAGCTTCGATTTCTCGATTTTTATTTTGCCGGCTTCAATTGCCGTTTGCGACATGGGCGTGGTATCCAGCACCTTGGTGGCGACGCGCGCTCCGTGTTCCCGGTCGATAAAGATGGCCTGGCCCAGGTATTCGATGGCCGCCTTGCGGCGAAAGCTGATCGCAGCAGGCTCCAGTGGGTCGAAATTTCGCGCCAGGCGCATCATGGGCGCGGAGAGAAAATAGAAAACGTTCGCGCCCAGTCCCGCATAGATGATCTGCGTCTCTTCCACCGGGATCAGCTCGCCGGCGGCAATTCCCTCTTCCACCACGGCTTGCACCCTGATCCACAACGGTCGAAAAAGTTTTTCCACCAACGGCCCCAGCATGGTCACTTCGCCCCGATGCAGGCGGATCATCTCCTGCTGCATCAGAGACTGAAAGACCCGGTTGGAATGGATGCGATCGAAGTGGTTCAGGATCAGGTGCAGGAACCGCTCCCCAGCGGTGGCATCAATATCAAGCACAGCCATGCTGGAGGCGTGCACACCCTCAGCTATGGTCTCCATTGCCGCGGAGTAAAGGTCCTCCTTGCTGCGGAAGTAGTAGTAGAGAAGCGCCTTGTTAACTCCAGCCGCCTCGGCAATCTGCTCGGTGCGCGCCCCAGCCAGCCCGTTCTCACTGAACTGGCGGATGGCGGCCGAGAGAATGCGGGCGCGAGTCTGGTCAGCGCGATCGGTTTGAGAGCGGGTTTGAGGTACGGTGTTCATAATTAACTAACTAGTTAGTAAACTACTATAGTGAGGCAGATTGTTGCAAGTGAGCTACGTTAAAAAAGTTATGGAGTTCTTGTAAGCTATTTGTAATCAATCATATATAATTTTGCCAAAGTGATTTAGGACGCAGCTTGGCTTCATAGTTCTTCCCGCCTCAGCATCGTTGCGAAAACGCTCCTACCCCGCCAACCTGTGGATGCGGCTTCCGATTTTGACGTTCCTAGAGAGGAATTACAAATGTGCACGTCAGGCCGCTGGATCAGTGCTTCTATGCCGACTTAACTGGACCAATACCCAGCAGCATCCCTATCTTCATGAAGACTTTCAGGATATAAATGCCGTGTTATCCCGAATTGTTGTAAAAATAGTTATGACTCCGAACAAGTTATTCATGGTGCTGATTCTCCAACTCGCCTTTGCGTCGCGGATTGGGTTTGCCGCACAGGATGGATTGAAGAATCCCGATTATTCCAAAGAGTCGGCGATTGTTACCAGCACTGAAACTCACCTGCGCTTTGCTGCCGATGGCACCTCTGTTCGAACCCAAACAACCAGCATCAAGGTGCTCTCCGAGGCTGGGGTGCATACCTGGGGCGTGTTGGCGTTCGGATACGCCGCGGAAAATGAGCATGTGGATGTCCATTTCGTGCGCGTGCACAAGACCGATGGCTCCACGGTTGCCTCTCCGCCAGAGAACGTGCTCGATTTGCCCTCTGAGGTCACCCGTGTTGCGCCCATGTACAGCGACTTGAAGCAGAAGCAGATTCCCGTCAAAGCCTTGGGCGTCGGCGACACGCTGGAGTTTGAGATTGCTTATGTTGAAGATAAGCCGCTGATACCGGGGCAATTCTGGTACTCCTACAACTTCACACGTGATGCTGTAGTTCTCAAGGAATTACTCGAACTTCGTGTTCCGCGCGACAAACAGCCCAGAATCGCAAACGCCGATCTGAAGCCGGTAATAACGGAGGATGGAGCGGAGAAGGTTTATACATGGACCACATCCAATACCGAGCCTACCAAGCCGTCCGGAACCGATGTGGACACCGATGAAGATAAGAAGGCCTCAGTCCAGTTCAGTACCTTCACAAGCTGGCAGCAGGTGGGTGAGTGGTACAGCAAGCTGGCCCAGCCCCAGGTCAAAGTAACTCCCGAGATTCAGGCTAAGGCCGATGCACTGGTCAAAGATATTCCCGCCGGGCCTGCACGCATTGAAGCCCTCTATAACTTCGTTTCCACCCATATTCGCTACATAAGTTTGTCTTTCGGAATCGGCAGGTTACGTCCTCACACTGCCGTGGAAGTGCTCGAAAATGAGTATGGAGACTGCAAGGACAAGCACACGCTGTTAGCCGCACTGCTGAAAGCCGAAGGCATTGATGCGTGGCCGGTACTGATCAATAGCACTCTGAAGCTGGATGAAGACGTCCCCTCGCTAGGACAATTCGACCATGTGATCACTGTCATCCCGCAAGGCAAACAGTATCAGTGGCTCGATACGACCCCGGAGGTTGCCCCGTATGGCGTGTTGATGAGCGTGCTACGCGACAAGCAGGCTCTCGTCATGCCGCCCTCTGCCGCGTCCTTTCTTATGAAGACACCGGCAGACCTGCCATTCCCATCTGAAGACCGTCTAGTCATGCGCGGCGATTTGAATAGCGAGGGAACATTCAAAGGCCACGGTGAGTTAACCCTGCGCAGCGATAGTGAGGTGATTTACCGCTCGGTATTTCACACCAGTGCGCGAGCCAAGTGGCAGGATGTTATGCAGTTGATCTCCTACAGGCTTGGCTTTGCCGGCGAGGTGAGCAATGTGCAAATTGACGATCCGGATATCACACGGAAACCATTCCATCTGACCTGGGATTACGAACGCAAGAAGTATGGCGACTGGGACAACAAACAGATTATCCCTCCCACGGGCGGCATTCCTATCAACGCGATCGATGAATTTAAGAAGCCACACTCACCCATTAAGGTGGGGTCGCCAGGAATCACGATTTATACCGCAGAGTTAACTCTTCCCGCCGGCTACCACATGGAGGCTCCGGCCAACGTGGATCTTAAGACCGGCTTCGCCGAATACCATGCCACCTATTCAGTGGCCAATGGAAAATTTTTGGCGGAAAGGCGCCTCGTCGTCCTCAAGCAGGAGGTGCCTGTCGACGACTGGCAGAAATACGTGGCCTTCCAGAAAGAGCTCAACAAGGACTACAACTATATGAGTTCGCTCACGTCTCCGGGAGCGGAGCCCTCGGCAAACAATGCCAAGGATAATTCTGAGGCCGCAGACCTGATCCAACAGGCATTCCAGGATTTACAAAACCATGCAATGGATGCCGCCGAGGACAAACTGGATAAAGCGAAGAAACTCAATCCGCACCAGACCAATCTCAACGCCGCCTATGGCTCTCTGTACATGACGCAGAGCAGGCTGGAGGACGGATTGGACTCCATTCGTAAAGAGTTGGAAGAACATCCGGATAATCTGAGGATTGCGCTATGGTTTGCCCCGATGCTCGTTCGTATGATGCGCGAAGATGAAGCCATTGACGTATATCAGACTGCGCTTAAGGCCGTCCCCGACGATTTGGATGCCAACACTGAGTTGGCTCGCTTGCTGGTGGCAAAACAGAATTGGAAGGATGCGCAGCCTGTCCTGGAGAAAGCCATCAAACTCCGGCCCGACAATACGCAGATTCAGATCTGGTATGGCGAGTCCTGCCTGCATACAGGCAAGGAAACGGAGGGCCTTGCTGCACTCAAGAGTGTTGCTGAGGTAACCGACGATCCCGTGATGCTTTCCTCCATAGCCTCGGCTCTGGCTGATGCTGGAAAGGCTCCCGACGTGGCTGAAAGCGCTGCTCATCGCGCGGTAACTCTCATTGAAGAACAAACTGGCAAAATGTCGCTCGAAGGTATTACCAACGAGCAGATCAAAAAGATGACCGGCCTGGCGCAGGTTTGGGATTGCATGAGTTGGACAGCCTTCAAAGCCGGCGACCTTCCCCTCGCGGAGAAATATGCGCAGGCTGCCTGGATGCTTGCCCAGGAGCCAACTGCCGCCGATCACTTGGGACAGATCTACGAGAAGGAAGGCAACGCTCAACTCGCACTCGATTCCTACAACTTGGCTAAGGCGCGTGGATACCCGCCCGTGCCCGGACTTGATGACCGGATCAATGCCCTTGAAAAACGCACGGGCCGCACCGGCTCAAGAAGCGCGAATGGCGCAGGCAAATTGCAGGATTTGCGCATCGTTCATCTTTCGCGAATCAAGCCCCAGTCTGCTTCGGGGGATTTTCTGGTCCTCTTTGCCGATGGCAAGGTAAGTGATGTCAAGATGCTTGGCGGCAATTCAAATCTGAAACCCTATGAGAATCTACTCAAACAGGCTAAATTCGACTTTATATTCCCCGATCAGGGCCCCGAACACGTGATTCGCCAGGGAATTCTATCCTGTTCCGAGTATGATCCCAAATGCATGTTCATGATGATGCTGCCCGCCGACGCAAACACCAACTCGAGAATGGGTACTCCTATTCACGCTGGAGAGACCAAAGAAATTCGTCTCCAGCACCAATGAGCCATGCAATGACGGAATAGCTCGGACTCTATTGAAGGTTGTCCACAGGCCCTACAGTCGCAATCGACCACGGCAAACGCTTTTATGGAAGAGAGGGATGACGGCGCGGCTGGTTCAGGCGAAAAAGCTGATCTGGTTGGTGGGGGTGATCGCGGCTGGCTGGCTGGCGGACTCAGCTACTTCTTCGGGCAGGTTTTCGAATTCGTCTTCCGAGCCGTCGTCTTCCGAGCCGCGGGCGGATTTGCCGCCGCTGGGGGAATAGGTTTCGTCGCCGGTTCTGGCCGAGTTCTCCACGCGCTCCATGGGAGGCGGTTCAAGCTCCGAGCCGATGGAGCGGGGCTGCGGCAGATGGGTGAGGTTAGTGATTGGTGAGATTCCCATGATCGCTGCTCCCGCTTCAAGAACTTGCCATGGAGCCACTTATCGGCTTAAGGAAGGGAAACTTTAATTCCTACTGTAGTTTTTGTCCTGTTTCGAGACAGTTTTCTACCGGCGTAAGGCGAATGTGGTTGAGGTAACCAGGGATGAGCCGGACTGGGCCGGGGCTTGGTTGCGGGCTTCGATTTGATGCAGCAGAGCCATGCCCTGGGCCAGGTTCATGCCGGCGGGCACAGGAGAAAAACCGCCGCGCGCCTCGCTGGTATCGCGGGCAAAGCTCTTCACCAGCAGGGCGCGGCCGCACATATGGATCTCAAGGCGTTCAGTCTTCCATTCGGTTGGGCTAACCTGAGAGCGCTCCAACTGGAACCATCCGCCTTTGTAGAGGCGACCGAGTATTCCATAGCCGAAGTCGAGATTTTCCTGAACGTGGCCTTCGAGGCGCGACAGTCGCTTATAGCGGGCGTCGACCCAGAGAGTACCCCTCATGGAGTGGAAGATGCGGGCTTCAATGGAGTGGGCGGGGTAGCTGGGGTTGGGACGAAAGCGGAGACGGTAGCAGCCATTCTCGTCGCCGTCGTAGTCATAGAGGAAGGCGTCGGGCAGCAGGGCAAGGATGCGGCCGATGCGGTTTTCGTTTTCTTCATATTCGCGGAGATGCTTTTCCTGTTCGTCGGGCGAAGTGAGCAGGCGCTGCAGCCGCGCCTGTTCCTCAGCTACAGCTTGCGCGCTGGGTGGTTGGCCATTGCTCAGGGTGAGGTGGGTGATTGGTCCTTCGGAAGTCTCGATCTGTTCCTCGACCCAGGTCTCCTTGGGCGTGTTGTGCTCAACCCAATAGCGCCAGTAACCGTGAGCATGGTGGTCGTTGAGCTCGTTGTAGACGACCTCGCGGACCAGTTGGCCCGCAGGAATGGGCAGTTGCGACTGGGCGCAAAAGCCTGTCTGCGCCAGAATCACGATCAGAATTTCCCCCACCACGCTCAGCTGACGCATCCTGTTGTCCTCCCGACCGAGGGTTACGAGCGCAGTATGGCTGGGCAGCGGTGAAGGGGATGCAATCCTAGCGTGAAAAGGTGGAGAATATTAGCGTAAATGCCGAAGATTATGGGAAGAATGCCGGAGTTTTACGGCAAACCTCCTGCAAAGCCAGGTTCTAGCGTGTCGAGCCTCGATGCCGTAGTTGCTAGACTGGGACCATGGTAGATGAACTGGAGTTCCGCAAGCTGGCCGAGTCGGCTCTCAACGCTCTGCTGCAGCATTTGATCAAGCGCGAAGAGAACGATGAGTCTGGTTTCGAGGTCGAGGAACAGGGCGGAGTGCTGAACGTGCTGTTTGAGAAGCCTCCGGGCAAGTTCGTGATTACCCCCAATACACCGGTGCGGCAGATCTGGATTTCCGCGCTTTCAACCAGCTTCAAGCTCGATTGGGATGCGGCGGCATCGGCTTTTGTGCTGCCGCGCACGGGTGAGCATCTGATGGCGCTGGTGGACCGGCTGATCGGCGAGCATCTGGCGGGCTAGCAACTACTAATCTGTTGCGCTGCTTATCAAAGCAATGCATAGTTCTAACGTCCTGGCATTGTGCCGGTCGAAAGACAGGGATAGAACGGGCACCGCGGGTTGAGCGACGGATGGACGATTTTCTACGGAGCCGGCGTGGCCGGAACGTCCTGTTGCTTGACGAAATCGAAGGTGCAGGGACGGCCGATGATGCCCATGCCTTCATTCCTCATGCCGCTTCCCTCTGCATCTTTGAATTGAGCTTTGACTTCCCAGGTATATGAATCACCCGTGCCGGAGAAGACGGTGCGGGCATATTTTTTTGAGCCGATGATGCCGTTACCGGAGAGCTTTGCGCTGCCGTCCGCCTTGATCTTGCCCTCAAGTACGAAGGAGGCGGGCTGACCTTCAGTGCCTTTCACTCCGCGCAGGTTGCTGTTGGTCACGACGCTGTCAAAATTCCATGTGAAGCCCATCGTTTTCCCTTTTTCAGGGCAAACAACCTTTGTATGCCAGGTGCCGTCGAAATGTTCCGCTGCGATCAGAACTCCTGGCACGAAGAGAAATGCGCAGACGAGCAGATGCCGTGTGATTTTCATACCGTTTCCTCCGGCGCGAATTCTAGCACTGGGTTTATGCGCTGTCTACAGGCGGAGGCCGATTGCGAGAAATGGACGGTCCGGCACTGGGGCCGAACCGTCCGCTGATTTTTACTGCAGAGAATAGATCGTCTTCAGCACCTTTGCGGCGACTGCTGGCGGCAGTGGAGCATAGGAGAGAGAGGAGACTTCGTTTTCTCCGGAGTTGATGATCCAGCTCAGCAGGTCCTTGAGCACTTTGCCTTTGGCCTGGTCGGCGGAATGGATGGGAACCAGCAGCCAGGTAAAGCTGGAGATGGGGTAGGAGTTGGCGCCGGGAGCGTTGGTGATGGAGACACGGTAGTCGGCGGGCATCTGCTTGATGCTGGCAGCAGCCTCGGTTACGCCTGCGATGGATGCCTTCACGAAGTTGCCGGCGGGGTTCTTCACTTCGCCGAAGCTGATGTGGTTTTGCAAAGCGTAGATCAGCTCGACGTAGCCCAGAGCTCCGGGCAACTGGCGCACCAGTCCGGCCACGCCCTCGTTGCCTTTGCCGCCTACGCCCACCGGCCAGGAGACCGTGGTGCCTTTGCCGGGTCCACCAGCCCACTCGCTGCTCACCTTGCTCAGGTAGTCGGTCCAGATATAAGTGGTGCCGCTGCCGTCGGAACGGTGCACGACGATGATCTTCTGGTTGGGCAGTTTGACGCCGGGATTATCCTTGACGATGCGGGGGTCGCTCCAGTTGTTGATCTTGCCCAGAAAAATATCGGCCAACACGTCGGAACTGAATTTGATGTCGCTGACGCCGGGAACATTGAAAGCCGGCACATCCGCTCCCATCACGGTGGGTATGTGGACGAGCTTGACCTTGGATGCGGCGAGCTGCTCGTCGGTCATGGGTCCGTCGGAGGCGCCGAAATCGACCGTTCCGGAGGTAACCTGGCGGATGCCGCCGCCTGAACCGATGGACTGGTAGTTGATTTCAACGCCCGGATGCGCCGCGCTGTACTCGCTGAACCATTTGGAATAAATCGGATAGGGGAAGGTCGCGCCCGCCCCCGTCAACTTCTGGGCCTGAGCCGCGCTCAAGACCAAAAACACAAACAAGATGGCAACTAATGATTTTTTCACTGTACTCTCCCTTGCAGATACCCTGCCGGATATGATTGTCCGCCCCGAATGTTAATGGCGTTTGAATAAGCTGCGGTTTTTGCGCCTCATTGCGTCCTGTTAAGGTCTTTCCGCGCTCTCCGGAAAGGTGGTGGAGACTTCCTGCGTCCTCGTTCAGGACCGGTATCCGGCACGCAGGGAGCGGCATGTGGGCTTTGCGCCTTTCAAGTTGTTTAAGGCTCGGCCCGATTTCTCCATTTCGCCGCCAAGGACTTGTCAGCTAATGCTTTGATGTAGACTCCTCCAACCACCGAGCGAGCCTGGAAGGCCATTTGCCTGCCGGTTTTGGTGTCGTACCAATCGGTGAGGGGAACGCGGGTGGGGCCCTCGTTGATCCAGCGGCCAATGGGAGCCATCAGGGTGTCGAAGGCATCCGGCTGGCCGGGCTGCGGCGGGTCGGCGAGGGTGGCTGTCCAGATTTCCCAATCGAGCTTGGTGTAGTCGCGGCGGTTGTCGAGGGGCAGGCCGTATTGGTTGAGGTGCTGAAGATAGAAGGCCACTTCTGTCTGGCGGACTTTGGCTGGGAAGAGGTTGAAATCGAGAATCCGGTCCCAGACCAGGTTGTATTTCTGGCTCCAGGTTCCGGGTTTGTCGAATGCCAGCTTGTAGTGGTCGCCGTCGATGGCCATGGTCTGCCATTTGGCTGCCATTTCGGCGGCCAGGCGGGAGTATTCCTCCGCCACATCCGCCTTGCCGATGCCACGGGCCATCATGGCGTACGCGTCGAGGCCTTCAATCGCTTTGATAGAGAGATTGGCGTTGTGCGCCAGGTGACCCGCAAAGTCGTCGGTGGAGAGTTGATTGGCCGGGTCCAGGCCCTTGTCGCGCAGGTATTCCGCCCACTGGGTGAACTGGGGCCAGTAGGTGCGGGCAAACTCCCAGTTGTCTTCTTCCTGGCCCATGGCCGCGGCCATGATGAGCAGATCGCCGCTCTCTTCGACGGGCATCTGGTCGTCTTCAGAGACTTCTCCCCCGCCGTAGACCTGGCCGTTGGCCAGCGGATAGGTGCCCAGGTCGTGGGGAGCGAAAGGCCATTTCCAGCGGGGCAAAGCCGCGTATTCGAGCACCGGCTTCAACTGCGCCTCAATCAGCGCCGGGTTAAAAAAAAGGAAGAAGGGCGCCGAGGGGTAGAGAACATCGACGGTAGAGATACAGCCGTTGGAAAAGTTCTCTTTGGGAAAGAGCATGGGCGTGCCGTCAACATCGGCAACGAATCCATGGGCGGCGAGGGTCTGGCGGAAAGCGAGGATGGCGAGCTGCGCATAGGCCTTGCCTCCGGTCTTTTCGAGGTCGGCGGTCAGGTCGCTGTCGAACTTTTGGCCGCGTAGCTCAAGGCTCGGGTACTCGGTCTCCGCTGTGACCAGCATCTGCTGAACGGTCATGCCGTTGCGCTGCCAGTACGGCCTGAGTTTGCGGCCCAGATACTCGATGGCGTAATCCTCGGTGTAGGAGAGCAGCACGTGACGGCTCACGGGCGTACCGGAGAGTTTGCCCATGGGCAAGAGGACGGCCAGATGCGCGGCGCCATTGGGTCTGTCGCGGGGCTCGCTGGGCATGTCCATGTCGTCGGACTGGGGCAGAGAGCCGGTGTCGATGAAGCTTTTGAGAGTATCGTGGGATTCGGCTAGCTGGGCTCCTGCCTGGTCGGGAACGGCGAGATGGAAGTAGCCCCAGTCGATGCGGAGATCGTCGCCCGAACGACCGAGGACGCGCTGATCGCGGGAGCCGGCGTTGAGGATCTCGAGGCCCTGTGCATGGGAGCGGCCCCAGGTGACGGCTTCATCCGCGGTATCGACGGCGACGATCGGTTCCACATCGAGCAGGATAGAGATTTCATGGTCCCGCTGCCCGGAGGCGGTGAAGGTGACGTAGGTGACGGGCCGCGAGAGGGTGTCGAGATCCTTGGGGAAGGCGGGCGTGAAGAAGCTCACGGTGAGGCTGACCTGGTCGGCCTGGAAGCGATAGATGGAGTGCGTGGGAGTTACCTCAAGCCCAACCTGGTCCATGGCGGGCAGCTTGTCGCCCGTAACTCCCATGAAGCGCCAGGTCTTGCCGTCGATGCGGGCCAGGCCGCGCATGGGCTGCAGAGCGCCAGTCCAATGTTTTGTGGCCTGATCGGTGAGCTTGTCGGCCATGGACCAGATGCTGAAATAGGGGTTGTGCACCACCAGCGGGACGGCGGGGGGACGTTGCTGTGCTCCGGCCACGCACGCGGCAAGAAACGGCGCGGTCAGCAGGCAACGGCAGACGAAGCGCGAATAAGTTGCGCTGGTTGTAATCGTTTCCATTTTTTCATCCTATACCTGTCGTTTCCTTCTCCAGGGCGTGAGATGGATTTCCCAACAAATGCTTTTTCTTTCGTGGGCGGCGTCGAAGTTTTGTCTTGCCCAAGGGCGCATCTGCCAGGGAATTACTATTCTGCGCGAGGGAATCACTTGGTAGCGGAAAGCGATTTGAACCCGAAAGATCTTAGCTTCAGCCCTGTGTTTCTTTGGCCGCCTGCGCACTCGGCGCAAGGGGCAGGGTGAAGTGGAAGGCAGCGCCTTTGCCGAGGTCGCTTTCAGCCCAGATGCGGCCTCCGTGGGCCTGGATGATGTGCTTGACGATGGCCAGGCCGAGACCGGTGCCGCCGGACTCGCGGGAACGGGCTTTGTCCACGCGATAGAAGCGCTCGAAGATGCGCTCCAGATGCTCGGAGGCGATTCCAGGGCCGAAGTCCTGTACGGTGAACTCCACCTCTGAGTCGAGCAACTGGGCGCCCACGCGGATGCGCTTGCCGGCCTTGCCGTACTTGAGGGCATTTTCAATAAGGTTGCCGAAGACCTGATTCATGGCATCGGGATCGGCCATGACGAAAGACTCCGGCGCGCCGCCCGATTGCAGCTTGACCTCGGAGTCGGCAACGATTCCGCGCAGGGATTCGATTGCGTCCTGAACCAGGGTAGAGGCGCGGGTGGGCTGAACTCCGAGCTTGTAATCGGGGCTCTCCACGCTGGCCAGGGCAAGCAGATCCTCGGTGAGCCGGTTCATGCGGGTGGCGTTTTTAAGGATCACGCCGAGAAACTCGCGGGTGGTTTCAGGGGCGGGCAACGGCTCCTCGACCAGCGTCTCGACGTAGCCCTGAATGGAAGTGAGCGGAGTGCGCAGCTCGTGGCTGACGTTGGCGATGAAGTCGCGGCGCGATTTTTCAGCGGCCTCGATAGCGGTAACGTCGTGGAGCACGACCAGCGCGCCGCCCGAGGGCAGAGGTGCGGCGTTGATCTCGAAGGTGCGGCCCTGTGCCAGAGAGTTGGCGCGGCCAAAGCGGACTTCGCGCTTATCGAGCGCCGCGCGCGCACAGACCAGAACCTCAGGGTCGCGCACAAAATGGACCAGCGGCCGGCCGGGATAAATCAAAGTGCCGGTGATGCGCTGCATGACGGCGTTGGACCACCGCACCAGGCCCTCTGAGGTGATGGCGACCACCGCCTCCTGCATGGAGTCGAGCATAACGGCCAGCTCGTTACGGCGGTTTTCGATCTCGGCAAAGCTATCGCTCAGGCGCTCTGCGGTCTGGTTAAGGGCCGCTTCCATGGCGGAAAATTCATCCTCGCCCTCCGCGGCCAGGCGGACGCCCAGGTCGCCATCCGCAATGCTGTGGGCAAAGTGAACCACGCGCTTCAGGCGGGCGGTAATGCGCGCGGAGGCCCAGGCTGCCAGGGGGATGGCCGCCAGCAGCGCGATCAAGCCGGCCCACAGCGTTTCGTGGGCAGATAGGTGCAGCGTTTTGCCCGCAGTGCTCTCCGCCAGGCGGCGAAAGATGAACTCCATCGCCACGGTCTGAAAAACCAGCAGCAGGACGAACAGGCCGAGCAGCTTGGTGAATACTTTTGAGGTCACTTGAGATTACTCGTCCTTGCGAGATGATTCGCCCTGGTGGGTTTACTCGCCTTTTGGAAGTTCGAAGCGGTAGCCGGCGCCACGCACGGTTTTCAGGTAGCGCGGATTTTCCGGATCAATCTCGATTTTCTCACGGATACGGCGCACATAAACGTCCACCGAGCGCGGGGTCACAAAACGTGCGTCGCCCCAGACGGCGTCCAGCAGGTGGTCGCGGCTGAAGACGCGGCCGGGGTGACGGGCCAGGTAGTCCAGCAGGCGGAACTCGGTTGCGGTGGTAGTGGTCAGCTCGCCGCGCACCTTCAACTGCATGGCGTTGGCGTCGATCACGACCTCTTCAAAGCTGATGATGGAGGGCGTTGTGGGGCGCTCGAAACGGCGCAGCACAGCCTTGACGCGGGCCACCAGCTCGCGAGTGGCAAAGGGTTTGGTGATGTAATCGTCCGCGCCCAGCTCCAGGCCCAGCACGCGGTCGTTCTCCCCGGCGCGCGCGGTCAAAAAGATGATGGGAACGGTAGAAAGCGCGGGGTTCGCGCGCAGGCGGCGGCAAACGTCCAGGCCGTCCCCGCCGGGAACCATGATATCCAGCAAAAACAGCGCCGGCGGCTGGCGCTCGGCATCGGAGATCACGTTGGTGGGGGTGTGGTACAGCCGGGCCGCAAACCCCGCGGCCTCAAGGTGATGCTGCACCAGCCGCGCGATATCGGAGTCGTCTTCCAGTACAAATACGGTTTGGCTCAAACGGTCTGCCCTCGCCCGGCGGCCGTTTACTTTCATGATGCTAAGGCCGCACGGAACTATGAACAGAGTAATGCAATCAGGCAAATAAATTGCAAATGTTCTGTGAATTTGAGCGGGAAAAGCCGACAGGCTTGTCTGGCCGTCGGGTCTGAATCACCTTTTTCTTGACTCCGCTCTGCGCCCTCTGCAACACTTCGTGGGCGCGGAAACCTCAAAAATCCTCGGGGGGGATAATGAAAAAATATTTTGCGGAACTGGTGGGCACCTTTTTCCTGGTGTTCTTTGGCGTGGGTACGGCGGTTGTCGCAGGCGACAAGGTGGGCATTGTGGGCATCGCCTTCGCCTTTGGCCTGGGGCTGATTGCCGCTGCGTATGGAATTGGCCCCATCTCCGGCTGCCACATCAATCCGGCAGTCAGCATCGGCGTTTGGGTAGCCGGACGCATGAAGACGATTGACCTGATAGGCTACTGGGTCGGCCAGTTTGTGGGCGCCACATTGGCCGCGTGGGTGGTTTATCTCATCGCCAGCGGTGTGGCCGGAGGTTATAACGTTGCCTTGAGCGGACTGGGCCAGAACGGCTTCGGACCCGGCTACCAGGGCGAGTATAACGTTGCCACGGCCATCCTCTACGAACTTGTGGCTACGCTCTTATTTGTGATCGTGGTGCTGGGTTCGACCCAAGATACTGCTCCCGCGAGCTTCGCCGGAGTGGTGATCGGCCTTGCGCTGGTGGCGACTCACCTGATTGGCATTCACATCACCGGAAACAGCGTGAACCCGGCGCGCAGTTTTGGACCGGCGGTCTTCGTCGGCGGCAAGGCAATCGCGCAGCTTTGGGTCTTCCTGCTGGCGCCAACTCTGGGTGGAGCGGCTGCTGGCGCGCTCTTCCGCTTCAAGGTTCTGGCGGCGGATTAATGCGCTTCGCCTATAGAATCCGTAGCGCCGGCCTCCCGGCCGGCTGTAGCGTGGACCTCCCGGTCCACGCTCACTCTACGCCTTCAGTAGAACAGCTCGAAGAAACGGGCAATCGACAGAAATTCCGCACAAAATATTCCGAGGAGCAGCCGCCCTTCTGGCAGGAAGTAACTCTTATCATTCGCCACCGGCACAACTTACTTAGTTGAGTTAGAAGCAAGGCTCTCCCGTGAGCCGCAAGTTAGTAATTGCAGCAAGGGTAGAAAACAAGGCTTCTAACTCAGCCGAAGTTACCCGAGGGAACAAGCGAAGACAGACCTTTTTCGAGTAATAGTCGATGAACCTGGCTTCTGCTCCATTCGGGGAAATTCAATATTCATGCGTGTTGCGTAGGAAGCAGACGCTTGCTTACCGGTAATTGACGAGCCACGCCCGGCGACAGGAGCAGCTCATGCCGAGCGGCCTCAGCCTACACATCGAGACTTGCGTTATATTTTTCATCATGCGTTCTCCTACGCAGTTAGTACTGCGCCATAAGTCAACTTGGAATACAAGTGTTTTTTCGAAGTTATTGATAAATATTTTCGCGAGTTATATCGGTCGATCTTTATCTTCTCACACCGCAGACTTTGCGCCTCTGCCGCCTCTATGATTTACGCTGAAGGCGTGGGTTCGGCATCCGCACTTTGCCCCGCCCCGAGGGAGGCTTGTGTGACCTGGATGATGCTGCTGGTTGGCCTGGTGGTGGGAATGATTTCTGGCGTGGTGGGCATCGGTGGCGGCGTCTTGTTTGTACCCGCACTCATCTGGCTGCTGGCATGGACCAGCACAAAGCCCAGGGCACTTCGCTGGGCGCGCTGCTTGCGCCGGTGGGCATCTTCGCCTTCATGGAGTACTACCGCAAGGGCAATGCGGATCTGCGGGTCGCGATTCTCATCTCCGCCGGCTTTCTGGTGGGCGCGTACTTCGGCGCCGTGGGCGCGCAGCACATTTCTGAGGTGTGGCTGAGGCGCATCTTCGCCGTCATGCTGGTGGTCATCGGCGGTCGTATGTGGTTCAGCATGTAAAACTCTTCACGCGCTGGCGATAAAGCGCAGACGCACGTAGTCGCCGGTCCAATTCCCTTCCTCGTCGCGCAGTGCGGGCGCGAGCAGCGCTACTGTCTCCTCAACCACTGTCTCTCGTATCGACTCCGGCAGGCCTTCGAGCACCCCACGGCGAAAGGTCCTGAGCCATCCGGCCATCCCGCCCTCAGGCAGAGCCGTTGGCCGCGGAATAAGAGCGATCTTCTGCACATTGAACCCATGTTGCTCCAGGCGCCGCGTATAGCTGTTCAAAGTGGGATAGTAGTTAACTCCGTCTTCACGATCGCCAAACCCATGCCGGGCAAGAACGGCCATCAGCGCCACGCGAATGGCCGCGATATTGCCGTGACCGCCCATCTCGGCCACAAAGCTGCCACCAGGCCTGAGCACGCGCCGCACCTCGTCCATCATGGCGTCCTGATTGCGTACCCAGTGCAGGGCGGCGTTGGAAAATACCGCGTCGAATCCGCCGTCGGCATAAGGCAGCAAATCGGCAGCGGCTTCATCGGCCACGATGCCGCGCGAGCGAGCAGCGGCAACCATCTCGGCAGAAGCATCGACACCGATGACAGAAGCGCCAGTTGCGGCGATACGACAGGTAAGCTGACCATCGCCGCAGCCCAGATCCAGAATCCGTTCACCCTCCTGAGCAGCCAGCCACTCAAGTACTTCGCCTGCGGATTCATGCACAAATGCTGCGTTCTGCTGATAGGCCCGAGGATCCCAGGTCTGCGTCATATGCGCCTCCACTTTCATATTGTTTGAATTGGCCGCATAAATCAAAGTTATAGTATTTTGGTTCTGGATAATATTTATTTATACAAAGACTGCATGCTGAAGATCGCCTGAAAATTCTTCAGATCGACTGCACAGGCAACAGGCTGAGGTCGTCCACCAGCCCCACTTCCTTTTGCACGAAGGGCTCGCCATAACGCGCTCCAGCCAGCAGCCCGTAATGGCGCGCCTCGGCTAGTGTGCGTTCGCGAATCTCCTCTTCGGGAACAAACAGTCCGCTGCCGGCCGGCTGGTTCGCATATTGTGAGCGATAGGCCATGAGCGCGGCGTGACGCTGCTCGATAAAGGACGTGATGTCCACAATAAAACTGGGACGCACGTCAGCGTAGAGGCTGGCGTAGACAATTTTGAAGGGACGGTGCGGAGCCGACTCCGTCTCTATCTTGGCCAATCCGGAGAGAAAACAGGCCTGATAGCCCAGCGCGGCGACCATAGCGTGGTCGGGGTGGCGAGCCTGCCAGTAAGGCAGGATAACGACGCGAGGCCGAAGCAGGCGCAGCACGCGCACGATTTCGATACGATTTTCAAGAGTATTTTCAACCCCGCCGTCAGGCAGATTGAGAGCCTGCCGCCAGCCTGCGCCCAGCAAGCGCGCAGCCTCTGCCGCCTCGCGCGCCCGCTCCTCCGCAGTGCCGCGGGTTCCGGCTTCGCCCTGGGTGAGATCGAGAATGGCGGTGCGCAGGCCGCGGGAAGCCATGCGCAGCAGGGTTCCGCCGCAGGTTTGTTCCACATCGTCGCGGTGCGCGGCGATGGCCAAAACGTCCGCAAGAAAAAGATCAGGGGTGGGATCGGCAGTCATTGGCGATTTCTCCCGATAAACGAAGGAGATTCAGATTCGTCGGCTCCCACCCTGGCCGCGAAAACAAAAACGCTGCGTGAGTGGAGCACCCGGATTTCTGTCCACTGTCCACTGTTCACTGACCACTGATTTCAGTAGACGGTATTGTTGCTGTCGGAGAGCCCATCCATATAGGCCACGTCAGCGGCTATACCTGTCACGGTCACGTATTGGTTGTCGATCGACGAGCCGTCCTCGGTGGAGTAGATATAAACTTGGCCTCCGATCGCCGTGTAGATCTTGTGCAAGCCAGTGACCGCTGCAATACCCGTCGCGTCGCCCAGGTAAGACTCCAGCATTGTGACGGTTGGGCTGGTGGGGTTGCTGACATTGAGCATGGTAAGGCAGCCGTATGGCTGGCCAGTAGCCGCGCGCACGCCGTTGGTGCATTTGGTCATCCCAATCCACAGCGTATTGTCGTCGGCCAGCAACATGCGGCTGGGCCCTTCAGGTACGCCGTCGCTGATGGGAATCGGACTGGAAACATTAACCGGACTCTGGGAGAAATCCAGTACCGTCAGGTTGCCGGCAAACAGCGTATGGCCCTGCACCAGTTGCGGCTGTTGCCCGACAACGTAGACCGTGGTGCTGTCGACCAGGGCGTTGCTTGCACCGCCGGGTACGGGGATGATGGAACTCGTAAAGGCGCTGGTGGTGGGCAGCGCTCCCGACTCCTGACCGCTGATGAAGATCAAGGGCGCGATGGGCAGCGTCGTCACGGAGGCAACAGAGCCGCCGCACTCCGGTCCGCAGCTGAGGATGTATGCCGTTCCGCCATCGGCTGAGAAAACAGCCTTGTAGGGACGGTCGAAGGTCAGCGGAGCGCCGTAGTAGTTGCCTGTTGCGTCAACGTTATCGGGGCTTTGCACCTGGAAGAGGCACCACTGCGGCGTGAGCTGTGGCTCGCAGTCCTTCGCAGCCTTGGGCCAGGTGCTCGGACCGCCCGAATATGCGACGCTTTGGCCGCTTGTCAATTGCCGCGGATAGTAGACGTAATTGGAGTTCTGGACGAAGGCCAAAGCCACGGAGCCGCCGGGATTCGTGCTGACGCGGTAGACGTCGGGCAGGCTCAGCGGATAGGATCCCCCAGCCGCTTGGTTCACGATCGTGAGCACGTTGGACGTCTGACTGGCGGCGAATAGGTAGTTCGTGTTGCGCGTGATGAAGATGCTGGAGGAGAAGCCGTTCAGGCCGCTGATACTGCCGGTTACACTCTCTTTGGCATAGCCGACGATGACGAAGCTGCCGTCCCCGGAGCCGTAGACCCCGCCCACCTGCTCCTCCGGCATGTTCTGGATGGTGCTGGGCAACGCGTTCGTATAGCCGGCGATGCTAAACGACGGGGGAGAGTCGGTGTAGCCGCTCCGTATGTCGTAGTAGGCATCCACAAACTGCAGCGCGCCCTTGGTCACTGAGTTGGGGTTCTGGATTGCGATCAGAACGCGATTGGTCAATCCGCTGGGGGGCAGAGTCCGGCCCGCAAAATAGGTGGTGCCGCCACAACCTGCCATCGCAAACGCTATCGACAGGGCAAGCGCGACGCTCATCCAAAGACTTGTCTTCTTCTTCAAAATCCCTTACCTCAACAGAAAGCGCGGAGCATGCCGCGGCGTAAACGAAATGATGGCGGTTGCCGGTAGACCGGAAAAAGAGCAGGAAAATCTCTTATCCGGAACCGTTTGCTGCACGGCTTATGACTACCGAAGTATAACAAAGCTGGCTGGCGGGTTGGCGCGCAGGGCTCGTGTAGCTTAGCATGGCAAAAGAATGTCTCAATTCGCCGACATCTTCGCCGACCGGCCAATACTCGCCGACGGGGCCATGGGCACCGTGGTCTACGGGCGCGGCATCTTCATCAACAGGTGCTACGACGAGCTGAACCTCACCGACCCCGCACTTATTCTCTCCATCCATGAGGAGTACCTGCAGGCGGGAGCTGAAATTCTCGAAACCAACACCTTTGGCGCCAATCGATTCCGCCTGGCCCGGCATGGTCTGGGCGGCAAAGTGGCTGAAATCAACGCCGCCGGGGTGCGCCGGGCCCGCCAGGCCGTCGAGCATCTGAAGGACAAGCAGGCCAGCGAGGCCTGGGTTGCCGGTTCGGTGGGTCCGCTGGGTGTGCGCCTGGAACCGCTGGGAAAAACCGGCCTGGACGAAGCCCGCGCAGCCTTCGCCGAACAGATGCGCGCCCTCACCGCAGCCGGCGTCGACCTGCTGATCATCGAAACCATGCCCGCACTGAACGAGGCCCACGAGGCCCTGGAAGCTGCCCGGGAGACCGCGCCCGATCTGCCCGTGCTGGTGATGGTAACCGTGGACGACGAGGGCAACTGCCTGGATGGCGCTTCGCCCGCTCAGGCCGCAGCGCTGCTCACCGAGTGGGGCGCGGGAGCCATCGGCGTGAACTGCTCCACCGGCCCGGCTACGGTGCTCACCGCCATTGAGGCCATGCGCTCGGCCACCACTCTGCCGCTGGCCGCCATGCCCAACGCCGGTATGCCGCGAGCCGTCGAGGGCCGCAACATCTACCTCTGCTCGCCGGAGTATATGGCCAGCTTTGCCCGCAAGGCCATCGCCGCCGGAGCGCAAATTGTGGGCGGCTGCTGCGGCACCACCCCCAACCACATCCGCGCCATGCGCTCGGCCATTCGTGCTATCGATGCGCAAACGCGCGTGGAGGGAACCGGCACGGTCCCGGTGCTGACCTCTGAGACCCCGCCCGCTCCACTCGGCGAACGCTCCCGCATCGGCTCTCTGGTCGAGCAGGGCAAATTCATTACCCTGGTTGAGATCGTTCCGCCCAAGGGCATCGACTGCACCAAAGAGATCGATGGTGCCCGTCTGCTGGCGCAGCTCGGGGTTCACGCCATCAACGTGCCTGACTCGCCTCGCGCCTCGGCCCGCATGAGCGCGCAGAGCCTCGCCATCCAGATTCAGCAACAAACCGGCATCGAGACAATTCTCCATTACACCTGCCGCGACCGCAACATTTTGAGCATTCAGTCGGACCTGCTGGGAGTGGCTTCCATGGGCCTGCGCAACATTCTCTGCGTAACCGGCGACCCGCCCAAGCTGGGCAACTACCCCGACGCCACCGCAGTCTTTGACGTAGATTCCATCGGATTGGTTAACATCGTGCGGCGCCTCAATCACGGACTCGATATCGGCTCCAACGCCATCGGGGCCAGCACCAACTTCACTATCGGCGTGGCCGCCAACCCCGGCGTGCCCGATATCGAGCAGGAACTGCGCCGCTTTGCCTACAAAGTCGAGGCCGGCGCGGAGTACGCAATCACCCAGCCGGTCTTCGACCTCCGCCTGCTGGAGATCTTCCTCGAACGCATCGAAGGCTTTCGCATTCCGGTCATCGCCGGCATCTGGCCCCTCACCAGCCTGCGCAATGCCGAGTTCATGAAGAACGACCTGCGCGTCTCCATGCCTGAGGAGATTATGCTGCGCATGGCCCAGGCCGACACGCCCGACGCCGCGCGCGAGGAAGGCATCAAAATTGCGCAGGAGATGCTGGAGCAGGTGCGCCCGCTGGTTCAGGGCGTACAGGTAAGCGCGCCCTTCGGCCGCTACAATGTGGCCGCCGAAGTCATCGCCTCTGTGCTACCGCAACAGCCACAGAGTAACTGCACGGGGTAATCGCCATGCCGTCCTTTGAAGAGTCGCTCAAGAAGCTTGAAACCATTGTCGATCAACTGGAAAAGGGCGACCTGGCCCTGGAAGAGTCGCTCAAGCTCTTCGAAGAGGGCGTTGGCCTCTCCACCGCCTGCAAGCAGGAGCTGGACGCCGCCGAGGGCAAAGTGCAGATGCTGGTGAAGCAGCGCGACGGCTCCCTCAAGCCCGAGCCCTTCCTGACGGAAAAACAGTTTTAAGAACAGTTCTCAGCACAGCTCAATAAATCCAGTGCGGATGTATATCTATTTCCGATACCCTATTCCCTATTCCCTATTCCCTATTCCCTGCTTCTTCGCCAGCCTGGCCAGCACAGCCTGTTCGCGCAGAACCTGCTTCAGCGGACGCGCCGGCGTCCCCCACAACACAGTTCCCGGTTTCAGCCCCTCGTTGCTAACCTTCGCTCCGCTGAAAACGCCAGCCTGCCCACCGAGAATCACGCCTGGCCCAATCTGCGCGTGCTCGCCGATGCCCACCTGCCCGGCAATCACCGCGCCGTTGCCCACCGTGCACGAACCGGAGATGCCGGTCAGCGCAACCAGAATCACGTCCTCGCCGATCTCGCAGTTATGCGCCACGTGAACCAGATTATCCGTCTTGGTCCCCCGCCCGATTCTCGTCTGCTTCAGCGCGCCGCGGTCGATGGTAGTGTTGGCGCCGATCTCCACGTCGTCTTCGATCACCAGAGTTCCCTGCTGCGGAAACTGCGTATAAGCGCCGGTTTTTGAATCCCGCACGTATCCGAAACCGTCCGCGCCCAGCACCGCCCCGGCATGAACCACGACGCGATTGCCCAACGTGGTTCCGGGATAGAGGACGACGCGAGGATAAATGCGGCAGTGCTCGCCAATGCGGACGCGCTCGCCAATCACCGCCCCAGCTTCGATGCGGGTTCCGGCTCCGATGCTGGCGCCTTCGCCGATTACCGCGCAGGGGCCGATGCTCACATCTGCCGCGAGTTCCACTCGCTCTCCGATCACTGCTGTGGGGTGCACTCCGCTTGCCGGCGGAGCCGGCGCGAGCAGTCGGGCCGCGCGCGCAAACCACAGCCGCGGCTGTTCGCTTTCAACCACCTGCTTGCCTACGAAATGCGGAAGCGGCTCGGCAGACCCTGCGCGGAGAACGACAACTCCAGCCTTGCTGGCCATAGCTTCCGTGATTGAAGCAGCGTCCTCAGCAAAAATAAGCTCCGATGGTCCTGCCAGCGCAGAGGAGTTCACGCCCATGACCACAAACTCCGGGCTGCCCTGCGCAAGTTTGCCACCCAATGCTTCAACCAGTTCAGCCAGCGTCATGCGTGCCTCCTCATATCTCAGATGCGGAAGTGCGAAGCCTCAGTAGATCCCAGGCTCCCCCGCCGGCCGGGTCTTCCAGCGGCGGTGAATCCACAACCACTGGTCAGGATAGCGCCGAATCCACGCTTCGAGCGTCAGGTTGCACAGTTCGGTGGCGGCCAAAATGTCGGCCTGGTCATCGCCGGTGCGGGTGAATGTCAGTTCAGGGCCGAAGTGCAGCACGTACCGTCGCTCGGCCTCCTCCCAGAGCATGAAGCCGGGCAGCACGGCGGCGCCGGTCTTCAGCGCCACGTGGGCCAGGCCGGTGGCGGCGCAGGCTGGGACGCCGAAGAACTTCACAAACGCGCCCTGCGGCGGGGTCATATTCGTGTCCGTCAATATGCCCACGGTCTTCCCCGTGCGCATGGCCGTCAGCAACCCGCGTCCGAAGTCGTCTTTGTGCAACACGTGGTTGCCGTGCAGGCAGCGGATGCCGTTCACAAAGTCGTCCAGCCGGCGATTATCGAGCCTGCGGATCACCATGCCCATGGGATAGCCCATCAGCGAATGGTAAAAGCTGGAGAGTTCCCACGCGCCCAGGTGGCCGGTCAGCACCAGAACCCCTTTGCCGCGCGCCTTCGCCGCCAGGTAGTGATCCAGCCCCTCGGTGCGAATCCAGCCGATGGTGTTTTCCGCGGTATAGCGCCGCATGCGACAGAACTCCACCAGTTGCCAGCCCAGATGGATATAGACCCGTCGCAGGATTTTTTTTCTGGCTTTGGAGGAGAGTTCCGGGAAAGCAAGCTGAAGGTTGCGCTCGCCCACACGGCGCAGGCGAACGTGCGCCCAATAGACGGCGAAGGCCAGCGCCCCGGCCAGCCGTCGGGCCAGCGCGCGCGGCAGTCGGCCCAGGCTGCGCGCCACAGGCATCACCAGCCAATACTCGAGATTCTCACGCATCGTGGAAGACAAAGAACAGTTTAGCCTCCTAGCGCGGTTTTTTGCCGCAAAACGAGCTAGGGCCTCCCGTTGCCGGAAGGCCCTTCAAAAAAGCTCGTACAGGTGAGCCCCCGTTAGTGGTGGTTCTTGGCCTCGACAAAGCGGTGCGCCACGGTGCGCACAAACGGAACCGCTCCGGCGGGAACCGGAACGCCGCCCTTCAGGATGGATTCGAATCTGTGCGGCCTGCCGTAGTAGACAGCGGTGTCGTCAGCGTTCTGGCTCACGCTGGTGCCGTCCAGATCGACTCCCGCAAACAGGCCCTTGCTGCGCGAGTAAGTGAGCAGCTCGGCGCTCATCTTCCAATCGGTCGCGGCCTGGGTATTGCGCCCCACCGGCCCGGCTGAGGCAGCCGCGTCGCCGCCGATCTTGAATTTGTCCTTGAGCAAATCCTGGAAGCCGCGATCGTTGACTGCGACCAGCACCAGGTCAGTGGACTGGACGCCAATCTGGAAGCCAAACGAGCCGCCGCCCATGCGAATGAAGACCGGCCCGCTCCATCCGTGGCCGGTGCGGCAGGTCACCACGCCCTCGCCCCACTGGGCGCCAAAGACAAAGGCGCCTTTCTTCAATCCCGGCACAATGCCGACGCAGGTGGCCTGTTGAAGGATATTCAGCGGAATACTGTTGTCCTGTGCATTCAGGATCTCGTTCAGAACGATCCTGGCTGCATCAATGCGGCCCTGCAAATCTTCCCGCGATGAGGCCGCATAAGCAGCGCCTGTGAGCATGAAACTGAGGCAGATGGAAGCAATGATCTTTTTCATATCCAAGTCCCTTTCGCTCCGCGGCCATAGCAGGCGCGGATGGTTTGAGTTCAGAAAAATTACCCCCCTCGACGGCAGTTACGATGTGGGACAGTTAGAGGAATGCCGCGGACGAGGCAACTGCAAGGCAAGCATAAATCATCCCCTGGCCAAAAAACACTGTGCATCCGGCAACGCGGATTACATAGTTTTTGATTCCCCCCATGCATTAATGGACGCAGGAAAGAAATGAACGAATTGAAGGCGGAGCCGATTTTTAGAATAAGAAACAAAAAAAAGGAGTTCCAGGGATGATGAAATCAGGCCCCAGGAACTCCATGCCATTGTTCTGGTTGTTTCTCTAAACGGAGTATGCGGGACTGGACTTTTATGCGCTTGGTCAATATTGCTCAATTTGTACAGTACTAAAGTAGTATGGACTTAAGTAACCAAACGGTTAAACCCGTGAGTAATGAACAGACAAAATGGTTCCCTCAGGCCAGTCGGTGGAACACTCCATCGGGAAGAAGGTGCGGTTGCTGTCCATTCATATTAAAGATATTGGGAAGGGCGGAATGTGCCGTGATAGGGAGGCATCTCTGGGTTGGGAACCCAAATAACAAAAAAAGAGGAGTTCCCAGGCTTCATGGAAAACATGCTGCCTGGGAACTCCTTTCCCCAGATCTGCGTTGTTTCTGTAAACAACTCTGTGGGAAAAGCGTTGATAAGGCAAGAGTACATAAGTAGTGTGTATCAAGGTAACCTCTCTTGATGACTCAATAGTAATCAAAGGCAAGAAAGGATTTTCCTCCCTCCTGCCTATCGGGGCTTGACCTGTGACGACTGCGGATTGCTGTATAAATTTGTAGCCATGATTCCGAGGTAATCTATTCATTTACTCATGAGTAAACTGCCGTTTGGAGGGCTTATCCTTGTTCCACTGCCCAACTTTGCCCTGGGTCACCTGCGGAAGATGCAGCGCCCGCATGGAGAGCTCAATGCGGTTATCGGAGCCGGTCTTGCGCATCAAGCGGCCCACGTGAGCCTTCACGGTGCGCTCTTCTATACCCAGTTGGCGGGCGATCTCGCGATTCGATCGGGCCATCAAAATGTGTTCCAGCACCTGGCGCTCGCGTTCAGTCAAGCGTGGGCCGGTGTTGATGAGACTGGTATCGGAGACTTTGAGCAGCCGGTCAACCAGCTTTGAAAGCAACCGGCGCGGAGCCCAGATGGAGCCGCCGGTGACCTCATCGATGGCCCGTCTCACCTTCTCTGGCCCAGCGGTCAACTCCAGATAACCCCTGGCCCCGGCAATAATCGATTCCATGACCAGTTCGTCGTTGCCTTCCGGGCCGATGACGATCAGCCGGATGTTGGGTCGCGCGAGGCAGATGCTGTTCAGAATCTCCAGTCCGCCTGAAGCCGAACTCAAGTCCACAACAAGATACTCGAGCGTCGATTGGGCCAGCAGCTCTTCGAGGGTCCCGGAAATCGGAATCAGAGGAGGCTTTCCCGCCTCGGAAGGCTGCTCAAAGATACTGGAGAGACCGGCGAGCCGGATAGGTTCATCCGCTACCAGGCCGATCCGGATTGGGGCAGGGGTGCGAACTGAAACCATCATGCTTCCCATTCTCAAATCAAGATAAATGCGCACTGCGTGGTCGATTGAGCACAGCCATCTACACATCGAAGCTGCCGCGCGCCGGAGTCGACCAGACGGGTTGTACTCTCCCAGCCTCAGAGCCTGGGAAGCACGATTCCCTGCTGCTTCTGATACTTGCCCTTGCGATCGGCATAACTGATCTCACAGGCTTGGTCGGAGCGGAAAAACAGAATCTGGCACAGCCCTTCGTTGGCGTATACTCTGGCCGGTAACGGGGTGGTATTCGAAATCTCAAGGGTTGCGAACCCCTCCCACTCCGGCTCGAATGGCGTTACGTTTACTAGAATCCCGCAACGCGCATAGGTCGACTTCCCAACGCAAATTGTCAGTACATCTCTGGGGATACGAAAGTATTCGATGGATCGGGCCAACGCAAACGAATTCGGAGGCACAATCACCGAGCCGGCCTTCACTGAGACGAAGGATCGCTCGTCGAAATTCTTGGGATCGATAATGGCGCTGTTCACATTGGTAAAAATCTTGAACTCTTCAGAGACTCTAAGGTCATAGCCATACGACGAGAGCCCAAACGATATAACCCCTTCATGAATCTGTTTATCGCTGAAGGGTTCGATCATGCCATGCTCGATGGCCTGTTCCCTGATCCAACGATCACACTGTATCGACATGCAACTCCCGTTCCGGACGTTCGAATCGAACCGGATTTTTTGTAGGCTTTAGTTCAGGCTTTAAGCATCATATTACGAAAGGTACCGGAAATTGACGATGACATCCTCAAATTTTGGTTACTAGTAACCACTAGTAACCACTTTTATCCAACCCAGCTAATAAATCCTGGTTTTCTTCCGTGGAATCGCTGTATATGCAGATTCCCTCGTTCCACAATCCAAATAAAACCTGTAGCATCAACTCGGTAAGGCGTAGTACAGTCAAACCAGTCGCGCCAGCGAGGGTATTCCATTGATTAAGCAGGACATCGTCCATCATGTAATCGAGCGCACCGGCCTGCCGCGCACCAAGGCAGAAGCCGCGGTGGATACGGTCTTTGAGGGCCTCAAGCAGGCTCTGACCGCCGGCGAGCGCATCGAACTGCGCGGATTTGGCGTTTTCAGCGTCCGCGCGCGTAAAACCGGTATCGGCCGCAATCCCCGCACCGGTACCGAGGTCAGCATAACCCCTGGGAAAGCAGTCCGTTTCAAGCCAGGCAAAGAACTGCATGCCCTTGATTCCGGTGGAGCTCCGAAACCTTGAGCATTTCGCCTATTGAGCATTTCGCCTATTGAGCATTTCGTCTATAGGCATAGAGTGATTCTCTGCCGGTCTGAAAATTGCTGGTCCGGGCAAGAATAGGGATCGCCGGCCTCTTGGCCGGCTGTAGCGTGGACCTCCCGGTCCACGTTCACTCTTCGCCTTCAGGAGAACTGCTCTAAACGGGCGCCCCGGCCAGGCCGCGGTCATTCCGCCCCGCCGGATAAAGCAGAATCAGGCAGGCGGCAGAGTGAATCGGTCGCCTGGGCTGACGGGGCTTTCTGGACTCTCACTCAACTGAGGACGGGTGCGGCGCCCTCCCTGTAGCCGACACAAGAGGAGTCCAGTGCGCTCAAATTTCCGCAACTATGGCCTGCCGCTACTGCTCCTCACTGCCAGCGCGGTAACCATAACCGCCAACGGCGCCCGCTTCATGCACAACTTTCTCCTTGGGCTGCCGCCGGTGGTGCGGGACAGCGACCTGTGGCCCTGGGGTTGGCTCGCCCTTCATCCGCAACTCTTCAAGACCGGCTGGGCTTTTTCGGCGCCCCTGTTAGGCATTTTGCTCATCCACGAATTTGGCCATTATTTTGCCTGTCGCTGGCACCGCATACGGGCCACGCTGCCCTGGGTCCTGCCGGCTCCCACGCTCAGCGGCACGGCCGGCGCGGTGATTCGCATCCGCACCCTCATCCCCACACGCAACGCTCTCATGGACGTGGGCATCTACGGTCCTCTGGCCGGCTACGCCGCCTCTGTCGTAGCTGTAGCCGCCGGCTTTCTGCTCAGCCGCCCGCTCGCTGAAAACGCGCCCAAAGCCATCGTTCGTTTTGGCGGTGAGCCGCTAACCCTCCGCCTGCTCCATGCCCTGCTGCTCCACTGCAACCCCTCCCTCCCAACCTTCAACCAGATTGTGCCCCACCCGTTGCTGGTAGCCGGCTGGATCGGCCTGTTCATCACCTCGCTGAACCTGATTCCCGGCGGCCAACTGGACGGCGGCCACATTCTTTATGCCATCTCCCCCCGTGCGCACCGAATCATCACCAAAGTACTGCCCTTCCTGCTCTTCTTTGCCGGCACAATTTACTGGGTGGGTTGGATTCTCTGGGGCATATTCCTGTTGATTCCCGCCATGCGCCACCCCAGAGTTCCTCTCGTGCCGAGACTGAGCCGGGCCCGTCTGTTGCTGGGCATCATTGGCATCGCGATCTTCCTGCTCACGTTCACGCCCACGCCCTTCTACGACAACTCGCTGCTGGACATTATCCACGGAGGCTTAGCAAATTAGCGAGTCAGCAAGTCAGCGAGTTAGCGAGTCAGCGGTTGAGAATTAAGCAGTGGTCCTCCATGCAGACTTGCCCGATTTCGCTAAGCGTGAGAAAGCAATCGAACAATGCAAAGCAGAAAGTAGGGCGTCAAAGATTTCACAGCCGCCGCTGACTTGCTGACTCGCTGACTCGCTGACTTGCTGACTCGCTGACTCGCTGCACTTTTCACATCAGCCGCAGCGCATCCACATCAACGACCAGGTTGCGGCGTGGAATTCCCGCTGTCTCAGCGTGACCCAGCATACCGCGCAACGCCGCATTCAGCGCCTTGCGCGAACCAGCCTTCAATATCATGTGAAAGCGATAGATGCTCTTGATGCGCGCAATGGGTGCAGTGCAAGGCCCCAGCACCCGCACTCCCTCCGGCGCAGCCTTCTCGAACCACTTGCCCAGCTCCGCCGACCACCCGGCGGCTTCTTCGAGTTTTTCCGACTGCACCAGCACGTTAGCCAGCACTCCAAAGGGCGGGTAATGCATCCAGCGCCGGTATTTCAGCTCGCGCTCCACAAAGCTCGCGTAGTCGTGCTTGCTGGCGGCCAAAATCGCGTAGTGGTCCGGATAGTAAGTCTGCACCACCACGCGCCCCGGCAGCTCACCCCGCCCCGCGCGTCCTGAAACCTGCGTCATCAACTGAAAGACCCGCTCCGCCGCCCTGAAGTCCGGCATAGAGAGCGCATGGTCGCAGCCCACCACACCCACCAGCGTGATGCCGTGAACGTCGTGCCCCTTGGCGATCATCTGCGTGCCCACCAGCAGGTTGATCTCCCCGGAGTGCAGTCGCGCCAGCAAGCTCTCCAAATCGTAGCGTCCGCGCACCGTATCGCGGTCCATGCGCCCAATCCGCGCAAAAGGAAAGATCTCACCCAGCCGTTCCTCCCCCTGCTGCGAACCCGCGCCCAGGTAGTAAAGATGCTCGCTGTCGCACTTCGGGCAGCGCGCCGGCACTGTCCGGCGAAACCCGCAATAGTGGCATTCCAGCCGCTGTCCCGCGCGCGCAATCCCGGCGTCTTCAGCCGCAGGCTTGTGGTGCGTAAGCGAAATCGCGCAGTTCTGGCATTCCAGCTTTTCACCGCAAGCCCGGCAGATCACTGAAAAAGAGTACCCGCGCCTGTTGAGAAGGATCAGCGCCTGCTCGCCACGTTCCAGCGCCAACCGAGTCTGCTCCACCAGCGCGCGCGAAAAAAGCTGTTCCTGGCCCGTCTCCTGAAACTCCTGCCGCATATCGATCAGCTCCACCTCGGGCAGCGGACGGTTCATCACCCGGTCGTTGATCTCGATGCGGGTATACTTGCCGGCGACCGAGTTCTGCCAGCTCTCCAGCGATGGCGTCGCCGACCCCATCACCACCACCGCCCCAGCCAGCTTGGCCCTCATCACGGCTACATCGCGGGCGTTGTAGCGCGGCGTCTCCTCCTGCTTGTAGCTCTGGTCGTGTTCCTCGTCCACCAAAATCAATCCCAGGTTGGGCGCGGGAGCAAAAATCGCCGACCGAGTCCCCACCACAATAGGCGCATCGCCCCTCCGAATCCGCCGCCACTGATCACTGCGCTCCTCCGGCGTAAGCGCCGAATGTAACAGCGCGACTTTTTGCCCGAATGCCTGGTCCAGCAACCCAGCCATTTGCGGCGTAAGCCCAATCTCCGGAACCAGCAAGATTGACGAGAGCCCCCGCTCCAGCGCCCTCTGCATCGCCGCCAGATAAACAGCCGTCTTTCCCGACCCCGTAACCCCATGCAGCAAAAACGGCTTGAACGCCCCCAGAGCCGTCACCAGCCCGGCCAGCGCCTCCAATTGCGGCGGATTGAGCTTGAACGGAGCAGCAGCCGGCTGCAATCCGCCCAGGTGAAAGGCCGCCGGCCGCTCTTCGATGCGAACCAGCCCCCTCCGCACCAGGGTTTGCAGCGTGGAGGAGGGCAAATCGCGCCGGCGCAACTCAACCAGCGGCAGTTCCCCGCCGCACGCCGCCAACTCGGCCAATATCGCCTGCTGTTTCGCGGTCAGCGCGGGCAAACGCGCCTCGGAAATCAGCACGGCAAACCGCTCCATCCGCCGCGCATCGCGTTCCACGGCCAGAGTCTCGCGTGCAATCCATTTCCTGCGCACAAGGCCTGCCAGCACCGGCAGCGTAGCCGCCGTAGCCGTGCGCAAAGTGGAGACCTTCACCGCCTCGCCCGCCGCCAGCCGCGTCAGAACCCGCCGCTCCAGATCCAAATCTTCAGCAGAAACTTTACCCCGCCGCTTTGATGCGCCTTTTAAACTTGAGAGAAAAGCGACGGCGGGTGCCCCAGGTCTCGCTTTTGAGACCTGGGATTCCTTCGCCGGTGGTTTCGCACGGTAGGCCAGGGCTTCAGCCCTGGTATCAAAGCCGAATGATTCGTCTGGGGCTTTAGCCCCTGAGGTATGCTCTTCGGGAAATTGCATGGTTGCCCCAGGTTCGGGGTCTCCACGGGCAGGTCTTCGTCCGTGGGGTGAAGGTCTCGCTTTTGAGACCTGGGATCGCACAGACTCCCCGTCCAAACTCCCCGCCAGCACATCGCGCCCCAAATCGGTGATGCGGTAGTAAACCGTCCGCCGCACCTCAGCCATCAGCGGCAACATTCCCCGCAGCACCTCACCCAACGGAGCCAGATAGTACTGCGCCATCCACTCCGCCAGAGTGAGCAAATGGTCGCTAAGCAGCGGTTCCTCGTCCAGAACCGCCTCAAGAAACCGAACCTCAACCTCCGCCGGAACTTTAGCATTCAGCCCGGTCACCACCCCAATCAGCTTCTCGTTGCGGAACGGCGCAATCACCCGCGCCCCGCGCTGCGGCCACTGCCCCTCGCGCACCGCGTAGGTGAACGTGTGGTCCAGCGGCACAGGCAGCGCGACTTCGCAATAAGCGGGCATGGGAGTCAAGAATCAGTGTAGGGGATTAGGCGAGCTCAGCGGACCGCCCTGCGCATATCTCTCCACTCAGCCCTTGCAATTCCGCCCCCGCGCAGTACAATTCGTCCTGATGACACCTAAGCCCAAATCGACCGCTGCTCTGGCCCCCGGCGCAAAGCCGAAAGCCTCGTCCACCACCCCCGGCCCCATCACCCTCGCCATTGATATAGGCGGCTCAGGTCTAAAGGCCATGCTGCTCGATGCCAAGGGCAAGCCGGTGAGCGAGCGGCAGCGGATTGTTACCCCGGTCCCGGCTACGCCTCGAGCGGTGCTCGCCGGTCTCGACAAGCTGCGCAAGCTGGTCAAAGGAAAATTCGATCGCGTCTCCGTCGGCTTTCCCGGAGTGGTCAAGCACGGCATAGTCTATGAGGGCTGGAATCTGCACCCTTTGTGGGCGAAGGAGATCCCGCTCGCGGCGGAGCTGAAAAAGCGCTGGAAGAAGCCAGTCCGCGTGGCCAACGACGCCGGTGTGGCCGGCTATGGGGCCATCAAGGGCCACGGCGTTGAACTGGTGCTCACCCTGGGCACAGGCCTCGGCACGGCGCTCTTCATCAACGGCCACCTGATTCCCGTCCTCGAACTGGGTCACCATCCCTGGCGCAAAAAGACCTACGAGGACTACATCGGCCGCCGCGGTCTCGATCAGTTCGGCAAGAAGGCGTGGAACAAGTACCTCCAGGAAGCCATCACGCAAACCGACAAGCTCTTCCGCTGGGATCACCTCTACCTCGGCGGCGGCAACACCAAAAAGATCCTCTTCACCCCAGCCAAAAACATAAGCATCGTCCCCAATGAGCATGGCATCCTGGGCGGAGTCTACCTGTGGCGGGATGACGGCTGAGTAATCTTTATTCAAATTTCCGCGAACTTCGCGTGGGGTCTTGGCTTAATGACCGTGTCAGGCGCGTCGGGCCACACCGGCCTATGCCTGAACGGAAATCATGCTATCATCCCGTATTATGGCTACGGTTTTACACATCCCGCTCCATGAATACCTCGGTAAAAGCTTTAGGCCGGACCGTGAGTACGTGGATGGTGAAATCAGGGAGCGCAACGTGGGCAAGTACGAGCACGCGCGAGTGCAGGCATTGCTGACTCGCTGGTTTGGCAACCATGAGCAGGAGTGGGGCGTCCAGGTCGTTACCGAACAGCGCGTCCAGGTGTCGCCAACTCGTGTCCGAATTCCCGATGTAGCTCTGCTTACGCTCGGCCCCCAGCCTGACGTGATCGTTGATCCGCCGCTTCTGGTCATCGAAATCCTCTCTCCCGACGATAGCTACTCCGACACTCAAGCCCGTGCCCAGGACTACCGCGCGATGGGCGTGGAAACGGTTTGGATCATCGATCCAACCACGCGCACCGGCCGCATGTGCTCAGGCACGGAATGGGTCGAAGCCTCACGCCTGGAAATAAAGCGGACACCTCTGTACGTCAATCTCCCCGACATCTTCAGCCAGTTGCCTCCGCCTGAGGACTGCGCGTCCAGCGAAATTCCCACGTCTCAGAATTGAGACCTGGGGTACCCGGCAAGGAATACAGAGGCCATTGAGGCCGGGTGCCCCAGGTCCGGATTTTCGGACCTGGGATAGCTTGCAGCCATAGAGTCCGATTTGCAGATAATTACCCTTCTCTGGCGCACAATCAGAAATAGAGAACGAGTGAAGAAACCACCCCGCTCTCTCGGAGTGTGAACCCATGCGAAACATCACCGTAACCGTAAGCGACCAAACCTACCGTCAGGCGCGTATTTGGGCAGCCCAGCGCGACACATCGGTATCCGCGGTCGTGCAGTATCTCCTCCAAACCCTACCCGGAATCGCGCGTGCGACCACCGCGTTTCCCGTAGCCAAACCAGACGCAATACCCAGTGAAACAGCATCATCTTGAGCAATTTTTGACCGAAAACGCGCTTTTTCAACCCTAAAAATGAACCAAAATTGCGACATTCTGAGAGGTGAAAATATGCAAACCATTCAAATTAAACATCTTATAAAAATGGGCTTGGGGTACCCCCCCCACCCTGGGATCATTTTCGATTGTGAAACTGTGAAGCCACTTAACCCATGCAAATTCAATGGTTTAATGCAGAAAATCCTCCAGAAATACTGAATCAGTATTTCTGTAAAACTTTTGAGCCACCATCAACCCGTGCAGATTCAATAAGTTACGCGGCACTTTTTCAGCCAGCGCAACCCGGCACAGCAACTTTGAAACTGTGGAGCACGAGCCTCAACCTTTGCCCGGCGGCTTCAGTCCCAGTTCCCGCATGGCAATCTGCAAATCGGCCCAGGCCTCTTTTTTCTGCCGCGGGTCGCGCAGCAGATAGGCCGGGTGATAAGTGACGATGAGCTGCGTTCCACGGTACGCATGCAGACGGCCGCGCAGGCCGGCCAGCGGCTGGCGCGAGCCTAACAGGTAAGTAGCCGCAGTGGCTCCCAGCGCCACCAGTACCTGGGGGCGGACGACATCAATCTGCCGGAAGAGAAATTGCGTACAGGTGTTAGCCTCATCCGGTTCCGGTGCTCGGTTGCTGGGAGGACGGCACTTGACCACGTTGGCAATGTAAACCTGCTCTCGTTTCAAACCCATGGCGGCGATCATGTTGTTCAGCAGTTGCCCGGCGCGGCCTACGAAGGGCAGTCCCTGCGCGTCCTCGTCAGCGCCCGGTCCTTCGCCCACAAACATGAGCCGGGCATTGGGATCGCCGTCTCCAAAGACCAGTTTGTTGCGGCCTGTGTGCAGCGCGCAACGGGTGCAGTCGCCGATTTCGTCGCGGATCAGTTGCAGTGCCTCGGCACGTTTTGCCGCAGGGAAAGCAGCGGCGATTTCAGGGAGTGCTTGCATCGGCTTGCGGGGTGGAATGGGCTGATCCTCCTGGAGTTCTTGAAGCAATGCGGGCGCTGGAACTTTGTCCGCTTCATGCGCTGGATCGTCGGCCGTTGCAGCTTCGGAGTGCGCGGACTGATCCTGCTCAGCGGCTTCTTGTGTCAGCGAAGCCGGGTCAACAGGACGGCGGTAAAACTCGGTGAGGCCCAGGTCGCGGTAGAAGCGAACGCGATCAACCAGTGCAGCGCGGGTTACGGGATCGAGCGATTGCGCCAACGTTATTGCTCCACGATGATTTGCCGATTCGAGGCGGTCTGTTTCAGTACCTGGTCCTGGCGAGCTTTCTCGTCCTGATGTTCGCCGAATTCAAGAACCAGCGAGCGGGGGCGGCGGAGGGTGAGTATCTCGTCAAGAATGCGGTCGGCCAGTTGGCGCTTGGGCATCACGGGCATCTCGATGGCCGTATTCAGCGTGAGAAATGTGGCGGCGTTCAAGTCGGCGTCGAAGCCTACGCCTTCGCCCGTCACATCGTTGACGACAATAGCATCCGCGCCTTTGCGCAGCAGCTTGGCGCGGCCGTTCTCCATGCGGTTCTCGGTCTCCGCTGCAAAACCGACGATGAGTTGACCGGGACGGCGGCGGCGAACGACCTCGGCCAGAATATCCTCTGTAGGCGCGAGTTCGAGCGTGATGGGGCCGCTGCGCTTGAGCTTCTGCTCGGAGACTTTAACCGGCCGGTAGTCGGCCACCGCGGCAGCCTTGACGATGAGCGTGGCTTCGGCCATGCGTTCAAGCACGGCCTCGCGCATCTGTTCAGCCGTAGTGACTTTGACCAGCTCGCAGTGCGTCGGTGGGTACAGAGCCGACGGTCCGCTGATGAGTACGACCTTTGCGCCGCGGCTCTGCGCGGCTTCAGCCAGCGCGTAACCCATTTTGCCGCTGGAGCGATTACCGAGAAAGCGAACCGGGTCCAGAGCCTCGCGCGTGCCTCCGGCTGTCACCAGCAGGATTTCGCCGGCCAGGTCGTGGCGGCGGCCCAGAGCGCTGAGAACTGCGTCGGCAATGGCATCGGGCTCAGCCATGCGACCCGCGCCCACCATGCCGCAAGCCAACTCGCCCGTGCCCGGCTCAACTACGCGCACGCCCCGCGTACGCAGGATTTCAAGGTTCGCCTGCGTGGCCGGATGCTCCCACATATTCACATTCATGGCGGGAGCCACCAGAACCGGCGCCGCTGTGGCCAGGTAAAGAGTAGATAGAAAATCGTCGGCGATGCCGTGGGCGAATTTGGCCAGAATGTTGGCCGTGGCCGGGGCGACCACCAGCGCATCGGCCCATTGCGCCTCGCCGATATGCTCAATGCCGTTTTGTTCTGTGGTGGCCTGGCCGGCTTCCCACTCGTCCCACAGGCTGGTGATAACCTTGTGGCCAGTGAGGGCTTCAAAGGTGAGCGGCTGGATGAACTTGCAGGCGGCCGCGGTCATCACTACGTGGACTTCAAGGGCCTGGCGTTGCAGGGCGCGAACCAGCTCGGCCGCCTTGTAAGCGGCAATTCCCCCGGAGACGCCAACGGTTACTCTCATGGCTCGATTGTAGAACAGTGGTTAGTGGACAGGGGTCAGTGGACAGTGAAGCGGCAGGACAGAATGGGCGCAGCAAGAAATTTTGCCCCACTCCATACGCGGCGGTACAGCGCAGCGGCAGAGCATCACTCCGGCCAGTCACTCACCTCGGACCTCGGACCACTGATCACTGTTCACTGACCACTGTTCTTCAGCTCAGCAGGATGGGAATGGCCGGGCCTTCGATGATGGGCTTGACCACCTCAACCTCTTTTTTCACATAGGAGATTTTGCCTGCGTCGATCTCATCCTGGGCGATGCGGCAGGCCTTGGTGGAGCGCGTGGGGACCAGGGCATGGGCGCCGCTCTGGATCTGGCGGGCGCGACGTGCGGCTACCAAAACCTTGCGGTAGTCTGAATCGAATTTGGTTTCAATCGTCATCGGAATCCTCCTCGAATTTGAGTAGCTGCTGGCCGGAGTCGCCTCCGATGCCGAAAGCCTCCAGCACAGGTTTGAGCCGCTCCTGCGAGTTGAGTTGCAGGCAAGCGGTTGCAACCTGCAACACCCGGCGGGAATTGAACGCGATCACCTCGCCATTGCGGTAAAAGCGCTCGGCCTGGACAATGGCTTCCAGTTGCGCCACCGCCCGGTCAAGCATGTCGTTGACCAGAATATACGTGTATTCGCGATAATTCTCAATCTCCCGGCTGGCCTCGCCGAGCCGTCGGTACACTTCCTCTTCGTTCTTCACTCCCTCGGCGCGGCTGCGGTTGCGCAGGCGGGTGCGCAAGACCCTGGGGTTGGGCGGCAGAATAAAGATGCTCACGGCTTCGGGCATTTTGGCTCGCACCTGCGCGGCGCCCTGCACGTCAATGTCCAGCAACAGATCGTGGCCAGCGGCGCGCGCATCTTCGAGCGACTGGCGCGCCGTTCCGTAGTAGCTACCAAAGACTTCGGCGTGCTCAAGGAAAATGCCTTCGGCGATCATCCGCTCGAATTCAGCGCGGGTGGTGAAGTTGTATTCGCGTCCGTTTTCCTCAGAGCCGCGCGGAGCGCGTGTGGTCCATGAGACGGCGAAGTCCACGCCGCTGACCTGCTTGCGCAGTTCGCTCACCAGAGTGCTTTTGCCCGAGCCGGAGGGCGCCGAAATGATGAAGAGAATTCCTGCCACGATACTGTCTTTCCTCTGACTACCTTCTTGCCTCTTAGCTTTTAGCCTCTAGCTTTTCCTTGTTGAAACCAGAATTCTAACTTCTTACAAAGAAGAGCTAGGGGCTAACAGCTAGAAGCTAGCAGCTAATTTCATTCCACGTTCTGAATCTGTTCGCGGGCCTTTTCGATCTCTGATTTCATGGCCAGGCCAAGTTCGGTGATGCGGGTTCCTTTGCCGGCGATACCGCTGGTCTTTGAGAGCAGTGTGTTGGCCTCGCGGTTCATCTCCTGAAGCAGAAAATCCAGCTTCTTGCCCATCTCGCCGCCGGCGGCGAGAAGCTCGCGAAAGTGCCCGATGTGGGTGGTCATGCGGGTCAGCTCCTCGGTGATATCGCTGCGCTCAACGAGCACGGCGACCTCCTCAAGCAACCGCTGACGGTTGAACTCCGGCCCGGTAGCCGCTTCCAGCCTCTGCGTGAGCCGCTCCTGGTAGCGCTGCTCGATCTCCGGCCGCAGTGCAGCCACTCCATCGGTGGCCTCGGCCAGCCGGTCCAGCGTTCCGTTGAGAATCGCTTCCAGCGCCTCGCCCTCGCGCGCACGCATGACCTTTAGCTGTTCAAGCAGCGGCGCAATCTCCTTGAGCACGCTTTCAGCCAGCACCGTCATATCCTCGTCGCTCCGATTGTCGCTCTGCAAAGCGCCAGGCATGCGCAGAATCGAGTTCAAATCCGGCTCACCCGTGGCGATTCCGAATTCGTCTCGTGCCGCGGCAAAGGCTTCAATATAGCCCGCAACCAGTTCGCGATTGTATCCAGCTTTCGGTTGGGTTCCGCGGTCAGGTCTATCGATTGACAGCGCCAGCTCAACGTGGCCGCAAACCAGGTTGTCTTTGAGCGCTTTACGCAGCTCCGTCTCCAGCGCGTCGAGACCTTGAGGGAGGCGTAACTGGAGGTCGAGGAAGCGGTGATTGACGCTTTTCAAGGTGAGCGTATAGCTGAGTTGGTCCTGATCTCGAATGGGCACGCGAATCTGAACCCGCGCAAATCCCGTCATGGAATAAATCGGCATTTCCTGCTACTCCTCAGGCCCGTTGGTGAGAGCCAGTTGCATTTGAGTCGGATCCAGTTCCATGGGGTCCAATCCCTGCGGCTCGGGCACGTCCATGAATTGCAGTTGATAGAGCCGCTGATAAGTGGGCGAAGAGGTAAGGAGTTCCTCGTGGGAGCCGGTGGCGGTGATGCGGCCGTCTTCAAGCACGGCGATGCGGTTGGCGCGGCGAATGGTGGAGAGCCGGTGCGCTATCACCAGCACGGTGCGTCCCTGCATGAGATTGGCCAGCGCAGCCTGAACCAGCGATTCGCTTTCGGCATCCAGTGCCGAGGTAGCCTCATCGAGAATCAGGATGGGCGAGTCTTTGAGTATGGCGCGGGCAATGGCCAGGCGCTGGCGCTCGCCGCCGGAGAGCCGGAAGCCTTTCTCGCCGATGATCGTATCGTAGCCCTGCGGCATGCCGAGGATGAAGTCGTGGGCCAGGGCATTGCGCGCCGCCTGCACCACAAGATTGGCGTGCACATCGGGCTGGCCGTAGGCGATGTTGTTGCGCACCGTGTCGTTGAAGAGGATGGTCTCCTGTGTCACCTGCGCTACCTGGCGGCGCAGCGAGCCGAGCGTGAGATCGCGCAGGTCACGGCCGTCGATGAGAATGCGTCCCGAGGTCACATCAAAGAAGCGCGGGATGAGATTAGCCAAGGTGGACTTGCCTGCGCCGCTGGGACCCACCAGCGCCAACACTTCGCCGGCCCGCATCTCCAGATCGACGTTGTGCAGAATCTGGTGTTCGCCCTTTGCAGTGGAGTAGGAAAAGCCTACATTCTCAAACAGAACGCTTTGCTGGAATTTCTTCATTGCCAGGGCGTGCGGCCGCTCCTTCACGTCATCCTCGGTGTCGAAGAAGCCGAAGATGGACATGGATGCGCCCATGGCCTGCTGGAAGCTGTTGTAAAAGTAGGCGAACTTGCGCACCGGATCGTAGAGCTTGAAGAGCAGGACGATGAAAGCTCCGAAGAGTCCCAGGGTCATGTGGCCGTGGAGAATCTCATCCCGCCCGATCCACAGAAACATTGCGATCGCGATTGCGCCTATGGTATCCATCAACGGCGAGCTGATGGACTGAATGCGCACGCTGCGCAGGTTGGCGCGGAAGAGACGGCGGGAGGCGGACTTGAAACGCAGAATCTCCCACAGCTCGGTGTTGAAGGCCTTCACGATGCGGTTGCCGGTCACCGTCTCATGCAGAATGTTCTGAATCTCGGCGAGTTTGTCCTGGCCCGTGCGGGTGCGGGTGCGGACCTCGCCGCCGATCTTGCGCGAGGAGGTAATGACCACGGGCACAAATAACAGCAGCGCCCAGCTCAGTTCCCCGCCGAGTTTGATCACGAAGAACAGCCCCACCAGAAAGGTAAAGAACTGCTGCAGAAACTCGCCCATCACTGAGCTGACCGCAATCTGTACGCGCTCAACATCGTTGATTAGCGTGGAGAGAATGGTGCCCGTGGCGTGCTTGTGAAAGAAGCTGGAGGAGCGGCGCAGCGTGGCTTCGTAGAGGTGGTTGCGCAGATCGGTAATAGTGCCGTAGCCGGCGTAGTTCACTAGGTAGGTGCCCACGTAATCGCACAGGCCCTTCACCAGCGTGGAAACCACCAGCGCAAAGGCCACAACAACCCAGGCATTGTGCATGTGCAGGAAATGGGGAATCATTTGCCTGAGGTCGAAGTGCCAAGGGCTATTTGAAAGGCCGAGAAGGATAGGGCCGTCCGGCGCCTCTGGTCTCAGAACCTGGTTAAAGATGGGCTGCAAAAGCAGAACGCGAAAGGTCTCAAGCACACCGACCATGGCCAGCAGCACGACCCCAGGGAGCCACTCGAACCAGAAGGGCAGCCCGTAACGCAGAAGACGCAGAAAATTCTTCATGCCGGTTGACCTGCCTGCCGGGTAATAATCTCCGCCATAGACCACAGGCGATTGGCGCTCAACTCCATCTCTGTATTGTATCCGTCAGGTGCTCAATACCGTTGGCTTCTATTGGGAGGGATCAGTACGCCTTCAACTCCACGATGGTCTTGAGGATGGTCTCCGGCTGGGGCAGAATTGCGTCTTCGAGCACGGGATTGTATGCCACAAAGGTATCCATGGAGCCGATGCGGCGAACCGGTGCGTCGAGCGAGTCAAAGAGTTCATCCCCGATGCGCGCGGCAATCTCAGCGCCGTAACCCCAACTGAGCATATCTTCGTGGGCGACGATTACGCGGCTGGTTTTCTTGACCGAAGCGGCGATGGCCTCCCAGTCGTAGGGGCTTAGAGTGCGCAGGTCGATGAGCTCCACTTCGATGCCGTTCTCCCGTTGCGCTTTTTGCGCCGCCTGCAATGCGCGAGGAACCAGAGCGCCGTAGGTAACGAGCGTGATATGCGTGCCGGGACGAACGATCTTTGCCTTGCCAAACGGAATTGCGAAATCCGGACCGGGATAAGGCGCGCGGCCGTAGGTCTCGCGATAGAGCCGCTTGTGCTCCAGAAACAGCACCGGATCGTCGCAGCGGATAGCGGTGCGCAGCAGGCCGTTGGCGTCAAGGGCGTTAGAGGGAAAGACCACGCGCAGGCCGGGAATGTGCGTAAAGATGCTCTCGCCGGATTGCGAGTGATAGATGGAGCCGCCAGTGAGGTAGCCGCCAATGGGCACGCGAATGACGGCCGGCGCTGCCCAGCCGCCATTGGAGCGCCAGCGCATGAGCGCCAGTTCATTGTGAATCTGGTGCATGGCCGGCCAGATGTAATCAAAGAACTGGATCTCGACCACTGGCTTCATGCCGCGAACGCCGTAGCCGACGGCGCGACCGACGATATTGGCCTCGGCCAAAGGCGAGTTGAATACCCGCTCCGAACCGAATTCGGTTTGCAGGCCGGCGGTGAGTTTGAAGACACCGCCCTTTCCCTCCACCTCATCCAGCGCTTCGTGGCGGCTGGCGTCGGCAACGTCCTGGCCATAGACCACAATGCGCGGATCGCGGCGCATCTCGTCGTGGAGGCAGGCGTTGATGAGGTCGGCCATAGTGCGCGGACCGCTTCCTTTTGCGCCGCCGGCTTTTCCTCCGCCCGCATCGCCGGGGGCGTGCGCCTGTTCGGTAGCAAAGGCCGCGCTTGTGGGGTCAAGGTCGTGGGAGTAAACGTGTTCAGTGATTCCCGCCACTTCAGGCATGGGCGCCCCGAGAGCGCGATCGGCTGCTTCGGCGACTTCATGTTCCACCTGTTGTTCCAGCTCGTTGATTTGCTCCTCGTTCAAAATCCCCTCACGCAGCAGGCGCATCTGCATCAGGGTGAGCGGGTCGCGCTTGATATCTGCCTCGCGCTCCGCCGCCGAGCGGTAATGCTTGTCGTCGTCAGAGAGCGAGTGGGAGTAAACCCGCACGCAGTGGCCGTGCAGGAAGGCCGGTCCCAGTCCGGCGCGGCAGTGCGCCACTGCGGCCTCAAATGCCCGCAGACTGACCACCGGATCGGTTCCGTCGAACTCGGCAAAGTGGAAGTTGGGAAAGTTGGCCACCAGCCTGGAGATATTTCCGCCCGGCGTGCTTACTTCAACCGGAGTGCTGATGGCATAGCCGTTGTCCTCGACCAGAAAGATGACCGGCAGTTTGCGGTTGGCGGCGGTGTTGAGCGCCTCCCAGAACTCGCCCTGAGAGGTGGATCCCTCGCCCAGGGTAGCCAGGACCACTTCATCTCCGTGGAACTCCACGTCACGGTAGGCGCGATAGTCGCCCTCGTTTTTCTGGGCGGCCTCGGGATGATGGCTGAAGTAGCGGCCCGCCTCCGCGCAGCCCACAGCGTGAAGCAGTTGCGTGGTTGTGGCTGAAGAGGTGCTGACGATATGGAGCGGACGGCTGCTCCAGTGTGTAGGCATCTGGCGTCCGCCGCTGGCCGGATCGGTGGCCGCGCCCACGGCTTGCAGCAGCATCTCATCGGGCGTTACGCCCAGCGCCAGGCAGAGCGCGCGGTCGCGATAGTAGGGGAAAAACCAGTCGTAGCCGGGACGCATGGCCAGCGCGGCGCCCACTTGCAGCGCTTCGTGGCCAGCAGCCGAAATCTGGAAATAAATCTTCTGCTGCCGTTTGAGGACGATTTCGCGGTCGTCTACGCGGCGGGAGAGAACCATCAGCCGGTAGATCTCGACCATCTGTTGAGGGCTTAAACCGCCGGAGCCGGCCATCGTCTGGGGAATACGAGCGCTGGAAACTACCGGTACCATTCCCTGCACACCTCAAATTTTCAAAATTTTGCCAAAGCCACGCCTGATTGTAGCAACCTCAAGCGTTGCCGGAACAGCGGCAAACACAGATCGAGGCTGGCGGCAGGAGCACAGTTTCACAGGAGCAAAACGGCTGTGACACTCTCGGCATGACTCTGTAACTATCTGATTCTGTGTAGGATATGGGACTTTACTGACATACTGGGGCTGTAAAATCCTGCGGTCTGGCGAGGTAATTCATTGATTATGCTTAGCTTAGGTGTCTTCACAGTTTCACAACTCGAATTTCGGGCTTGCCGGGGGGGGGTGGGTAGCCAGGGAATTGGGAATAGGGAACAGGGAATAGATAGTCGGCGCTCGTGTGACATTCTCTTCCTTTCAGAAAAACAGTTGTCAGTGGTCAGTGGTCAGTTGTCAGAAAAGGCCCGCGTGGGTCAGGAATCAGTGAATTAGTGGTCAGGGATGTGACCGGTCCGTACCCCCTGACCCCCTACCCCTCCCCCCCTATTTCTGGCAACAAATGCATTGTTTTCAGTGGTATAGAGCATGGGTTGCGCTGCACGTCGCTCATTCTAAACAGGTTATTGCCAGATACTAGACAACAAAGAGGTTACAGGCGATTGCCGGTGCTCCTCAGTTGTGGTTGAGGCTATGAAATGATTGTGCGCTTCCGCGGGCATATATTCTGCAAACTGCGCATTAGGAACTAGGGACTGAGGGACTAAGGGACTAGGGCAGGTCGGTAAAGCTACGCTTTCCCGATTCTTTTATTGTGCGCCGGGTGAGGGTTATTTTCTGCAAAGAGCGCGATCTGTGGCCTCCCACCCTTTCGCGAAAGGACTGCGGATTGATGAGGCACCCGGCTGGAATGACGAAATTGCCTGCCCATTACGCCCCATCAATTGTGGAACGTATCCTCTTAATACACTTCATCGGCTGTTTTTTCAGATCATGCTCCCATATCCGCACCACAGTCCAGCCTCCTTGCCGAAGCTGACGCGTATTCTCCTTATCTCGTCGCCGGTTCTTTCCAATCTTTGCACTCCAGTAGTCCACGTTAGACTTTGGGGCCAGCCCGCATTTCGAACAGCCATGCCAGTAACATCCATCAACAAAGACCGCGAGGCGTACTCTAGGAAAAACAAAGTCTGGGTTCCCGCAGATTGAACTGTTCCTTCTCCAGCCGGAGATACCTGCCCCTCGCATGGCCGCAACCAAGGCTAGCTCAGTCGAGAGATTACCCCGCGAATGGATACGGGACATTGCGTAAGAGCGCTGCTCTTTCGAGAGGTTATCAGTCATGAAGCACCACAGCAGTTCCGCTGATTCAAAAAACCTTTCAGATTGCCGCCATATAGTTATTAAGTTCTGCTAAATATGCAGGTGACGGCCAGAGTGCATTGTTTCTTGGCAACCTCGTATTAGGAATTGGGCCGGTCATTGATTCAAAATATGCTAGATCAAATGATGCCCTTGATGCTACTCGCCTGACACTCTGAGGAAGACTAACAGTATATTTATTGTTTGCGCCGTCAAACGCGAGACGAAGAATACCTTGATCAAACGCCCAGTGGCACTGCTTGTTTAGGCAAAGCCCGTTCCTAACTGAGTTTAAGTCGTGAGTTGACCACGGAAGAATATGAGCCGAGTCAACACCCGGCGAATCTGTTATTTCCAGTCGCGGAAGCCTCTGCCCGCTAAATAAGCATCGATATTCGTAAGCATCGGAGACAGCCCTACTGAATTTGCGCCCGGCTGAGCCCCGCTCAGCCTGCTGACGCCATACCTTGACCCTTTGAATCAAAGCTTCCTGCGGTGAAATTTCATCTACCAAGCCAAACTCAGCTTTAGGTGTCTCCTGCGTAGTCAAGTCAAATGGAGTCGGTTCTTGTCCAGATTGGCTCAACCCCAATCGCTCCTCGGCAATTGGCAGAGCGTCTCCAGTTGTATGAAGCACATCAGAGATTTCCTGTGCGCAACGCTCAATTTGTTTGTAGTCGGGCTCATTGTCTCCAACAGCTGTCGCCAATTTTCGCACCAACCCCGCAAGAGGCGTATCCTGCTTCGCGGCGGCATCCCAAAGGCGAATAATCCTTGCCATCCGCTTGGTGAATTCCATTTCGATCTGACGATTGTCCGCGTTCTCTAGTAGAAGATCTGTTGGCCGTAGGATTACGCTGTTCGAAGATAAGCCTGCAATATCTACCTTAATAGCCGTCATAGAATACGCTTTGCTCTGGAGTAGTTCGTCGCCATGAGTTTTCTTAAATTCACGCATCGGCTTTGGTAGTAGCAACACGGCGGCCAGCAGGCTGTACAGATGTGTCGTCTTACTCCTCGTATCCTCGTCAAGAGTTATGCGCGGTTTTCCTTGCCGGAGTGCGGCGACTGCTCTTCCAGGAATAATGATACCGGGCGTCAGTTCGTAGGAGATTTCATGGTCGAACAGATCGGAGGCCGCCAAATTGCCCTGACGGCCAGCCAGTTCGTAGGCTCCTCGGCCTGCTCCTGTGCGGAGTGCTATCCGCATAACTAGAACCTCACTCCATCATTCACACAAAGATCATCGGAAGCTCATGTTCCATAAACGGAAATGAAGCTTCAGGTTCTGATACAGTTGCCGGTATTGTTCCCGCAAGTCGTTGTAGAGCTTCATCTAGTGGAGTGAACAACGCCCGCCTCTGCCCTCGCACACGCCTTAGGATTCCCTCGGCTGCGTTCTGGCTTAGGTAATGCCCCTCACTCACACTCTTATGCTCTAAAACATCCGCGAAGAGGCGCGTAATTGGTCTCACTGGAGACGGCGAAACAGAAGTTAAAATGCAATCATTCTTCCATGCGTACCCGCCAGATGACCACTTGAACTTTCCTAGGGCTCCCTTCACCTCACCAAGTTGAAGGTGTGTTTTGGGTTGATCAGTCGGGAAGGGTACGAGAATATCGGCGGTCTTGATTTCTGCAGTCGCTTTTCTGTTCCATTCTTTCCTGATTCTCTTCGCTATCCACTCCACGACCGGGACACAAACCGCATTGCCGAGTGCTGCATAGCGAAGTGAGTCTAGTTCATTCTCGGCAAGCTTTACTTGCGGCTCCGGAAGCGACCAATCTTTCGGAAAGCCCTGCAAACCCTCGCATTCGGAAGGCGTCAATCGCCGTACGCGGTTATAGTAACTGACATAGGATCTGCTCCAATCCGTGCCAGTATGTCTTCCAGATGTAGCAGCTAGACAATATGCGACCTCGGGGACGAAGGCACCCGATGGCGCGCGCCTGCAAGGAGTCAGGAAGCCAATCCGTTCATTTCCCGGTCTATCACTTATTTCACGTTCGTACAGAGTGCGAATGGCTCTAGAAGGACTTCCGTACCAGGCACATACAAAGACGCGAGGCCTTGATTGCGGTGCGCCGAAGTAGCGCGAATTAAGAACGCGCCATGCAACACCGTATCCAAGATCACACAGACTCTTTAAAACTAACTCAAAGTCAAGGCCCTCATGAGAATTCAGGAGGCCCGTCACGTTTTCAAGGAGGACGATTGTCGGGAGCCTTGCTGCGATCAAATTGAGAAATGTATGAAACAATCCGGAGCGTTTACCTTTCAAACCATCGCGGCCAAGCCACCCGCGGGCCACTGAAACATCCTGGCAAGGGAAGCCTCCGGACCAAATCGCCGCTTCAGGTAGCTTCTTTGCATCCACAGACGTGATGTCTGATATCTCAGGTGTGTCGGGCCAGTGGCGCTTCAACACACTCTGGCAAAACGTGCTTATTTCACAGTGAAAGCCAACCTCAATGCCCGCGCGAGCGAGTCCAAGGTCGAACCCTCCGATCCCCGCGAAGAACGAGTTCAATTTGAGTACTGGTTTCATTGGCTCCATGTCATTCCGTTTTTGTCAGGCCCAGTGGAAGTTCCAGCTGACCATTATTCAACTGAACAAAAAGCTGATCCATAGCGAATCGCACGATTGTAGCCTTGGTCACATGCCTGGATTTACATACTTCGCTCAGGCGATCTGCTTGCGTCTCCGGCAGATATACGGTGAGGGGGATTCCAGATCGCTTTCCCCCTTGCATCTTCTTCGATGATCGTGTCGCCTGCTCCATGCATTACAAGTAAACACATGTAATGACAAGTCGTCAACTACAAATTCTCTTGCAACCTGAATTTTCCTGGGATTCCGGGGAAAGGAACCATCAGGATAACGAGAAGTGCGAGTCAAACTCTACAATGCACTCCTCTTGCCAGCTTCTCCACCAAATGATGAGACTTCCCTAAGAAAACAACAGAAGGCAAGATCGCCGATGCACTCAGCAAGGCCTGATCGGAAGGGTGAGGTGGGGGCTTCACAAGGCCGGCGGTGAGGGTATTTGGCGGACGGGGGTTTGAGCGCGGCGAAGCCGCGCTGATTGATTTCAAAAAAACAATTTGGGGGCGTTGATTGCCGGGGTTGAAACCCCGGCCTACCACACCGGCCTATCAACCCAGATGTCCCTCGGGAAAATGCCTTATGTTCCCTGATCATTGACTCCTAATCTCCACTTCAAGTCCGCAAAAACGACTCGTATTTTGCTCATAAAGGGCATGAAAACGCACAAATACGCTCGTTTTTGCGCTGGTTTTGAATGTTTTAGTCAATACATAAATGTGCATTTCAGCCAAAACTCTATATCTATACGTTTACATTTTTCGGGAACATTGCGTCCTCTCTGAATTCCGTCCACCTATAACCCGTCAATACCCCATGATTCGTCGGCAAAAAAGCGCTGTGAATAGCACTATTCCCTATTCCCTGGAAACCATTTCATAAATGCCATTCTGTCCGTACAAAGCGTCCCTCAGAGGCTAAAGCCCACGTTTATTTTGTTGACTTCATGTGGGGGTTAAAACCCCCGCCTTCCTCCGTATCGATTTTCCCGCAGGGGCTTTTAAAGCGAGATTTCCAGGGCTTCCATGAGCGCTTCGGCATCGGTGACGGGAGGCAGGCAGGTGCGCCCGCGGCACACCAGCGCCCACACCTCGGCTCCAGCCGGCGCTGGAACCTGGAGCAGCGTTTCTTCAAGCGCCTCCGGTATGCCGCCTGGAACGAGGCGGAAAGGGGCGATGCGCATCACGGTCTTATTGATGGCGAAGCGCGCTACGGCCAATGCCTCAAGGCGGGCGGCCTCAGGGCCTGAACCCACGACCACCACCTGCACCGGATCGAGCAGCAGCCGCTCCAGCGCCAGACCGTAGCTGCCGGCGTAGAGGCCGAAGTGCTCGACGATGCCGGCAAAGGAGCCGAGCGTATCTTCGGCGATCTCGCGAAATTCCTTGCGGCCGCTCAGGGCCTCAAGGCGCAGCAGGGCCGAGGCAGCGGTGGGATTGCCGGCCGGCGTGGGCGAGTCTTGCAGAGGCTTGCGCCGCGCCGTCAGAGCGCCCAGGGGCGTGGCGCCCTGCTGGGGCTCGGCGGCGTCGAAGAAGGCTCCCGATGTGCGGTCGTAAAAGCGGGCGATCATAGCGTCGGCCAGCTTCATGCCGGCAAGGTAAAAGTTCATTTTTCCACTGACCAGCCAGGCGTCGATGCAGGCGTGCACGGTGAAGGCGTAATCGTCGAGCGTGCCGGGCACCTTCTCTGCCGCGGAACCTGCGTCCGGCGTCTCAGCGCCGCCATAGGCGATTACGTGGTGGAGCGTAGCGTCTCCATCCCAGGCTTCGTCGAGCAGCCGGTCGAGCGTGCGCAACGCAAAATCGCGCGCCGAGTCCATGCGCAGCACACGCGCTGTCTCCAGATAAGCTGTCACGGCCATTGCGTTCCAGCCGGTATAAAGCGTCTGGTCAATGAACGGCGTGGGCCGCGCGGCGCGCGCGGCGAGCAGCTTGCGCTGCGAAGAATCGCGGAGGGCGCGCAGATGCTCCAGAGACTGGTTTCCTTGGGACTGATTATTTTTGGCCGCCAGTTCCTCCAGTGTCTGTTTTATATGGAGAACATTTTTAGCCGGGTTGTGGTGCATATCGCCTAGCTCGCCGATATCCCAGTAGACCGTGGCGAATCGCAACTCTTCCGGATCGAGCACGGAGAGGGCTTCGTCAAGGGTCCAGGTAAAGTAATCGCCGTCGTCGTCGAGGTTGATGTCGGCGTCCTGCGATGCGTAAAAGCCGCCAAGGTCGCGGTCGGTCATGGTCGAGTCAAGCCAGGAGACAATCTCCAGCGCCGTGGCGCGAAAGTCCTCGCGGACAAAGCTCTGGAAGCCGTGCACGTAGGTGCGCAGCAGCTCGGTATTGTCGTAGAGCATCTTCTCGAAGTGAGGAACCACCCAGCGCTCGTCCACGCTGTAACGGTGAAAGCCGCCGGCTAGCTGATCGTAGACGCCGCCGCGGGCCATTTTTTCGAGAGTGATGGTGAATGCGTCGCGGGCCTGGTCGTTATCGCGGCTCATGGCCACTTCCAGCAGCAGGTCGAGAACCGAAGGATGGGGAAACTTGGGCTGCGAGCCGAAGCCGCCGTTGCGGGGATCGAACTTGGCCAGGACAGAGCCGGCAATTTTATCCACCAGGGCCAGCGTGAGTTCGCCGCCGCGGCCGGAGAAGCTCTCGTTGTGCTCGATGGCGGCCATCACGCTGCCGGCGGATTCGAGCGCTTCCTCACGGCGCTCACGCCACACCTGGGCCATGGTTTCAAGCACGCGGCCAAAGCCCGGCCGTCCATAGCGGTCGTCGGGAGGAAAATAAGTGCCGCCAAAGTACGGGCGGCCGTCGGGTGTGAGAAATGCCGTGAGCGGCCAGCCGCCCTGCCCGCTGATGGCCGAAACCGCGGCCTGGTAGCGCGCGTCCACATCGGGCCGTTCGTCGCGGTCCACCTTCACGGCGACAAAACTGCGGTTGATGAGGGCGGCGATCTCAGGATTCTCGTAGGACTCGCGATCCATGACGTGGCACCAGTGGCACCACACGGCGCCAATATCGAGCAGGATGGGCTTGTCTTCAGCTTGTGCGCGGGCAAAAGCCTCCTCGCCCCATGCATTCCATTTCACCGGCTGATGGCGCGCCGAACGCAAATAGGAGGAGGCTGCCTTATCAAGCAGGTTGGCGTGGCCAGACTGAGCGTCATCGGGCGCTGGGGAAACGTCCATATCCATTGGCTGAGGATACATGGGCTACGGCAAGACTTGCCAGCGCACGGAAGTTGTAAATTTCGGCGTCAGCCTTCCAGAACAACCGCGGCCGCTCCCGGAGCCAGTTCCAGCTTGCCCGGCCAGGGCTTTGGTTCAGGCTGCTCGGGCGAGGCCCACTTCAAATCCGGCGTCTTCGATTGGTCGAGAGAAACCTCGCAGATGATGGAATCTGTATCGCTCATATTGGCCAGAGCTACGGCACGCAACCCATCCTTGCGGCGGAAAACTGAGTAGGTGCTCAGCGGCGCGCCGCCGGCTGTCACTTGTGCGCCAAGGGTGTCGCGGAACTCCGCGTCCCAGATCCACTCCTTGTATCTGCGCCGCAGATCGTCCACTGCACGGCCGTAAACGAGCGAAACCGGCATCTCGTCTAACTCGCCGTGGAAGTCGCGCGGCTCGTAACTCATTGAGAAGCGATAGAGCAGGCAGGCATTGATCATCTGGCGGTCGTTATAGCCGATTACAGCAACCGACATGGGCATGAAGGGATCGATATATCTGCCCATGGGGACAAATCCGTGGTTGATGCGGAAGTAAGACATATCGTAGGTCTGCAATTCGAGATCGTACGGCGATTCACCGGCAAAGAGAAATTTTTCGCCGTCAACGATGGAGCGGAATCCATCAATGAGCGGCACGTCGCCTGAAAAGACAGCCCCCGGAACGGCGTGACCGTGAGTCTTCGAGAAGCAATAGGGGCTCATGTGCCACTGGCACTCGTCAAAGAGAATGCCGCTTGCGCCTAACTCGACGCTCTTGCGAAACTCTTCGAGGGCCCGTTTTCTATACGCGGGGCTTGCCTCGCACATCCCCACTCCATGCCTGGCGTTGATGCCGCCGATTTGCGTGGGCGTGTCGTAGTTATAGCCGTTGAACTGGTAGGGATTTCCGTATGGGTCTTCGATGGCAAACTTCTTGAAGTCGCTGTGGTAGGCTGGGCCGGTTACGTCTGCCCATGCGTATTTGTTGAAGAGGATGATCTCAACGCCCATTGCTTTACTGGCCGCGATGGCGTCCTTAAACTCCTGCGCGGTGCCTAGGCGGGGATCGGTATCGTGCAGCGGAAAGTCGCGGTCCTGGCCTCCCAACTGCCATCCGGTCAACTGAATCGCCTTCACTCCCCAGCGCTTGCACGCCTCGGCGTACTTGACCAGGTCCTTGTAGGGAAAGGAGAGCCTGTCTTCAGCCGAGTTGATCTGGATCTGCTGCCAGGAGTGCACATCCCGCACCCATGCGGGCGACTTGGGCGCTCGGAACCAGGTGCCGCGCCAGGCTTTGTAAATATCCGTGCCCACATGCCAGTCGCCAATGAAGGGTTCGAAGACCAGCGCCTCAGAGCGCTGGCTGGCGCCGGGTTCGACAAAACATAAATGATTTGGATCGATGCTGAAGGTTGCATCGGCAACCTTGCCGGAGGGGTCGTTGTCGCTGATATTGAATGAATCGACATAGGCGGGCGATAGAGCGTAACAAACCTGCACCACTTGTTTCTGGCCCTGATCGTGGTAGCCCAAATAGAGTCCGCGAGTGTCGCTCAGAATCATGCAAAACTGCGACTCGGTGCCCAGATTGCGAAACGTAGCCGGAGTGTCGTATCCCCAGTAGCCAACAAAACTGCCAAATGTGGGCCAGATACTGGGGGAACTCATGCCGCTGTAATTCCACGCCACCTGCCGCATATTTTTGTCGTCGGCTGGAGGCCTAAGCCCCTTCAGGCGCGGATAGGTATAACTTTCAATCACCGCCTGGCTGCCGTTGCGAATCTCGTAGCTGAAGTGAACACCCGCGCCTTCCAGCCGGACCGTCTCTTTAACTTCAATATCGAGCTTGCCCATCCGCTCGCTTTCAAAACCGGTCCAGGTGATGGTCGCGTGCGTACTGTCCGACTCAATCCGCGGCTTGCCTGCATGGCGCTCGGTGAGGTAGTGAAAGCGATGCTCCGGGGCCGGCACGTGCAGCCGCATCCCAGCGCCCTGCATCTTCCAGGCCTGATCCTTCGACTCGAGCTTTGCGATGCAACCGGTCTCCCGGTCGATTGCGACAGTGAGGTGATCGTTTTCGAGCACCAACAAATCAGGTGTAGCGGCAGCAGCGCTTGCCGTTGTTGCATTGACGATCAGTCCCGAGGCGCCGGCGGTGAGTGCAGTGCCAAGAAATTTACGACGCGATAATGCCATTGGAAAGCCCTTTCTTACTCACAGATATATTGAGTAAATATCCTGCTTAGTCTGGCAGTCTGTCGAATGGAAACAATCCTTACGCCAACAATTGCTTCGCCACCTTGATATATAATTCGACTGCTTCCAGCAATTCCTTTTTCGCCAGCTTTTCATTCGGCGTGTGGGCTACGTGGATGGAGCCGGGACCAAGCAGCAGCGGTTCGCCCCAGTTGCTCAGTTGCGGAATATCGGTGGAGAATTTGGCGACCATCGTCGGCAGGCCTTCGACGGCGCGCAGGCGGACGAAGGGAGTATCGAGAGTAAATTCCACCTCGGCCTGGTCGCCCGCGATTTCCTTGAGCGCGGCGCGCACCTCAGCCGAGTCGGTTACCGTGCGCACCAGCACTTGGGCTTCGGCATGATCGGCGATGACGTTAGGGGCGTGGCCGCCGTGGATCTGGCCTATATTGAGCGTGCTGGGGCCGATGCCTTCGAGCTCCGGCAGCGGCATGGCGAGCAGCTTTGCCAGCACCTCCACCAGTTTGTGAATGGCGCTCTCACCCAGTTCGGGATAAGCGGAGTGGGCCATCTTGCCGGTGGACTTGAAGGCCGCGCGCAAGGCACCCTTCGAGGCCAGGGCGATGCGGTTATCGGTGGGCTCGCCGTTGATGAGAAAGCGGCTGCCCTTGGGCGTCAGATTGGCGGCACGGGCGCCGGCCGAGTCGCGCTCTTCGCCGCTGACAAACAAGAGGCTGATCCGAAACCCCGCCGTCCGCAGGACTTCCGCGGCGGCCACCTGGGCGGCGAGGATTCCCTTGGCGTCGGAAACGCCGCGGCCGTACATGAACTCCGCATCCTCGCTGAAGGGAATATAGGGCGGAACGGTATCCATGTGCGTGGAAAAGACCAGGTCGGGCGTCTGGCCGGCTGTTCCGGCGTAGACGTTCCAGCGCGGACCGCCTCCGGCGTTCTCAGCAGGCTGTTCGACAGGAGTCTTTTCGACGGCCCAACCGCGGCTGCCAAGAAAATCAGCCAGGAAGTCGCCCACCGCGCCCTCGTTGTAGGTGGTGGACTCGATTTCGCACAATTGGCGGGTAAACCGGATGGGATCAAGGGAATAAGCGGGATTCGCGGGCGGATGTTCGGTCATGATGATGCCAGAATACCGCACCGGCGCTCGATCCCTTCCATTTCATGGGATTACACCCATTCGAATTCCGGCAGCCGGGCGCACGTCAAGAACTCTTTATGGTAACGATGCTGAGATGAGCGAAAACCCGCTCCCAGCGCGTAAAATGAAGAGTGGAATGACAGCCACAGACGCACCCGTCTTACCAAGCCCGAGTACGGGCAACCCCAATCCAGAGGCCGCAATGCTGCGAAGCGTTGAGTTGGCCGGTCCCTCAGGCCGGCTGGAGGCGCTGCTGAACGAAGGGGCGCCCGATGCGCCGTTTGCGGCGCTGGTCTGTCATCCCCATCCGCTGGCCGGCGGATCCATGCACAACAAGGTGGTTTACCACGCCATGAAAGCCCTCAATGATCCGGCTTGGGGGCTTGGCTGTCCAGTCTTGCGCTTCAACTTTCGCGGCGCGGGCCTAAGCCAGGGCACGCACCACGGCGAGGCGGAATCGGGAGATGTGCTGGCGGCGCTCAACTGGCTTGGAAATGAATACAATCGCCCGCTGGTGGTTCTGGGTTTCAGCTTTGGTGCGGTTATGGCGCTCACAGCCTGTTGCGGCCACGCCGGAACCAACACAAATGTGCGCGCGGTGGCTGCCCTCGGGCTGCCTACGCGAATTGAGAGCCGCGATCATCACTATCCCTTCCTCGCCGATTGCGCTATTCCCAAACTTTTTTTGAGCGGAGACCACGACCAGTTTGCGCCCGCAGCGCAGTTGGCACGGGTGGTAGGCTACGCCTCTGAACCTAAACGTCTGGTGCTCATTCCCGGCGCCGATCACTTCTTTCGAGGTCAACTGGAGCCCATGCAACAGGCGCTCAGCGGTTGGCTGAAGGAGCAAATGCCATGACCCCGGTTGGCGATATCGCCCTGGATACTCTGCACACGACGGCAACTGAAATCTTTACCGGCGCCGTGGAGGCGTGCAACATCGAATCGGCCTTCGACCGGCGCATTCGCTTTGAAGGCAACACGATGCACCGGCTGCTGCCTGACGGCAGCGGTCCGGCAACGATCAATCTCTCCTGTTACAAACGCATCTTTGTCGTTGCGCTGGGCAAGGCAGCCGGGCCCATGCTGGAAACGCTGCTCAACCGCATGAAGCGGCGCAAGGGTCTGCGCGGAGTTTGTTGCTGGAACCAGGTATGCAAATCTCACAACTGGCGCATTCGTTACTTTGAGGGCGGCCATCCGGTGCCCAATGAGGACTCCTTCGCCGCGGCACGCGCTACACTGGCGCTGCTGAAAAGGGCGAAAAAAGATACGCTGATCTTTTTTCTCATCTCCGGCGGCGGATCAGCGATGTTCGACCTTCCTCTGGACCCGCATATTACGCTCGATGAGACCATCGCCTTTCACCAGTTGCTGTTGGGCTCGGGTGCGCCGATCGGCGAGGTGAATACGCTGCGCAAGCATTTTTCCGCAGTGAAGGGCGGACGGCTTGCCATGGCCGCGCCGGAAGCAGCCAAGGTGAGCCTGCTGCTGCCCGACGTGCCTCTGCGCTCGCTGGACGCGCTTTCTTCCGGCCCCACTTCACCCGATCACTCCACCGTGGCCGAGGTGCGGGAACTGCTGGCCAAATACGAACTGGCGGAAAAACTTCCCCCCTCCGTCCGCGCTTTTTTTGAGCGCGAAGACATGCCCGAGTCTCCCGGAAACAAGGCCAGGCGGGTTACCTTCCTCCCGCACAAGATGCCATGGGCAGGCGAGCAGCCTAGCCCCCACAGTATGAAGGCGGCGGCCAGCATGACCGGTGAAGAGCCAGCCTTTCGCGATTCGGTCTTCGAGATTTTGCTCTCCAGCCACGACCTGGTAGAGAACGCCCGCGCCCTGGCCGAGAAAGCCGGCTACTATACCGCCGTGGATAACAGCTGCGACGACTGGGACTATGCCGACGCCGCCCGCTACCTGATGGAGCGCTTCGAGGCCCTGCGCGCCGTCCACCCGCGGCTGTGCCTGATCTCTGTCGGCGAGGTCACGGTGAAGATCGACCGCACGCCCGGCGCCGGGGGCCGCAATCAGCAGTTTGTCATGGCTTGCGCTCTCGAACTGGAGAAGCACCTGGGCGAACGGCTGACCGTACTCAGCGCCGGCTCCGACGGCATCGACGGCAACACGCGGTCCGCAGGAGCCATCGCCGACCCCTCCACCGTAGCCCGCGCCCACACCTTCGGTTTCCACCTGAAGGAATCACTGGCGGCCTTCAACGCGTGCCCAATGTTCACCGCATTGGGCGACGCCGTGGTCACCGGCCCCACCGGCCAAAACCTGCGCGATCTGCGCCTGCTGATTGCCGAACCGGATTAGGTCGGCTCAACTACCAGCGCGACTTGCTCTCGGCTTCAGGCCAGTTGCCAGGGAGCGCGATAGGGACGCGACAGCATTTCGCTGGCGGCGCTGTCGTTGAGGATCTTCTCCTCAGTAACATCCCACTGAATTTTGCGTCCGGTCAGCATGGAGATCAGTCCCAGATGGCCCGGCAGCGTGGAGTGATGCGCCGTCTCGACGGGGGTGATGGTGGGCTGGCGCGATTTTACGCAGTCAAGAAAATTGCGCTGGTGGCCTCGGGACTCATACAGCTTCACCTTGCGAAGTTCCTCTGGGAGCGAGTCGCCCTTGATCCATTCGGGATTGGAGGCGTCGAATCCGCTGCGATCCACCCATACCCAACCGTCAGTCCCAATCCATTTTGTTCCCATCGCGATTTCCGAATGGCCTCCGGCAATAGTCATTCCGACGTCTACCGGGTAATGCGTGACATTCTTGTGATACTTGCATTCGATCATGTAGGCGGTTGCGGTGTTCCATACGGCATTGGCCGCCGGAAATTCGCCGTGGCCTTCAATCTCCGACGGACCAGTCGTATCGAATCCCAATCCCCAGTGCGCGATATCGCCGTGATGGCCGATCCAATCCAGCAACTGGCCACCGCCGGTATTGTAGTTCCAGCGCCAATTCTGGTAAACACGAGCTTCGATATAAGGTTCAAGCTTCGACGGGCCAAGCCACATATCGTAATCCAATTCCGGAGGAGGTAGGGTAACGGCCAAGTCCCATGCGGGAGTTCCGGGCACGATCTCTGCCGGGCTGCTGATCTTGTTGGGCAACGATGCAAGCCTCTGCATCAGCGCGGGAACTGTGTGGGGAGAATCGTTGTGGCCCGCGGGCAGTCCGACTTCGACGCGCACCACATTCCCAATGAGTCCGTTACGGACAATCTCCGCCGCCTTGTGAAATTTGGGAAGCGAGCGCTGCCAGGAGCCAGTCTGCCAGATTATGTTGTTTTTTTGAACCGCTTTGACGATGGCCTGTTGTTCCGCGACGGTGCGCGCAAGCGGCTTTTCGCCGTAAATATCCTTCTTCCGGTTTGCGGCTTCCGTGGCGATGAGCGCATGCCAGTGATCGGGCACCGCGATCATGATGGCGTCAATATCGTCGCGAGCCAGCATTTCACGATAGTCGTGATAGGCCTTGCAGTCCTTGTTTCCGTATTTTGTGTTGACGGTGTCCACGGCTGCCTGCAGGTGGTCTTTGTGCAGGTCGCAGGCCGCGACCACCTGGCAATCGTTCTCCGCCAGAAATGCCTTGGTGTTGCCCGGCCCCATCATGCCCCAGCCGATGACGCCCAGGGTGATGCGATTGGAAGCGGAAGGGCGGTCTGTGCCCCATGCGCTGGCGGGCAGCATCGCCGCTGCTCCGGCTAGCTTGATAAAATCGCGCCGGTTGAATGGCGAAAGTGGACGTGAACCTGATTGCTGTTTTTTCATCATCGTCTCCAACTTTTTTCCTTTTATGCGCCAGACCCGGCACACACTGGTGCTGAACTCCAGCCTTGAAATCAACAGAAATTGTTGCACACGAAGATTAGCATGCGCGAATGGAAGCTGCGCACTTGCAGCAAAATACAAGAGGCCGACATTCTGCAGCGGCCGTTGTTATTTATTGAAGAGCGAGAACGCCGCTGCTCCGCATGGCCTCGATCTCATCGTGTGTGGCGTCGGCGGCGGTGCGGCGGTCAGCGTAGACGCGCGGCTCGCCAAACTGCACCTCGGCGTGGAAGCCGGCCACGCCCAGCACCTTCCAGAGGTGGTTCGTGAACTTCGCGTCGCCGTACCAGCAGAGTTCGATCTCCGGGGTGCCATCCTCGATGACATAGCGGACACAGGCAGTGGTGATGGGCGCTCCGATGGAGGTCGCAGGATCGATGAGCCGGGAGTGGAAGCGAAGAATCGAGCTGCCGTCGGTGCTGGTGCCCTCGGGAAAGAGCAGCACCGGAATCGGAATGGAGAGCTTGAGCCGCTGGGTCATCTGCTCGGCTACCGTCATGGCGCTGGCCAGGCTGGAACGATCTACAAAGATGGTTCCACCGATGCGTGAAGCCCTGCCGAAGAAGGGCCAGCCGCCGATTTCAACCTTGGCGACAAAAAAGCAGGGCATGGCCGCCGAGAGAACAAGAATGTCAAGGTAGCTGAGGTGGTTGGATACCACCAGGCCGTGCGTGGGCGGACGGCCTTCAACCTTGTATTGAACTCCCATGGAAGCCAGGACCATGCGGGCCGATTGCTGCACCCACACGGCGCGCCGCTCCAGGGTGAGCGGTCCGCGCAGGCGGAGCAACCAGAAGCGAAGGATGACCAGGACAAGAGTGAAGACCAGCGCCACAGCGCGCCGGAATCGGCGCAGGCTCATTGGATGAGTGGGGCGAGGAAGCGATGGCGCGCCGAAGGCGAGACCGACTTTAGATCGAGCAGAGTCAGGAAATCGATGGTGCCAAACTCCCGGTCCCAGGCCGGCGGGCCGCCGATGCGGGCGCCGATGGCCAGGTAGGTCTTCAGTAGCTTGGGGACCTTGACCGGATCGGAGAGTTGAGTTTGCAAGGATTGACTTTCTTGGTGGGCCGACGGCTGTGCATACCGGCTTTCGTGCTCGACGGGGCAAGCGTACGCGGCGGTTGGCTCGGTTGCAAACTCCGGTGAAACCCGATATTGCTCAAGCTGGCGATACATCTGCCAGCCTTCCGCCGGGTCTTTGGAGTTCAACGAAGAGCAGCCGATCAGGTAACGCAGCCCCATGTCGGTAGCATACTGCGCGATCCCCCTCCACAACAACATGAGCACCTCGGGCGTGCGGTGCTCGCGATCGATGGAGGCGCGGCCCAGTTCCAGAATGCCGTCCCGCAGCGGTTCATAGGGTGCAAAGCTGAACTCCTGCTCGGAGTAGTAGCCCAGGTTGCGCTCGGCCGTGGTTCCAGATTGCATGCGGTAGGTGCCCACTATGCGGCGGGCCGGACTGTCTTCCTGCTTGTCCTCGACCAGAAGGTGCTCGCAGACGTGATCAAAACGGTCGGTATCCAACCCCGTTTGATAAGAGATCTCCAGCCCCTCGCCCAGCTCGATATTGAAGACCTTGAAGCGCAGCCGGCAGGCGGCATCGCGATCTTCGGCGGTCTCGGCAAGCCGGACCCTATACCGGCCCACTTCGGCATGAATCCGCGGCCTGGTTTCAGCCGAGGGCAGGGATGGAGCAATTGTAGGTAGAGAAATCTCCACTAGAGACGTGGAGCCGGAAGCGAGTTTCAGCGGAACCTTCTGCCCTGTGTATGGAATCACGGGAGTAGTATCCGCCAGAAATTGTAAGAGGACTGTGAAGGGGATGCAAATGCTGTGCAAATATCTTGTTCAAACCATAACCCGGCAATAACAATTCGACCCAGGAGAACTCTCCGGCATCCGCCGAAGGATGGTTTCACAAGTCAAATCCGGCGATAAACCTGCCCGCGAGGCTCGATGATATCTACTGCCAATCGGTTGGGTTCCTGAATCAGCAGCAGAATCCTGTAGCCGCCAACGCGGGCCGAACGCTTGTTGGTTCCTTGCAGCGGATAGGAGTTGCGGGGATTCAGCGGGTCCGCAGCTACGGCTTCCAATTTGTCCTTGATCCTTTTCCGGGTTGGCGCATCCAGCGCTTCCAAGCTCTTGGCTGCTGACTTATTAAAGACAACTTCAAGCGGCAGATTCATTTCACCGCAGCCCAAGGAACGACATCGCCTTTGGCCAAATCCTCTTCGAGCGAGCTAAACCGGGCGTTCATTTCCTCGGGAGTGCTCATCGCGTCAAGCCAATCAGCGAGGTCCAGTAGGCGCTCGGAGTGGGCTTCGAAGCGGGCCAGCCTCTTGCGCATAAAGGCGTTCCGGGGAAAACCATCCTGTGGCGACAGGATACGGACATGGACCGCGTGCAAGCGCATAACGTTATCCCGGAAGGTACAATACTCCTCCGGGGCAAAGAGCCGAGAGTATGTGCTTGGTGCATGCCGTATGGCAAGCCGATCCCACTTATCGAATATTTCGTCCAAGCCGCGATTCATGTGGCCTAAACCTCTGTACATTTTCCATTGGAAAAACAACCGATCCCTTGGTCGGCTCAGCTCTGCCGCCAGTTCCGAAGCCTGGGAAAGCCCGGCGTACATACGCGCATTCCAAAGATCGCTTCCGATCTCCATTGTGGCTGCAGTATTCATCAGCTCCCTCCTTCCCGGCCCGTGCCTGCGCAGACCCGCTACGCATCAAAGTCAAATCTCACATCTAAGTATATCGCCGAACCTGGTTTCCTCTCTAGTTGGTGTAGACCCGCACGTAGTCCACCAGCATCTCTGCGGGGAACGGAGTGGTGGGTGTGGGATTTCCGGGCCAGTCGCCGCCGATAGCCAGGTTGAGGATGATGAAGTTGCTCTGTCCGGTATCAAAGGGCCAGGCCGCACCGCTCCGGCCCTTGATGCTCTCGGGAGTGTACGTGACATAGGGCCGCGCGGGATCGTCGACGTAATACGCAATGCTGTCCGGGGACCAGATTATGCCGTAGGTGTGCCAGCCTGCCGCGGTCTGCCCGGCGGGAAAGTCGTAGACATCGCCCAACGCGGGGCCGATGAAGCCGGGCCCGTGAATCGAGCCCTGGTTCCAATCGGGAGACTTGGGCGCATTGGTGCGCTCCAGCACATCCATCTCACCGCAGGCCGGCCAATCGACGGTGACGATGTTGTTGCCCATCAGCCAGACGGCAGGCCACATACCCTGCGCCTCCGGCACCAGGGCACGCGCTTCAAAACGGCCGTACTGGAAACTGAACAGGCCCTGTGTCTTTAGTTGGGCCGCCGTATAAACTCCGGGCGAGGTCTGGGCAGCGACGATGTGAAGATAGCCGTCAGTGCCAACATACGAGCTGGGATGGGCGGTGCTGCAGGGCGGCGCGTTCGATCCCCAGGCACAGTTGTTCTCCAACTCCTTGTTGCCGTTGGTTCTGGTGTCGTAGGTCCAGATCTTCGGGTCGGGCTGCGCGACGGCGCCCGTGGAATTCGAGAACTCGTCGGACCACACCAGCGTTCCCGAGGGAATTTTGGGATCGAACTTTCTGCTGGCGATGGTGCTGGTTACAAAGTCCTCAGCCGTGGCGATGGCCTTGACGGTGAGTTTGGAGGCGACCAGGAAGGGCGTATGGTAGATCTGCGAGGACGCGCCGGGCGTGGAACCATTCACAGTGTAGTAAATTGTGGAACCGGGAGTGGTGGAGGCCACGCTGACGATTACGGCTCCGTTTTGAGCGGCGGTGGTTGCGATGGTAGGCGCGGCCGCCCGTACCGGCGAAGCGTTCGCACTTTGCCCAGCGCCAAATACCAAAACCCCAAACAAAAGAGCCGCTGCCCTCATTGCCCACCTGCCCCTAATCAAAATTGCAGGGGATGAGTACACTGCCCATCCCGGAGCATCCATGAAAGCACTATGGGAAGCTAAACGTCAAATAAAGAAAGGATTAGGCATGCGAACAGGCCTTTGGATCGAAATGGATTTTAAGCAAAAAAACGAACGGCCGGGAGCGCTGACTGCATTGAAGCAGGTGCGCCCTGGCCGTTCGAGGAGGCCATACGTGTTCGCTTTTCTGATTGCCTGATTCCAATGTGGCACAAGCGGTGGTAATTATATGCAAATCCGGGGGAGAAAAACGAAGAAATATTTCGCCGCGGCGGCAGACCGCAATTTTAGCGTTGGAAATTCTATTCCGCAGGATCGTAGTTCAGGTTCTGGCCAAGCCAGCGCTCGACCTCAGGCACGCTCATTCTCTTGCGTTCCGCATAGTCGGCCACCTGGTCGCGGTCGATTTTGCCGAGCGAGAAATAGCGCGACTCCGTGTGCGCGAAGTAGAGCCCGCTCACGCTTGAGCCGGGCCACATGGCAAACGACTCGGTAATCAGCATTCCGGTGTTGGCCTGCACATTGAGCAAGCGCCACAGCGTGCCTTTTTCCGTGTGATCGGGACAAGCCGGGTAACCTGCGGCTGGGCGGATGCCGCGATACTTTTCGTGAATCATTTCGTCGATGTTCAGGTTTTCCTGGCGGCCGTAACCCCATTCGTCGCGCACCCGCTTGTGCAAGCATTCGGCGAAGGCCTCCGCCAGTCGATCGGCGATGGCCTCCGCCATGATGGCGTTATAGTCGTCCTGCTCGGCGCGGAACCGGTCGCACAGCTCCTTGAGGCCGATTCCGCTGGTTACCGCGAATGCGCCAATGTGATCGGGCAGCCCCGTTTCCTTCGGGGCGATAAAGTCGGAGAGCGACCGGCACAGTTGGCTGCTTTCAGTGGATGCTTGCTGGCGGAGGAAGTGGAATCGCTCAAGCGCCTTTTTGCGTGAGCCTTCGGTATACAGTTCCACATCGTCGCCCACAGCGCTCGCGGGAAAGAAGCCGTAAACGCCTCGCGCCGTAATCAGTTTCTTTTCAATGATCTTATCGAGCAGGGCATTGGCTTCGGTAAATATCTGCCGCGCCTGGGCGCCTTGTTCCGGGTGGTCGAAGATGCGGGGATAAACGCCCTTCAGCTCCCATGTGTGGAAGAACGGCGTCCAGTCAATAAATTCGCGCAGCGTCGCCAGTGGAAAATCATCCAGCACGCGCACGCCGGTGAACTCGGGGACGGGCAGGTCTTCAGCACGCCACTCGATCGGCGTCCGCCGTGTGCGAGCGGTCTCAAGCGAAACAACCTGCTGGCGCGGCGCAGAGTGAGCCTTGCGAAGCGCCTCGTAAGCAACGCGATGCTCGGCGACGAACGCTGCCTTGCCATCGTCGCTCAGCAGGCTGGTGGTCACGGGCACCGCGCGGCTGGCATCGAGCACGTGCACCACCGGCTCGCTGTAGTGGGGCGCAATCTTGACCGCAGTGTGCGCGCGGCTGGTGGTTGCCCCGCCGATGAGCAGCGGCAACTTGAAACCCTGGCGCTCCATCTCCTTGGCCACATGCACCATCTCGTCGAGCGACGGCGTTATCAAGCCGCTCAGGCCGATCATGTCCGCCTTCTCTTCCTTCGCGCGTTCGAGGATCCTTTCGCAAGAGACCATCACACCCAGGTCGATGACGTCGTAGTTATTACAGGCCAGCACCACGCCCACGATGTTCTTGCCGATATCGTGAACGTCTCCCTTGACCGTCGCCAGCAAAATCTTTCCCTGCGCCTTGACCACCTCGCCGGCCGCAACCATCGCCGCCTTCTCGGCCTCCATGAAAGGAGTCAGGTGGGCCACGGCTTTCTTCATCACCCGGGCAGACTTCACCACCTGCGGCAGAAACATCTTGCCGGCTCCGAAGAGATCGCCCACCACGCTCATCCCATCCATCAACGGGCCTTCAATCACCAAAAGCGGACGGCCCAGCTTGACGCGCGCTTCTTCTGCGTCGATCTCAATATACGCATCAATCCCTTTTACCAGCGCGTGAGAAAGCCGTTCCTCCACCGTGCCGTTGCGCCATTCCTCGGCCTTCTTCTCGCTCACTTGAGCGCCGGCGCCCTTCAGTGTTTCGCCGAAATCGACCAGGCGCTCGGTCGCATCGGGCCGGCGGTTGAGCAGCACATCCTCGACCAGCACCTTCAGCTCCGGCTCAATCTCCTCATAAACTTCGAGCATCCCAGCGTTGACGATGCCCATATCCATGCCGGCCGCAATGGCGTGATAAAGAAACGCGGAGTGCATGGCCTCGCGCACTTTGTTGTTGCCGCGAAAGCTGAACGAAATATTCGAGACGCCGCCGCTAACCTTTGCGTGCGGCAGGTTGGCCTTGATCCAGCGCGTTGCGTTCAGGTAGTCAACGGCGTAGTTGTTGTGCTCCTCCATGCCGGTGGCTACGGTAAGAATATTCGGATCGAAGATGATGTCCTCGGGCGGAAAGCCAACCTCACCAACGAGTATCTTGTAGGCCCGCTCGCAGATGCGGATCTTCTCTTCATAGCTCGCGGCCTGGCCTTGTTCGTCGAAGGCCATCACCACGGCTGCCGCGCCGTACTTGAGGACAGATGCGGCATTCATGCGAAATTTTTCTTCGCCTTCCTTCAGCGAGATCGAGTTCACGATGCCCTTGCCCTGCAGGCACTTGAGCCCCGCTTCGATCACTTCCCACTTCGACGAGTCCACCATGAAGGGAACCTTGGCGACCTCGGGTTCGCTGGCCAGCAACTGCAGAAAGCGTGTCATGGCCGCAACGCCGTCGATCATGCCCTCGTCCATGCAGATGTCGAGGATATTGGCGCCATTCTCCACTTGCTGCCGGGCCACGCTCACCGCTTCCTCAAATTTGCCTGCCTTCACCAGACGGGCGAATTTCGGCGATCCGGCCACATTGGTCCGCTCGCCGATTAGAATGTAGACGCCCTGCTGCTGGGTAAATGGCTGCGATCCGGATAGACGGAGCGGTTTGGTCTCGATCATGCCGCGGCCTCGATCCGGGCGAACTTTCGCGGAGGCAGGCCTTCGAGCGCTTTGGCAATCGCCGCAATATGCTCAGGCCGATTGCCACAGCAGCCGCCTGCAATATTGATCAGCCCCGCCCGTGCAAACTCGCCGAGGTAACGCGCCATATCCGCCGGCCCCAGGTCGAACCCGGTTTCCGAGAGCAAATTTGGCAAGCCGGCATTCGGATAGCAGGAGATCGCCACGTCCGCCTTCTCAGACAGCTCGCTCAGAAATGGATACATAAGATCGGGACCGAGCGAGCAGTTGAGCCCCACCGAAAGCGGTTTGACGTGCTTCACCGCATTCCAGAAAGCCTCAGTGGTCTGCGCGGAGATCAGCGTTTCGCCGCCACGTCCCACGGCCGCCGAGATCATCACCGGAATTTCCTTGCCGTCCTCGTCGAAGACCTCGCGAATGGCGACAAGTGCCGCTTTGGCGTTCAGGGAGTCGAAAATCGTCTCCACCAGCAGCAGGTCTACGCCGCCCGCAATCAGAGCGCGCGCCTGCTGCTTGTAGGCGGTCTTAACCTGGTCGAAGGTAACCACGCGAAATCCCGCATCGTCGGCATCGGGCGAGTTCGACAGCGAGACGGTCATGGGACCGATTGCACCGGCGACAAACCGTTGACGCCCCGTCTCTTTGCTGACGCGGTCGGCCAGTTCCCTGCACTGCTTCGCCGAAGTCTCATTGATCTCCCAGGCCAGCTTGTTGAGGAATTCGTCTTCAATGACCTTCTGATAGAACGCAGGATCTTTGCGTCCGCCGTGCTCGCGCGGATCGTCCACAAAAAACTCGCTCTGGGTGATGCTGGTGGCGCCGAAGGTGTTGGTTTCAATGATGTCCGCCCCGGCCTCCAAAAACCGGCGATGAATGTCGCGGATCATCTCCGGCTGAGTCAGAGAGAACAGGTCGCCGTTATTCAGCAGGTCCTTCTTCGAGTCTTTGAAGCGCTCTCCGCGGATATCCGCTTCCTTCATCCCGTAGGTGCGAATCGTCGTGCCCATCGCTCCATCAATGATAGCGATACGGTTCTCGAGGATTTTGAGTAGAGGATGTTGGTTTGCAGTCGTCATTTCGCTCCGATGGTCTTTTCGTTGGGAATCCGCCAATTCGCTGCTGACCTGCCGGCCACGGGGAGAAATGGGGAAAAGGTCCAACTCTTAATAGGATAAATGGTTGGGGAATCGGCGTTAGTCCGGTACCCGTCGCCTTGCATTTCCGCTTGCTTTCGCACTGACAGCCGTTTCTGGAGCCGTCTGCGCTTCGAACGGGAGCAGGATGGCTTCTCATACAGGATTTGGGCCTGGAGTCAGCTCAACTCCAGGCCCAAAAGGCGAACAGGTGCAGGTATTATTTTCCGACTGAGGGCAGTTTCTCGGGTGCTTCCGATGCCATCCGCTCGTGAAGCACTGCAAGTTCCTCGCTATTGGCGGCCAGAGCCTTGAATGTCTCAACGAAGTACTCGCAGTGGTTCACGGTTCCGGTGACGAACTTGGACGAACTGATGGTCGGGTTCTCTTTGTAACGCGCCGCCATCTCCTCGTGCTCCTTTGACTGAGCCAGATAGTCCTGCGCCGCGGCTCGGTAATACTGGGCGATGCGGTTGTGTTCGGCCGGGGTCTTTGCGGTCGCGATGAGAGAAAGCAACTGCCGCTTGCTGAGTTTCTCGGGCTTCTGTTGAGGCTGCGCAGCCTGGGCAAATGCTACGGCGGTGAAAACGAGAATGTAGGACAGAAAAACGATTGTGCGTTTCATGAATATCTCCTTTGACGTTGGAAATGCAGGTCACAAATCGAGCCTCAAGGCGATGGAAATACCTTGGGACTGCTTCGTTTGCGTGAACGTCAGGAGCGGTTTAGATCCGGAAGACCTGGAAGAGGATGTATCTGGCCGGCGCGGCTGTCGTAGCGCTTCCGGGCGGCGCGGCCACAAAGACCGTACCCGCATCCGTAGCTGCCGGGGTTATCAATGCAAAGTGGGCCGTTCTGAATGCCTTTGGCTTGGCCCCCGTTGCCGAGGGAAAAATCCCCTGCGGGAAAGCGTTATGGCAGCAATTCTGGCCACAGCCGGTGCCGGCAATTTGATGCGGCATCTGGCAACTCATGCCTATCTGGCTCATTGGCATGCCACAGCCAGGGGTACAGGGCGCATTTGCGGTATTCCCCATCGCGCACGATAGACCGGCGAGTGCCGGTTGAGCCGAGAGCGACGTAACCACGGCCAAGGCAATGATTTGGAGGAACTTCTTCATCAGCTAGAGCCAGATTATTACCGGCTGGACGCGCAGTCTGTGAGTTAAATCACAATCGTTGGGCGCGCAGAATGCCCGCAAAATAGTCTACAAAGACTAAGTTTGGACCCTTACTTCTCCGCCGTCCGCGACTCGTTCGGCACCAGCATATCTTCCTTGCGCATGACCAGGTTGGTTGCGTTCAGCGTGGCCAGCTCGAAACCGTGGCCGTGGGTGATGGCGTCCGTCGGGCAGGCTTCAACGCAGTAGCCGCAGAAGATACAGCGGTTGTAGTCGATGTTGTAGACCTTGGCGTAGCGCTCTGAGGAGGAGATGCGCTGCTCCTCGGTGTTGTCGGCGGCTTCAATGAAGATGCAGTTCGCGGGGCAGGCCGCGGCGCACAGAAAACAGGCCACGCACTTCTCCAGGCCGTTCTCGTCGCGCTGCAAAACGTGGGCGCCGCGGTAGCGCTGCTCGAGCACCGCTCCGCGCAGGGGGCCGGGGCCGTCTGGGTAGTTTTCCACCTGCGTGGGTTCCAGCATCTCCCTGAAGGTGATGCTCATGCCCTTGGCAATGGCGGCGATGTTGCCCACAATCGACATAAAGCCAGTATACGATGGGCTGCGCTCGGGCCTTATCCCGCTGAGTGCGCAACCTGGACGCCATCCGGAGGCTGACGGCGTCGCGGTTGCGCACTCTTTGCCCTGACACTCGCTGAATACGTTGCAAATGCTCCGCGGGACGCTACTTCTTAGGGCTCTCCTCCGCTTGATGCTGTTGCGGTGCCGGTGCCTGGCGCGGTGGCGCAGCCTGGTGTTGTTGTGGTGCCGCTTGGCGCTGTTGCGGAGCCGCTTGGCGCTGTTGTGGCGCTGCCTGGCGCTGCTGCGGCGCAGCTTGACGTTGCTGCGGGGCAGCTTGACGCTGTTGTGGAGCAGCCTGACGTTGCTGTGGCGCTGCCTGACGCTGTGGCGCTGCTTGACGTTGTTGCTGTTGTTGAGCCGCTTGGCGCTGCTGCTGTTGCTGACCTGCTTGGCGCTGCTGCTGTTGTTGAGCCGCTTGGCGCTGTTGCTGTTGCGGAGCCGCCTGACGTTGTTGCTGTTGTTGAGCCGCTTGGCGCTGTTGCTGTTGCGGAGCCGCCTGACGTTGTTGCTGTTGTTGAGCCGCTTGGCGCTGTTGCTGTTGTTGAGCCGCTTGGCGCTGTTGCTGTTGCTGTTGTGGAGCCGCCTGACGTTGTTGCTGTTGCTGACCCGCCTGACGCTGTTGCTGTTGCGCTACGGCCCGATTTGTTGTTTGCAATGCCGCCGGCGCCTTCACATTGCGATCTGCCGCGAGCGGCCCAGTGACAGTGGGGCTGGCCGGGCGGCCATGATTGACGTTCGCAAACTGAGCTCGATTCGCGCGGGCAGCGCTCTGATTCTGCACCTGGGCCCTCATGGGCGCCGTGTGCTGCTGATGCTGCGCTGCCAGTTCCGCTGGCCGCGCCCGTACCTGGATACCACCCGATCCCCCGTTGAAACTCACGCCGCCGCCGCGGTTATTCCCGCTGACCGAGCGGCTGTAGGAGTTATGCACCACGGAGGTGTTGATGTTGTTGACCGAGCGGTTGTAGTTGAATCGGCCGCCACCCCAGTAGCCGCCCTGGTAGCCATAGCCAACGTAGCCGTTGCCGTAGTTGATGCCGCCGTAGTAGCCGATGTACTGACCCCAATAGCCAGGGTAGAACCCGTAGGAGTTATCCCAGTAGCCCCAGTAGCCGGGGGTCCAGAGAGCGCCCTCGTACGGAGCCTGCACCCACGCGCCGGGCACCCAATAGTAGCCGTCTGGACTCCAGGCCCAATAGCCGGGCGTCCAGAGATAGCCGTCGCCGGGATCCTGGGGCTGGTCGTAGTCGGGCAATGGCGGAGGCGGCTGGGAAGCGGTATATTCCGGCTGCTCTCCGTAACCTGGATTATACGAACCCTGGTCCGATGTTTGGGGATAGGAGCTGTTCACCTGGGGCGCCGGAGCGCTCTGCTGATTGTTGTACTGCGCAGGCGCTTGAGTGCCTGAACTTGCGGCAGCGGGGGCCAGGTTGGACGCAGCTGGGTCCGAGGCCTGGTCTTGTGTGCCCGCCTGGCTGTTATCCGCAGGAATCAGGGATGAATCCTTATGGCATCCGGCTGCCAAAAATACTACCGCGAGGGCAAGCAGCGGTAATCTTCCAAATCCGTAGGAACGGCTCATATCACTCTCCAGTCAGTTATGGATGTTATCCGGAGTGGCAGAGAACAGACCGTTCACTTTTGACCAATTCACGATCAGGCTCAATGCCGTGCGCCGGGAGGCGCGGACTGGCCGTGGTTGTTGGCCGGCGGCGTGGTGACGGGCTTGCGCTCGTAGCGCGGCTTCACGATCTGCTGGCATAGGGCCGAGTCCTGGCCGCGCGCCAGACCAGGCACCGTATCTTGAGAGCCGCAGAGCCGCTGCTTCATGGCGTCGGCTTCCTTGCCGCTCAGCAGACGGGTGCGCTCCAGGTTGCTGAAAGAATCAAGATCGTAGCGGTAGACGTAATCCTCCGGCTTCTTCTGATTGCCGTGGTCGAAGTGGTTCCACGTGCCCACCAGCGCCACGCCGTTGGGCTCGGTGAGCACCGCGTAGACCTGGTTCCATTCCACGCCCTGGGCCAGGCTGGCGCTCCACAGCGGAATTCCCTGGCCGCCGCGCAACCAGCGAGCCGTCCACATATGGTGCTGCATGTCGTAATAAAAGGACGTGAAATAGGTCTGCGCGGCGCAATCGCCGCAATTGTCGTAGAGCGCGGCCAACTCCTCCGGCGCGCCATCGGCAAAATGCATCCTGTCGAGCCAGCGCAGGTTCACCCCCTTGAGCAGCGGCGCAACCACATGGCTGGTGAGCGAAACGCTCCACACGGTGAAGGTGTCGGCGTTGGCCGGCGACTGCGGAGTGGGCCTGAGCGTAGTGACCACCAGCGCCGCATCGTACTGGACTCCGATCTCGCGAATCGCCGTCCAATCTTCGACAGCCAGCGAGCGCGTGACCCAGACGATAACGTCCTGGTCCTTTTGCGAGTGGAAGTCCATCCAGCGAAAGGTATCCTGCTGGGCGTTGGACGCGCAACAGCCACAACAAAAGAGTATCCAGACAAATCGCCGCAAGATCAAGCCAGCCGCCGCTCCAAGAGTTGCTCGAACTTCTCTACCTTTTGCCTTGTTCCTCTGGCATTGTCACGGGCAAGTAGATATAAATCTTTCAAAGCACGTAGCAATTTCAGTTTCTCATCGGTAGGATCGGCAGGATATCCCTCGGCAAAGACCCCAAATATATCGTCAGTACGGTCTTGGGCTACGACCTCAAAGATTTCAGGCTTCCCCTCCGCAACACCGAAGTAGTAAGAGGTAATCAGTGATTTTGGAACAGGAATCTCCGCAATCTGAGCAAATGTACCGTCTTCTACCGAAGCCTTGAACACCTGACCTGGCCACTCGCCCCAAGGACCAAGCCGCCCCGCATCAACCCAGTTGAGCTTTCCGGCCGCAGTGAGCTGCGACAGTTTTCCAGCTAGCCGAATTGCCGTATCCTCGGTGCTCATTTTTCCTCCTCTTCGATATTCCTGCTCAACACGCCAGCCAGGCTGCTCATATCCCCTACGACCTTTTGCGCACTCTCTATCAAGTCGCTCCGTTTCGCCCCAGCTTGAATTCCCCGCGATACTGCACGAACAAGACCAAATGCTACGTTCAGTTTACCGCCATCTGTTCCGAGTCGCGAACGATGGTGCTCACGAATGTTCAAGCAATCCGAGATAAAATCCCTTGCTTGATGACTGGCCAGATCGTACTGCTCTGTCTCTATTGCCGTTAAGAGGCTGGAAGCAAGCCGTTCAAGTCTTTTCACGTCATCGGAAGCGTTTCGACGATAAACCGCTTGCCTGGCGCCTTGGGCGGCCTGCTTTGCTCCGGTTGCCTGCCAAACTGCCAGAACAGTCAGCCCCAGCCCTGTGACCCCCACTCCGGCATTCGACCAGTCAAACCAATGGGACTTATATACTTAATACCCTTAACTAACGCCCTTAACCGAAATTTGAGGTGTTTTTTGAGTGACTGCGCGATGTGTGAACTCTTGAAGCCAATTCTTACAGAGGCTAATTTACGCCTGCTTGAAACCCAGCCTGTTTTAGCGTCTGAATATAGTCGGCTAGCGGCACTTCCGGACGAGATGCGTACTCTTGAAGAAGAGCGGCAAATGGCTGATTACCTTCTAGTGCATCTTCGAGGCGACCCGCCGTATCCTCTGCTTCCGGGTTTGAGACGGTCACAAGAGCTTGAAGGACTTGCGGCATGGAAAATACTTGAGGCGCAGCACGCTTTATGGCTGGCAGTAGGCGTAGTACTGCGTGATAATCCGACTGTGTTTGGCCATGCTTCTTTAGAATGGCCTTTACAGCTTCCTGAATTTCTTTTGAAGAATCCATCGTGCGATTTTAGCACAAAATAAAGTCAAAATTCTAGGTACTTAACACCCTCAACTGAGGTATAATGAAATCAGTGGTTGAGGGTAGAAAATGAGCCGTTCCACGATCAGCACTTTCCAGCTTTTCGCCTTGATTCCGGACGCCGAAACGGCGCGGGTTTACCTTGAAGGTCGGCTTTGGCCAAAGGGTGTCACCTGCCCTACCTGCGCTGGGCAGGACCGTATAACGACGCGTAAGGGCGGCGTGTACCGCTGCAATAAATGCAAGCTGGACTTTACAGTTCGTACTGGGACGATCTTCGAGCGTTCGCATGTACCGCTGCACAAATGGGTCTACGCCATGTATCTCGTAGTCACATCGCGCAAGGGAATTTCGAGCCTTCAACTTGCTAAGGAGATCGGCATCACTCAGAAGTCGGCGTGGTTCCTTCTTCAGCGGCTACGTGAAGCCTGCGGCGGTAATGTCAGTGGAAAGTTGTTTGGTGCCGTAGAAGTGGATGAATGCTATGTTGGTGGCAAGGAAGGCAACAAGCACGCCAGTAAGCGGCTGAAGAAAGGGCGCGGCCCAGTTGGTAAGACCGCCGTTATGGGGATGCGTGAGCGCGGTGGACGCACGGTCGCGATGGTAGTGAAAGCTACGGACAAAGAAACGTTGCAGAATCATATTTATGACAATGTGGAGTTGGGTTCTACAATCATGACGGATGAGCATTTGGCCTACACCGGATTGAACGGACCGTTCTTCAACCACGCCACGGTGAACCACCTTGCTGGCGAGTATAGCCGCAATGGCATTTCCACGAACGGCATCGAGAGCGTCTGGGCTGTGTTAAAGCGCGGCATCTATGGTACGTGGCATCAGGTGAGCGCGAAGCATCTTGACCGTTACGTAAACGAAGTGACCTTCAGACTCAACGCGGGCAACGTGGAGCGACACACGCTGGACCGCTTAGACAATTTCGTTGATGCCGTAGACGGCAAGCGGCTGACGTATAGGAGACTGATTCAATGAGTCAATCTAGTTCGGAAGAGTCGATTCGGACTGTGATGGATTTAGTATTTTCAACTTCGCCTGTAGTTCCGCCTTTAAGGGTGACACCGTTAAGCGCTCCGTTTTTAGTTGTGAAGCAAATAGCTGCTTCAATTGCGGAATGCTCGACAGCGCGCTTGCCAGAGCGTTTATCTCAGCTCTCTGATCTAGAACATGCAGGTGAAGTTCAATACAGCGGCGAGCAAACAAGTTAAATTCTTCGTTGACCATGAGAAGATTTTAGCAGGAGAATTTATGAAGCAGAAAATACCCAAGGTGCTGGACGTATTCGTGGATAAGGTGCTGCGATTCAAGCCGAAACCAAGGTCCAAAGCAGCTAAGAAACGCGTTGCCGGGCAGATCAAGTTTGTGGCGCAGCCAGAGCGCAAGAAGGCGGCGGACTAGGTCACGGAGCGGAATTAAGGTCATTTTCTTTTAGAACGGCGCGGACTAGATATTGCCCTGACGGCAATGAGGAATTCTTGCTGAAGCTGTAATCGATGGAACCAGTCGCCGAACTGTTCAGCATAACGCTTGCTTCGCACTCCACCTTGTCTTTTGAAGTTGAAAAGGTTTGAGGGTTTGTAAATGTCACAATCGTTATGTTGAGCGTCTTCGCAAGCGGCGAGCCTTCCAGTGCACGTTTAGCGTCGGCTTGCCCCACACGTGAATCGCAGGATGGTAATCCAGGATGCCCTTCTTGCTGCCACTCAAACCCGGCGATAAATCCGTCTACAAAACCGCGCCCAAAGTAGACCGCAAGTAAGCCCGCAACGCACAGTACAACGCCGACCCACAACGCGTGGTGGCTGTTTGACTTCGGTGGCCGGTCGTAGTCGTATCTGTGGTAGGCCACGTTTGGCGGTGCATGCCGCTTCTGGCGCTGCCTGGGCGCGTTCCATCCGCCTTCCGGCATTATTGACACGGCTAAACGCCTCCACGCTAAGAAATCGGCTTTACTAGTAGAAGATGAGTATGCATTATGGAGCGAAGGATACGCAAGCAAGGGTATTAAGTATATAAGTCCCAAACCAATCGTGCAAAATCATTCCAATCTCTATCGCCAAGCATAGCGCACAACCCGAAATTGAGCTACAGCCCCAGCCTGGCCCACAGTTCATCCACGCGGGCTTTGGTTGCGCGGTCCATCTCGATCATTGCGGGCCACGGGCGGTCGAAGCCTTCGGCTTTCCATTTGCGCGTGGCGTCTATGCCCATCTTTGAGCCGTAGTTGGGCAGGCGCGAGGAGTGGTCGAGTGAATCGATGGGGCCGAGCATGAACTGAATGTCGCGCTCGGGGTCGATGTTGTTGGCTACGCGGAGGACTACTTCGGCAATATTTTGCACGTCGCAGTCCTCGTCCACGACGACGATGCACTTGGTGAACATCGCCTGGCCCAGCGACCATATTGCGTTCATCACTTTGCGGGCGTGGCCGGGGTAGCTCTTGCGGATGGAAACCAGCATCAGGTTGTGGAAGACCGCTTCAACGGGGAGATGAATGTCTACGATTTCGGGGATGGTCATCTTCATGGCGGGGAGGAAGATGCGCTCCACGGCCTTGCCCATCCATGCGTCTTCCATGGGCGGCTTGCCTACGATGGTGGCGGCGTAGATGGGGTCTTTGCGGTGAGTGATGCAGGTGAGGTGGAAGACCGGGTAGTCGTCGGTGAGGGTGTAGAAACCGGTGTGGTCGCCGAAGGGGCCTTCGCTGCGGAGTTCGCCCAGTTCGACGTAGCCTTCGAGAACGATCTCGGCGTGGGCGGGGACTTCGAGATCGACGGTTTCGCATTTGACGATCTCCACCGGCTTGCCGCGCAGGAAGCCGGCGATGAGGAATTCTTCAACCTCAGGCGGGGCGGGAACGATGGCGGCAAACGTTGTGGCCGGATCGGTGCCGATGGCTACGGCAACTTCGAGCCGCGAGCCTTTCAGATTGCCCATCGCCACCTGCGGCAGGCCGCCGATGGGGCCGTCAGGAATGGAGACTGCGCCGCCGGCTGATTCGGCCATTGCGGCTACGCGGGCCGTTCTGGGATCGGCATCGGCAGCCGACGAAGCCGCCGCGCGAAGGGCTTCTCGATAGTGCTCGGCGGCTACCTTCTGCCGCTGCCAATGCATGCCGGTGGTTTGGCCGTCGTAGACCTGCATGCGGTACATGCCGATGTTGCGCTTGCCGGTGCGCGGATCGCGCGTGACGACGCAGGGCAAGGTGATGAAGCGGCCTCCGTCGAGCGGCCAGCATTTTAGGATTGGGAATGCGTTGAGGTCGATGTTCTCTTTGACGATGACCTCTTTGCAGCGAGCCTCTTTGGCGCTGACGGTCTTGGGGAATGCGCTGGTGAGCGCGCCTAGTTGCGGCAGCATTTTGAGTTTGTCGAAGAGGCCTTCGGGAGCTTTGACTTTCATCAGGCCTTTGATGCGCTCGGCGATCTCATCCAGACGTTCGACGCCGAGGGACAGGGCCATGCGCCGCTCGCTGCCGAACTGATTGATGAAGACTTTGTGACCGGGATGGCCTTTCACGTTTTCAAAGAGCAGAGCCGGGCCGCCGGGCGAGTCTTTGCCCCCGCGGGCCTTGGTGACGCGGTCAGTGATCTCGGTGATCTCCAGCTCCGGCGAGACTTCTTCACGGATGCGCCGGAGTTCGCCGTGCTTTTCGAGGGTCTTGATCCAGTCGCGCAGATCGTCGTAGGCCAAGGGTTTGCTCCCGTGCGGAGGGTACCGCACCAACCCTCTAGCTTAAAGGGTCACCCGCCCTTCATGGCTAGATTTGCTGAACCGGCACAGCTGGCTGCACGGCATCCAGCGGAAATCCGAGGCGCTTCCACTCGTCGTAGCCGCCGCGCAGGGGGCGGACGCGATCAAGACCCAGCTTGTGGAGGGTCATGGCGGTTTTGGCGGCGGTGGCCTCGCTAGGGCAGGAACAGAAGAGCACAATGTCGCGGTCGCGGGGAATCTCGCTGCTGCGGGCGCGAAGATCGTCGGGCGAGAAATGGATTGCTCCCGGCAGCGTGAAGGGATCGGGAACCAACTCCATGGGATGGCGGAGATCGATGATGTAGACCTGCTCGCCCGCATCGAGCTGCTTCTTCAGCTCTTCGGGCTCCAGGCGGGCAGCGATCAGCTTTTTCAGGACCATGCGGCGGCGGTAGAGGCGGACCAGGAAGAAGCCGAGAATGCCGAGAAGCAGCAGCGCTCCGGAAAAACGGCCGGCCCAGTCGAGCAGGCTGGGATTGCGCCGGAGCAGGTCGCCGAAGAAGCGGCCGGCGGCCAGCAGAGTGCCCAGCCAGAGAGTGCCGCCAATGGCGTCATAGAGGAGAAATTGCCAGTAGCCCATGCCGTACTGTCCGGCTACGGGCGCGGCCATGGTGGCCAGGCCGGGCACAAATTTGGCAAAGATCAGAGTGACCCTGCGGCGGCGTCCGAATGAGTCCTGTGTGCGGCGAACGCAAACGGTGGGTTCCATCGATAACTTGCACAGCAGGCGCAGCACATGATGGCCATATTTGCGGCCGATGTGGAACCAGGTGCTATCTGCCGTGAGCGCTGCGACCAAGCCGGCCAGCAAAACCAGCGGAAAGCTCAACTCACGCTGGGCGGTGAGGGCTCCTGCGGCAAGCAGCAGCGGCGTGGCGGGCAGCGGTATGCCCAACTGCTCCACCAGAACCCAGACAAAGAGCACTACGTACCCGTAGGTCAACAAGATATGAGTCGGTAATTCCATGAATGGAACCCTGATTTCACTTGCGGGGAATGGGACCGTCTCTTCTCGACTGCCAGCCGAACGGCGGCGAGAAACTGGGGAAGGTCTCTATCTATGGGATGATTTGGGGCGGAAATCGGTGCAAACAGTGAAAACTCACAAATCGAACATTTGTTCAATCGTCTTCATAGGCAGGACGAGCCTGTCGGGCCGGTCTGGGGTCGGCGTGAAATCCTGGTAAAGATAGAACTCCCGAGCGCCGGTTTTGGCGTCTACCACGACGGCCCAGGAAGCAACCTGCCGGGAGCCGATCAAAGCCCGCTTCAGAGCGTGAAGCAGCAGGAATTCTCCCCAACCCTGGCCTTGCAGCGATCGAGCGACTGCCATGCGCCCGAGCAGCGTGACGGGAATCGGATACCGCGGCAACTTCTTGGCCATGTCCAGCGGCAAGTCCGCGGCCAGGATAGTGTGCGCGGAAAGTGTATAAAAGCCGACGACACTCTTACCGTCCGCCGTGAGAATGAAGACGGCGGCAAGATTCCGTTTCTGGTCTTGAGACGCTTGCCGGTGAAGATAGGCATCCAACTCGGAGACCCCGCAAGAGAAGGCCGCGCGGTCATGATTCGGTCCTAGCGGTTCAACGCTGTAGCCGGCTGACCCGATCATCTGGGCCACTATTCACCACCGCGTTCCTTATAGCGTTTGACCGCAGCCTTCATGCGAGCGCTCGGCTCCGGTGGGTTGAGCAGAGCCTGCACAAAGAATTCCATGTCTTTTTCACCCAGTACCCAGGCAGTGTGCGACTCTATCGTCTTGATGGCAGCTTCATCCGCATGTTGCACGATGAAATCGGAGACCGAGAGTCCCTTGATGCTGGCCGCCTGCTCAATGCGCTTTTTCTGTTCAGGAAGCAGGCGGGCTTCCGCCCGTTCGGTGCGCAGTGCGAGTGCCATGAGATCCGCCTCCATTTATGTACGGGGGATTACCGTACATCCATTAACTATACATCGGAATTGGCGCGTTTACAATTCCCTGCCAGAATCCCGTAGATAAAAGCAGAAAAACCGCCCGAAGGCGGCTTTTCTGAAGATGGTTTGATTTGCTGCGGACGATCTCTACTGGGCAGCCGGTTGTGTCGGTGGCTGCGATGCGGAGGCCGGAAACACGGAGGCTGAGTCTTGCCGGCCCTTGGCTGCGAACCAGTTGGCGTCCCAGAGATTTTTGTAGAATTCGCCGGTCATCTCCGCGGCGCGGGGGCCGAAGGTGGGGCGGCCGCCTTCAAGGAAGAAGACCGTGACCAGGCTGCCCTGGGGCGAATCGGAGTAGGAGGCGAACCAGCCGAAGCGGGTTCCCTTGTCTGAGCAGGTTCCGGTTTTGCCGAAGACGGGGAGTTCGTGGAAGTTGGCGCGCAGGCTGCGGGCAGTTCCGTACTGGACCGCGCCGGCCATGCCGTCTTGCAGGTCAGGGAGGTATTGGGCGATATCCAGAGTGCGCTTGACCTTTGGCTTGAGCGTGGCGGCTTCTTCCGGCGTCGTCGGGTGCTGAAGATAGTAGAGCGTTCCGCCGTTGGCGATGGAGGCTACAAACGCGCCGAGTTGCAGAGGGGTGAGGGAAACGCCCTGGCCGAAACTGCACATGCGGCCTACTCCACCCTCGGAGGCGGGCAGTTCCTGGTCGGGATACGTGCCCAACTGTTCGCCGTCAATGTGGTAGCCGGCCAGCTCGCCCAGGCCGAAGAGGTTGGCGTAGTGGCGTACGCGCTCAAAGCCCAGTTCGCGGCCTAGCTCTTCAAAGTAGAGGTTGTTGCTCTTGGCCAGCGCCTGGGTCATGTTCATGCGGAAGCCGGCAAGCTGCACCGGGGTCTCGCTGGTGACGAGGTGCTCAGAAAGCGCTGCCATTGCCACGGTAATCTTGATGGTCGAGCAGGGCTCCGCGCCGGGCGAAAGGGCCAGCTTCTGGTTGACCATGGCTAGAATTCGGCCGTTGGAGGGATCGATGACCACGGCGGTTCCGTTCATATCGCCCATGGCTTCGATTGCCGCCTGGCGAACCACAGGATCCTCGCCGGCGGTCACGTCTCCGGCAAAGATGTCTCCGCTGGCAAAGGAGCTGGCGGTAAAGCGCTCGTAGTAGCGATGGCGGCGGAACGTGTGGCCTACGCGACGGATGGTCTGAACTGTAGCATGGCGGGTGGTGCGCTCTACGGTGCGTGAAGTGTGAGCTACGCCGCGGGCTCCAGCTTTCACCGCGCTATCTGCCGTCAGCTTCTGATGCCGGGCGGGCGCCGCTTTTTGCGCCGCATGGGTTGGCCTGGCGTGGACTGCCCCGGCGTGAGCGGTGGTGCGCCTGGCAGCGTGCGTCGCTGCATGATGGCTGGCGGCATGATGCGGTTGGGTCAGATGCGGTTCTGTCGCCTTGGTGTGGCCGGGCGTGTGCTGGGCGTCAAATGCAGCGGCGCTCAGGGCGCCAAAGCCGAAGACTGCCAGAACCGAGGCCAATCCCAATGCCAAAATGCGATAAAACTTCATCCAGTTAATTTCCTCTCCAACATGATTTCCGTGCCGTTCGCGCTGCTTCCAGGCAGCACATTCTGCAATTCTTATCGGCCATTTCGCGGGCTGCTTCTTGTCTCAGCCGCGAATCAAAAATCCGTTGTAACCAGCGCAATATCAAGAAAGACAATAAGAGCGTCGTACGCTTTCCCTTACCCGCTTTATTTATAGAGCTATATTGAACTATACAGCATGGGGTCAAAATGCATATGCCCCGAAAGTTGCGTGCACCTAGAAGCGCAACCTGCGCATAATGGCCGGAATGTCCAGGTCCCTCTGCTCCTCGATGCCGGGCTCGGTGAAAAGCGGAGTTGCCAGCGGAGTGGGGTTCTCATGGGCCTCAACCGGTTCGTGGGCCGCGCTGCCGAACTCCGCGGCATAGTCCCTGGACAGTGGAGTGAAGGCCGGCTCCTCCAGCATCTCAGCAAAACGGGGCCTGGCCGGCGGTTCCGCCAGTTCCGGTTCCGGCTCTACTTCAGTTGCAAGCTCCTCGTCAGTCCTGTCGGGCTGGGAGGCAATGCTGACGCTGGTGGCCACAGCCGGAGCCGACGACGAGAAAAAGAATGCGGCATCTGAATCTGCCGTCTCTTCTTCATCCTCGCTGAGGAAGCGAGCCGGGGCGGGCGGGGGCGCTGCGGCGGCGGCGGCGACGGGCTCTTCAAACCAATTGTCGGGCGTCACAACAGGCACCGAAACCGGCACAGAAACCACAGGAGCTTCTTCCACGCTCAACATGCGGGCGCGGCGTTCCGGCATCTGGTCGCGGAAACCGGTGGCGATGACGGTGATCTTGACCTGGTCGCCCATTTTCTCGTCCAATACCGCGCCGAAGATGATGTTGGCGTCTTCGTGCGCGGCGGTCTGGATCAAGGACGATGCCTGGTTGACCTCAGAGAGCTTGAGCGAACTGGAGCCGGTGATGTTGATGAGGATGCCGCGCGCTCCGTCGATTGCGCCGGCTTCAAGCAGCGGCGATCCCATGGCCGCCTGGGCCGCTTCAACGGCGCGGTTGGTGCCGGAGCCGATGGCCATGCCCATGACGGCGTGGCCCATGCCGGCCATGGTGGTCTTCACATCGGCAAAGTCGCGGTTGATGATTCCGGGGATGGTGATGATGTCGCTGATGCCCTGCACGCCCTGGCGGAGAACGTCGTCGGCGATGAGAAAGCTCTCGAAGAAGCCGGCGTCCTTGGCTACGGCCAGCAACTTCTCGTTGGGGATCACGATCATCGTGTCTACGCTCTCAAGCAGCTCCGTCAGGCCGCGCTCGGCCTGTTGCAGGCGGCGCTTGCCTTCAAAGGCGAAAGGACGGGTGACCACGGCAACGGTGAGGATGCCCATCTCGCTGGCCAGCGAGGCTATCACCGGCGCTGCGCCGGTGCCGGTGCCACCGCCCAGGCCGGCAGTGACAAAGACCATGTCCGCGCCTTCGAGGGCTTCAATGATTTTTTCAGAATCCTCGAGGGCCGCTTTGCGGCCCACGTCGGGGTTGGAGCCTGCGCCGAGACCGGAGGTGAGCCGGACTCCGAGTTGCAGCTTGACCGGGGCCTGCGAGAGCTTGAGCGCCTGCACGTCCGTGTTGGCGGCGATAAACTCAACGCCTGCCATGTGGGCCTGGATCATGCGATTCACGGCATTGCTGCCGCCGCCGCCTACGCCGATCACCTTGATGCAGGCACCGCGCAAAGCTTCCTCATGATATTGAATGCGCATTTCACCGGCTTCATTTTTCTCGGGATTTATTGGCACCTGGACCTCCTGGAGCTAATAACTGGCTGCGAAGATGGCGCGCAGTTTCGAGCGTAAATTATTGTTTTCGACCGGGCGGATCGCCCGCGTGCGGTGAGCATATAACAGCATCCCTATGGCGGTGGAATAACCCGGATGGGCCAGTTCGCCGGGCATATGAGATAGACGCACCGGCATGCCGGTTCGCGCTTTCACCAGCAACTGGCTCTCAGCTACGTCGAGCATACCGGGCAACAGAGCCCCGCCGCCGGTGAGCACGCAGCCTCCGCCCAGCGCTTTTTCCACGGCGCCCTCGCGTTCCACGCCTCCCTGGCGCAGGCTTTCCTTTACAAAATAGAGCAGTTCGCGCGCACGAGGCTCCAGAACCTCCGCGATCATGCGCAAAGGCAGATCAGCCGCTGCACCCGTCTGGGGATGAGCTATCTCAATCGACGCATCCTGGGGCACGGACGTGACCACGGCGTTTCCGTAGCGGCACTTCAGTTCTTCAGCCTGGGCCACCGGCATTTGCAGCACGGTCGCCAGGTCGTTGGTAAAGTGCACTCCGCCGATGGGAACTGACGCGGTATGGACCACTGCGCCCTCAAAAAAAACGATCAGGTCGCTGGAGTGAGCGCCGATGTTGAGCAGGCAAACGCCCAGTTCCCGCTCGTCGGAGGTGAGCGTGGCCTCGGCGGCGCCAATCGACTCCAGCACAACCTCGGTGACTTCAATTCCTGCCCGGTTGGCGCAGGTGACCGTACTTTGCAGAGCGCTGCCGGAACAGGTGGCGATGTGCAGGTCAAGATCGAGCCGCACGCCCTCCATGCCCAGGGGATCGAAGATGCCCGGCTGGCCGTCGACGATGAATTGGCGGCGCAGCAGATGAAGGATCTCGCGATCCGGAGGCCGCTCGAAGGCGCGCGCGCGGTCCACGGCGGCGCGCACGTCCTCGCTATAAATCTCGCGCTTGCGATTGCCCAGATCGAATCCGCCCCTGGTATTGAGTCCGCGAATATGCGGCCCGCCAATGCCCACCACGCACTGATCGATGTTCAAGTCCGCAGACTGCTCGGCGCGCTCGTTCGCCGCCTTGACGGCTTTGGCTGCGGGGCCGAGTTCGCTGATAAGCCCCTTGCGCATCCCGGTAGAGGCCACCACGCCGTGCCCGCGATAGCGCAGCGAGCCTTCGTTCACGTCCGCCGCAAGAACGCGGGTCCACGCGCTGCCAATATCGAGCACCACGATCAGATTGTCCTGTCTCTGGTTCATGCGCTCACTGGCCCTCTGCCGCGGCTGGGCGGGTGGGGTGAGCAGGCTTATGCTTGCTCACGTTCAGCGCGATGCGTTGGGCCTGGGCGCGTTTCTTTTCCTTGGCCGCTTTGGCCTTGGCAGCGGCGGTTTTGGTTTTGGATGCTGCTTTTCCGGCCGGCTTTGCGTTGGCTTTCAGATTCTTTCCTTTGACCGTGGGTTTTTGAGGCTCGGGACTGGACTTGGCAGCGTTGGCCGGCTCCTCGGCTTGCGTCTTGCCGTTCTCCTTATCCGATGCGGCCTGATCGTCGGGCGTGGCTTGCGTGGCGCCGGCGCCGGACGCCATCTCCAGCACCACCTGCCGTTCGTAGCGTAAATCCACCGCCGCCAGCCTGGGATACTGCTGCCGCCACTCCGCAATGTGCGCCTTGTAGCGCTGGTAGCGCTCCAGGAAGCGGTCATCGCCAAAATGAGCCAGAATGTCGTCGCCCTGCTCGGGCATCAGCACGCGGGCATCCTCGGGATCGGTCAGGTCGATCTCAGAGATTTGCTCGGAATAGTGCTGGTGATTGGCGTCCAGCTCAGCCAGCAGGCGCTCATAAACCGCCATGCGCGCCTTGCGGCTGGACTGCGGGTCACGGGGATCAATGCCCGTGACCACCGGAAACGAGTAGTGATGCTGGGCCATCGTGGCGGCAGGCATCGAGAGCAGAACTCCGTTGGCGTCAACGAGTCCGATTTGCTGGTCCTGGCGGACAAAAGCCACCGGCTGGCGCTCCACCACCTGAACGCGAATCTGGTCCGGGAGAAGCCGCATGACCGTGGCACGCTCCACCCAGGGAATCTCTTCCAGTTCCTTGCGCCGTTCACTGAGGTTGATAAAGAAGATGTTGCGCCCGATATCTTCGCCGAAGACCGGCAGCATCTGGGCGCGGCTCACTTCGGTCAGCCCGGAGGACTGGATATTTTCAGTCCCGGCTATGCGGAAGCGCGCGTCGCGCTGCAGATAGGTTTTGAGAAAATAGACGCCTGTGGCCATTCCGCCCAGAACGATGAGCGTGCCGAGGCCCAGAAAAACGCGCCCCACAGTGCTCGCAGGCCGCCACCAGGGCCCGCTTGGCGAATTGCCGCCTGACCCACGGAAGCGGTTCCCGCCTTTGTAGGGCGGTCCGTAACCGTCCAGATCGGCCATATCGAGAGGCATTCCTGAATAATCGTCGGCGCGTGAAGACACACGCTCCTCAGCCCGCCGGGAGCGGGGCTGTGCGGGAGCTTCCTCTTCCCAGAAGAGGGGACGGGTTCGGTTACTGCGTTGATTCGCCACGCCTGAGCAAGGTCGTGAGAGTCGCCAGCTTTAACTATAGCCTGCGGATTGAAGGCTTTTGTGCACAGGTATTGCGGGGGAATCCGTACCGTTACGGGGCTGAAACAGGGGTCAGAAAATACGAGCGGCCAGGGAAGCCGATAGATGTATCCCATCGCTGCCCTGGCCGCAAAACTTTTTTCTTTTCTCTGAGGCAGATTACTTCTTACCGTGTCCGCCAAACTGGACGAAGACTCCGCCCGCCATAGCGAAAGAATTGTAGGATTGACTCACGCCACTTTGACTGATCTCCGGACGCAAATATCTGAACTCGGGCCGAACGCCCCAGTTCTTGCCGATATAGCAACTGGCTCCGCCGCCGAATCCGAAGTAGTATCCGCTAATGCTCGCGCTCGCCCCACCAACGCTCTCGGTAAATTTGTCACCGCCGACGGTAAAGACGCCATAGCCGACAACTTTCGATTTGGGATTCAAGTTGAAGCGCGCTCCGCCGCCGTAAAGCTGCGCATGAAGGGCGTCGCCACTCTGTGAAAAGAGCGGCGAATAGCCATACTCACCAATAATCGCAATATAGGGAGACACGTTGTAGCCGCCGTTAACGCCGTAGATTCCGTGATTGTTGGAGATCCCCGAGCCCGAACCGCCTAAGTTACTTGTGTAGAGGTAGCCGGCGTAGCCCGCAACGTCTCCCGAGTGGGCCAGAACCTGCGCCTGGACTGGGGCCGACGAGACAAAGAGGATAGTAGCTGTGAGGCAGAGTCCAACCAGAGCATTCTTGACGAAAGTTTTCATGATTAATTCCATTCCTTTCAGATTTTGAATGTGATGGAGCACCCTATCGGGAACTCCTGATTTCACTTGGTGAGTGTCCAAATCTCAAACTGGCGAGAAGCTTTCAATGCCCTGGGACCTCTCCAGCAGCGGGCACACTGCTACTCGTTCTATAGCAATTGGGGGACCATTTGAATATTTGATTATTTTCAGTCACTTACGGGGATTTGCAGGCGCACATTTTCCGTATTTTCGAAGTTCCATAGAGGGAATCCTTCTAAAATCCATAGAAACATGCTGTTGCAGGATTTTTGGCGCCTCGCTCAACGACTTGAAGACGACTCCCTAACGGGCTTAAAAAACAGAATTTTGCAGAGAACATGCAGGGAATTTAGGGCGGGGGATTCAGGCCTCATTGCCATGCAGTTCTCTATGCGCCCACTGAATTCTTTACCCTCTTCGCTTTCTCAATACCCAGGTGGTCATGCAGCGATAATCCTGGACGATTGTCGTCTTCAACCGATCCACAAGCACGGCGTTCAGCTCCTCGGTCAAATCGAGGAGCATCTCCTCATCTACCAGGAACCACTCAGACCCGTCTCCGATTCTGAACACATTGCCACGCAGCCGCTCGAAGTCCATTCCAATTCTTGAGCCCAGCCTCGAGAACAACATTCCGCCCGGCTTCAACACGCGCCATAGCTGGGTCAGCATGGCTCTGAAGTGCCGATCGTCACGAGCAAAGTGAAGCACTGAATTGCAAAGCACCACATCGGCAAATCCATCGGGAAACGGCATCTTCTCGATCAATCCCACTTGGAAGTTCTCCGGGGGCAATCCGGTTTGAAGCGACGCGGAAAGTTGGCGGACGTGCTCAATGCCTTCGGCATCTTCGTCGAGCGCAAATACTTCGCATCCTGCGCGCAGCAGGTACACGAGATTACGTCCGTAGCCGCACCCGGCGTCGAGCACACGCATGCCGGGAAGAATGTTTCCGCGCAGAATTTGGTCGAAGACGTAGATATCAATCTGGCCGAACTGGTCCTCGATACTGATCATGCCTGTGACCCTTTGAGCGCAGCCAATATCTGCGGAGCCAACTGGCTCACGTTGCCGGCTCCAAGAGTCAAGATCAGGTCGCCTTCGCGGACTTCGTCCGCAACCATCTGGACAGCGGCGGCAAACTCCGGGGCGTAGTGAACGGATGGCCCTTGAATCCGGCCGGCCAGCAGCTCCGCCGTCACGCCGGGGATGGGTTCCTCGCTGGCGGCGTAGATGGGCAGCACGAAGACGGAATCCGCGTCTCGAAATGCGTCTCGAAACTGCTCGATCAGATCTTGCGTACGGGAGTACCGATGAGGCTGGAAAACAACGAGGATGCGCCGGTGACCGCACTCGCGCGCGGCGGCAAGCGTGGCGCGAATCTCTGTGGGATGGTGGCCGTAGTCGTCCACCACGGTGACGCCGCGCGCCTGGCCGCGCAACTGAAAGCGACGGTCAACGCCGCGAAAATGATTGAGCCCCTCAGCGATCTTCTCAGGCGAAACCAAAAGCTGATGGGCAATGGCAACGGCGGCCGTAGCGTTGAGCACGTTGTGGCGTCCGGGCACGTGCAACTCAAAGGGCCCCAGCGGTTCCTTTGCCGTGTGAACGAGGAACTGCGCGAAGCGAGCCTGACCGGGCGAAACAGGGCCGGCCTTTAGAAATTCCAGCCGGTAGTCTGCATCCTGCGCAACTCCATAAGTAAAGACGCGGCGGCGGGCGCGGGGCAGGATGGCGGCTAGCTGTGCATTATCCACGCAGGCGGTCACAGCTCCGTAAAACGGCACCTTGTCCATGAAGGCCAGAAAGGCATTCTCCACATCGGCCATATCGTGGTAGCAGTCCATATGCTCGCGGTCGAGATTGGTGACCACGGCCAGGATGGGCGAGAGCTTGAGGAAGGTGCGGTCGCTCTCGTCGGCTTCGGCTACCAGATATTGAGTCGTCCCCAAACGGGCGTTTGAACCCAGAGCGTCCACGCGGCCACCCACCACTACCGTTGGGTCAAGGCCTCCGGCGGCAAGCACACTGGCCACCATTGAAGTAGTGGTCGTTTTGCCGTGCATGCCAGCGATGGCGATGCCGTACTTGAGCCGCATCAGCTCGGCCAGCATCTCCGCGCGCTGAATGACGGGAATCTTGCGGGCATGCGCTTCGACGACCTCGGGATTGGACGCGGAGACCGCCGAGCTGGTGACCACCACCGTGGCACCGGCAACGTGCGCGGCATCATGGCCTTCATAGATGGTTGCGCCCAGTTGGGCCAGCCGGTCGGTGACCGGGCCGCGGCGCAGATCGGAGCCGGAGACCTTCATCCCCATGCTGAGCAGAATCTCCGCAATCCCGCTCATGCCGATGCCGCCGATACCGATGAAGTGAACGTGCTGGGAGGTGGTGAACATGGGAGGTGAAATTCAACTGTAACAGTGGGCAGTGCACAGTGCACAGTGAACAGTGGACAGTGGACAGTGGACAGAAGGAGAGCCTGACCAGGGAACTGCATGGATGGCATGGCCGCGAGATAAAGGTAACTCATACCTGAGTACTGCCCACTGTTCACTGCCCACTGTTCACTGTTCACTGTTACTCAGGCAGCGTGTAGTCCAGATCGTACGAGTGCTGCCCTTTATCAATATGAATGATGAACGTGCCGGCGATGCCTTTTAATTCTGCCGTCCCCGAGCCCGGCACCACGAGTATTGTCATCTTCTGCCCGCTCTGATCCATGGTGGCTGAGTGCTGCAACGCGAAGCTGCCGTGCTTTCCCTGGAGCGTGCCGGTGATGACTTCCATGGCCACGTATCCGGCAGTTCCCTGCTTCGGATTGCCGCCTGAAAACATCTCGCCTTTGCTGGTGGCTTCAAGGTCGCCGTGAATCTGTTTGTCGATTGAGAAGCGGCTGAGCCCTTCGGCCGGCGCTGGAGCGAGCGGCTGAAGATTCACGGTGAAGGCGCCGTGCGCATGGTGGGACATGAGAGTCTCCTTTTGCTGTGCGGGTGCAGTTGGTGAGAGCAGCGCGAATGCAAAAACCAATGGGGGAAGCAGCATAAACTGAATAGTACGATAACCTGAACTCATGCGCCAGACTAAAGAATTCCTTGAGGTGCTGCGCCGCAATGGTCACGTTCGTGACCCGCAGGCCCGTCTTGTGCCCATGGATGGCGGTGTTTCGAGCGAGATTTATCTGGTGGAAGACGGTGCGCGGAAGTTTGTGGTCAAGCGGGCGCTGGCAAAGTTGAAGGTCAAGGACGATTGGTTTGCCGACGTGGGGCGCAACCGCAGCGAGCGCGATTATATGGAGTGCGTGGGCCGGATGATGCCGGGCGCGGTTCCGCAACTCTTGTTCTCCAGTGAGGATGAGGGCTACTTCGGCATGGAGTTTCTGGGCGAGGATTTTGTGAACTGGAAGCGCGCGCTGCTGGGCGGAGAGTTCTCGACCATTCATGCCGGTCTCGCAGGGCGCATTCTGGGTGAAATCCATCGCCGCACAGCAGGCGACGAGGGACTGCGAAAGCAATTTGATACGACGCAGAATTTTCATCAGCTCCGCGTCGAGCCTTACCTGCTCACCACCGGGGCACGTCATCCGGTGCTGCGCTCGCTTTTCGATGCCGAGACGCTGCGGATTGAAGCGACGCGAGAGGCGCTGGTGCATGGAGATTTCAGCCCTAAAAACATTTTGATTCGCGGCGATCGCATGGTGCTGCTGGACTGCGAGGTTGCGTGGTATGGCGATCCGGTCTTCGACGTTGCTTTTTTTCTGAATCATCTGTTTCTCAAGTCGCTGCATCACGCGCCGCTAAATTCCGGAGCGGATGAAATGATCGACGCATTTTGGAAGGCCTATGCAAAGGAGCGAACCGCCGACGAAGCTCTGGCGATAGAAAAGCGGCTGGTGCCTTTGCTGCTGATGTTGCTGCTGGCGCGCGTGGACGGCAAATCTCCGGTGGAATATCTGGCCGAGCCAAAACAAAATTTTATCCGCGTCTTTGTCGCTAAGCATCTGCTTTCGCCGCCCGAGAGTCTTGCCGCGCTGCGCGAAATCTGGTTTGAACAAATCCACTCACACGAATTTATTGAGGTCCACGCATGAAGATCGCTTCGATTGAAGCCTGGCAAATATACGACTCGCGCGGCTTTCCCACCGTAGAAGCCGAGGTTACGTTGGAAAACGGTACCTGCGGACGGGGCATTGCTCCCTCCGGCGCATCCACCGGGCAGTTTGAGGCCATCGAATTGCGCGACGGCGATCCCAAACGATTTCGCGGCAAATCCGTTTTCAAAGCCATCGCCAATATCCAACATGAAATCGCCCCCGCGCTCCGCGGCGCAAATGTTTTTGAACAGGCTCGGCTTGATAAAAAGCTGATCGAACTCGACGGCACGCCCAACAAAAGCCGTCTGGGCGCAAATGCGATTCTGCCGGTATCGATGGCTGTGGCCAACGCTGCCGCCGCTGCTCGCAATCTGCCCCTCTACGCCTACCTCGGCGAGGGCACGCTGCTGCCGGTTCCCGAAATCCAGATCATCGGCGGCGGCGCGCACGCCAATTGGCGGACCGATGTGCAGGATTTTCTGCTCATCGCCACGGGCGCGCGCAGCTTTGAAGAAGTTATGGAGATAACGCATAACGTCTACCATGCGGCGGGCGATATTTTGCGCGAACGAAAGAAGTATTTTGGCATCGCCGACGAGGGCGGATTCTGGCCAGAGTTTGCGCGCAATGAGGATGCGATTGAGCTTCTGGTCGAAGCCATTCGGAAAGCCGGTTACACGCCGGGACGCGAAGCCGCCATTGCGCTCGATATTGCCGCCAGCGATCTCTATAACGAGGAAACAAAACGCTACAGCTTCAATCTGGAAAAACGCACGTTCACCTCGAGCGAGTTTTGCGGATTGATGGCGGAGTGGTGCAGCCGTTTTCCCATCGTCTCCATTGAAGATCCCATGGCCGATACGGACTGGGAGGGCTGGCGTGCGATCATGGAGAAGCTGGGCGGGCGCATACAAATCGTCGGCGACGATCTATTTACCACCAACGAGCAGCGCATTCGCAAGGGAATCGAAAACAAGTCGGTCAATGCCGTACTGATCAAGCTGAACCAGATTGGCACCGTGACGGAAACCATTGAGGCGATTCGCCTCACGCAATCCGCCGGCTGGCAACCGATCGTTTCGGCGCGCTCCGGAGAAACCGAGGATGCTTTTATCTCTCATCTCGCCGTGGCCACTAACGCGGGGCAACTGAAAGTCGGTTCCTTCGCGCGCAGCGAGCGCATGGTGAAGTGGAACGAGATTCTGCGCATTGAGCGCAACCTGGGGCAGCGCGCAAAATTCGCCGGATTCCAACCCCGCACGTAAATTCGTTTATCGCTGATTACTAAATCGGAGGAAGCGCTTAGCTATTGATTTTATTGGATTTTCAAGCACCTATGCCGGTCCGGACAGTTACCTCGAAGTAGCCTCAGGCGGGAATCACGCGGAAAGACGTAGCCCTTTTCCTTGTCGTGAACGATTCTTGAAAATAATACCGCAACTAAACTGCGGAAATGTTGTCTGAATGAACAGAAGCCGGTAGGGGTGAGAAACCCAAACCCGGCAGGTGCTGAAAGCGGAGGCGACTCCGGAACCCAGGTCTGGATCGGCCAAGACGGGGCAGCACATGGAGGATGTCATGCGGAGTATGCGACTGATTGTGATAGCGATGATTCTGGTTCTGCCGTTTGCATTAACTTCAGCGGCAAGCGCCCAGGTGGATGTGGGTATTGGAGTCGGCCCGGCGGTCGTTCCCGCTCCTGCTGAGTACGCTCAACCGGCTTGCGATTATGGCTACTACTCTTATTACCCCTATGCCTGCGCCCCCTACGGCTATTACGGGGCGGATTGGTTCGATGATGGCATGTTCATCGGCGTGGGTCCCTGGTGGGGCTGGGGCTGG
>Ga0224555_1000152_pt1 | contig 98887 bp, 71 predicted proteins | sample 714S23034metaG_FD_180687 | JGI IMG/M metagenome (GOLD analysis project Ga0224555, IMG submission 180687) | Peat soil microbial communities from Stordalen Mire, Sweden - 717 S2 30-34 | ecosystem: Environmental > Terrestrial > Soil > Wetlands > Peat | place: Sweden: Norrbotten County, Stordalen... | reverse complement strand
CCTCCCCCCCTTTTTCAGTAAAGTAATGAAACAAAATATGTTAGGTGTAATTTATACGAATAAAAAGCGAAAGTATTACGCCAGACCATAAGTCTACTTATGCGTCTCAAGGTTGGGAAACCCCATTCTTCTTGTTCTTATTACCTTTCACCAACCGTGAAAACGTCTTAAGCCGCGTGCGCCAACCATGAGAAAGGCCTGGATTTGTTGCTGATAAACTGCCCGGCTGTTCCATCTTGATTCGAATTCCGCTCTCGTCCCGCGCCTGAATCCCCCTGCCACAATCGTGAGCATCGTCACATCCCGCCTTCTCGCCCATCTCTACACTCGGAGACACTTCCGGAGGCATTCAAAGGGCGCCATGCAACTCAATCCCGCTTTTCCCGCAGTCGATCCCATACCATTGCCGGCCCCGATTTGGCTGCTAAAACTGCTCTATATCGTTACCCTGGCTCTGCACTTTGTCGCTGTGGAAATGCTTCTGGGCGGGCTGCTGCTTGCGGTCCTGCTCAGTCTCTTCCGCCGCTCGCCGGCCTCCATGGTCACCGCCAGGGCGCTGGCGCGAAGGCTCACGGTGGTCATGACCTTCGTCATCAACCTCGCCGTGCCGCCGCTCCTGTTTGCCCAGGTACTCTACGGCCGCGCACTTTATACCAGCAGCGTGCTCATCGGCCTCTACTGGATCTCAATCATCGGCCTGCTCATGCTCACCTACTGGCTCCTCTACCAGTTCTCCGCCCGGCTTGAGGCAGGACGCTCGGCCTGGTGGATTGGGCTCATCGCATGGCTGCTGGCCGGCAGCATCGCCCGTCTGCTCTCCACCAATATGACGCTGATGCTGCGCCCCGAGGTCTGGCGTCAAATGTACTCCGCCTCCGCCGCGGGCAGGTTTCTCCCTACTGGCGATCCGACGTTAGAACCGCGCTGGCTGCTCATGCTGGCCGGAGGCCTGTTCATCGGCGGGCTCTGGATGGTCTATCTCGCCGCCCGCAGCACCTTCACCGCGGAGGAAAAGCAATTCGTCGCGGGAATCGGCGGCAAAGTCGCCGCTGTCTTCGGCATCGTTTATCTCGCCGCCGGTTTGTGGGCGGCCCACGTTCAGCCGGAGGTGGTTAAAGCAGGTCTCGCCGGCCACGGAATTTATTCGTTCTACAAATTCGCCGGTTTCGCCGGCTACGGCTGGCTGGCGCTGGTCGCGGTTGCCGTTCTCCTGGGCGCAGTCGCCGGATTCGCCAAGATCGCCGCCGGCTGGCTCGCGTGGGCTGCCGTTCTCGTCGCCGTGCTCACAGAGATCATGTTCACCGTCTACCGCGACGGCGTCCGCGATCTGATCCTGCTGAGCAAAGGTTACGACGTGTGGAATCGCGTCGTCGTCACCAACTGGAGCGTCGTCTTGCTCTTCCTGGCCCTCTTTGTTGCGGGCCTGGGTGTGATTGCATGGCTCGTGTCCGTAGTGGCGCGCGCCAAAAAAGTTATGGAGGGTGCGGCAACCTTATGAGCGAGCCAACAAATCTCGCAACAATCGTTGAGGAACCCGGCGATAAAACCACGCGCCGCTTTTTCGTGGCCGCGGCCGGTGCGGCAGGCCTCGCCTATACCGCTGCCCTCGCTTATCCCATCTACCGCTACCTGGCCTCGCCCGAGGAGATGGCGCTCTCCGCCACAGCCGTCACCGAAGTCACCCTCAAGGACGCGCAAAAGCTGCCCCTGGGTTCGGTGCTGATGTTCAAATTCGGCGCCGCTCCGGCCATGCTCATCCACCATCAGGACGGCCGCTGGATCGCCCTCACCGCGGTCTGCACCCACCTCGGATGCACGGTGCAATATGAGCCCCAGGCCGACCGCATCCACTGCGCCTGCCACGGCGGCGTCTATAACGCCTACACCGGCGCCAACGTCAGCGGCCCGCCGCCCAAGCCGCTCAAGCTCTTCAAAGTTGCCGTCAACCAAGCCGGCGTGGATATTTCACGCGTATGAGCACTGTCCACTGTCCACTGTTCACTGCCTACTGTTCACTGTTCCCAAGGATTCGGCGCATGATCACAAAAACGCTAACTAACTCGCTTTATCAATGGACCGATGAACGCCTGGGACTGAGCGAACTGGCGGCCTTCGCGCGCCACAAGACCGTCCCCGTCCACTCCCAATCCTTCTGGTACTACTGGGGCGGAATCTCGCTCTTCCTCTTTCTCGTCCAGTGCTTCACCGGCGTACTGCTGCTGGTCTACTACCGCCCCGGCGCTGAAGCCTACGAATCCGTCCGCCAGATCACCTTTGTAATGCACTTCGGCTGGCTCATCCGTTCGGCCCACGCATGGGCTGCCAACCTGATGATCTTCGCCATCCTGGTGCACATGTTCTCGGTCTACTTCATGAAGGCCTACCGCAAGCCGCGCGAGTTCGGATGGCTCAGCGGCATGGCCTTGCTGGGCATCGCATCGGTCTTCGGCTTCTCCGGCTATCTGCTGCCCATGGACGAGCTCAGCTACTTTGCCACCAAGGTCGGCCTGCAGATTCCCGCCGCCATTCCCTTGGTCGGTCCCGCCATCAGCAATATGCTCCGCGGCGGCCCGGATGTGAGCGAATTCACGGTGCAGCGCTTTTTTGCCTTGCACGTCGTCGTGCTGCCCGCCCTCTTCCTTCCGCTGCTCGCCTTTCATCTTTGGTTAGTCCAGCGCCACGGCAACGCTGTACCGCCCAGTGAAGAAGCCAAACCCGCCGCCGAACGCAAGACCATCCCCTTCATGCCCAACTTTCTGCGCAAAGATCTGGCCATGTGGCTCATCTCGCTCAACATTCTCGCTCTCCTGGCCTCGGTCTTTCCCTGGGCTCTCGGCAAGCAATACGACGCGCTGGCTCCCGCGCCCATCGGCATTCATCCCGAGTGGTATTTCATGAGCCCCTTCGAGATGCTCAAGCTGCTAGGCATGGTCAAGTGGTTGCAAGGCGAGCCCGGCGAGATAGCCGGCATCCTGCTCTTCACCCTCGGCATCGTGCTGTGGATTCTGATTCCTTTCTACGACACAAAAAAGGAATCGGGCCAGCGTGCCCGCGCCGCACACTACTTCGGCCTGCTGGCAGTCATCGCCCTGTTGGCCACCACAGTAATCGGCTATTGGACCATTCGATGAAGCAGTGAACAAGTGAAGCAGTGAACAAGTGAAGCAACAAAGAAAGCGGAGTGAAGAGTGATTATAGACAAGCCCAAAACGAGAGCAACAATGCAATCATTCCGAGACCTTCAGGTTTGGCAAAGGTCGATGGAATTGACGGTTGCAGTCTATCGGCTCACGCAACACTTTCCTCGAGAAGAAGCTTTCGGGCTCACTTCACAGCTGCGGCGTTCTGCCGTTTCCATTCCAAGCAACATTGCGGAAGGTCACGGGCGTATGAACCCACGCGAGTTCAAACACTTTCTGCTGATCGCACGCGCCTCGAATTGCGAGTTGCAAACGCAATTGGAACTCTCCGGGACTTTGGGGTTCGGAGATATTCAACTGCTCAACACAGCTCAAGGAATTTCAAATGAAGTAGAGAAGATGCTTTTTGCGTTATTAAGCAGGTTGAAGAACAACAGCGGTTGAGGACAGTTCACTAATTCACTCTTTCACTTTTTAACTTATTCACTGGAGTCTCTCAATGAATTATCCATTCTGGAACATTCCTTATCTCGGCTCGGGTTGGGTGATCGGCATCATCGCCATCTTCCATGTCATGATCTCGCAATTCGCTGTGGGCGGCGGACTCTATCTGCCCATGGCCGAGCGCAAGGCCATGCATATGCCGGAGGGTCAACTTCGTTCCGACTGGCTCAATCAATTGGTCGGCCACTCCAAGTTTTTCCTCATCCTCACTGGAGTCTTCGGCACCATCTCCGGTGTGGGCATCTGGTTCGCCATCGGCCTCACCCATCCTGAAGCCACCAGCACGCTGATCCACAACTTTGTTTTCGGCTGGGCCATCGAGTGGGTCTTCTTCATCGTCGAGCTCACCACCGCCGCCGTCTACTACTACACATGGAACCGCATCGACGAAAAGCTTCACCTCACCGTTGGCTGGGTCTATGCCGGCGCATCGTTCTTCACCCTGGCCATTATCAACGGCATTCTCACCTTCATGCTCACCCCCGGCAATGCATGGCTCTCCGTCGCGGGAACGGGCAACGAAGCCGGCAAGTTCTGGTATGCCCTCTTCAATCCCACTTACTGGCCCAGCCTCTGCCTGCGTACCTGCGTCTGCGCCTCGCTGGCCGGCATCTGGGCGCTCATCACATCCAGCCGCATCGACGGCGACAAGCAGCCCGCGCTCAAGACCAGCCTGGTCAAGTGGAGCTGCAAGTGGCTCGTCCCGTCCTTCGTCGCCATGCCCTTCCTCATGGTCTGGTACCTGTGGATGGTCCCCGCATCGCAGCGCGCCCTGCTCACCCTGGGCATCGATACCATCAACTCCGGCACCTTCTCCACGGTCACGCGCATCGCCCTCATCATCATCGTCACCTCGGCCACCATCGTAGGCGTCGCCTACTATCTGGCCTATCGCAATCCGGTGGACTTCAACCTATCGCATGCAATGGCCGTGCTGCTATTGGCGCTCATCGCCACAGGCTCCGGTGAATACGCCCGCGAGATGCTACGCAAACCCTACGTCATCGGCCAATGGATGTACTCGAACGGTGTCCGCGTCCCCTACGTCAGCCGCATCAACACCGAAGGCTACCTCGCCCACTCCAACTGGGTCTGGAACGGATCGGCATCGAGTTACTCCCGCGGTGAAACCATCTTTCGCGGCGAGTGCGGCTCCTGCCACACCCTCAACGGCTACCGGCCTCTTGCCCAATTGCTAGCTGGCCGCGACCGCGCCAACATCGGCAACTTCATCACCATGCTCCACGAAAACAAGGCCGACTCGCCTTATCGCCGCTTCATGCCGCCCATGATAGGCACAAAGCAGGACGTTGACGACCTGACCGATTACCTAAATGCTCAGGTAAACCCACCAGTGCCGAAGCCAGTACTAACCGCGCAGAAGTAGCATTTCAATCAGCCAGTCATCAACAAAAAAGCTGGAAGTAGAAATAACTAGTATTCAGCCCGTCATCACAACAAAAGTGGTTTCCCAGGTCTCGTTGTTGAGACCTGGGAAACCACAAAAGCAGATTCACCCTCCGCTCATTCCCCCACAATAGCTCCGTGCCCCATCCTTGTTGTCATCCTGAGCGGAGCGCAGCGGAGTCGAAGGACCTGCGTTTCGCAAATCTGTCACAAGGATGGGAAACCACAAAACTACCCGCCGTCCGCACTTCCCATCTGCGCACCCTGCGTCCGCAGCGTCTCGGATCTCAGTTCATCTGCCCGCCGCAAACCGGGGAACATCGCCGCTCAAAGCCCCGCCACGGCCAGCGCGCCCAGTCCGCCCACTACCGTAGCCCGCACCGCGCCCGCACGCATGTAAACTTGAACCATCGTTGGTCGGCCTGCCGCCCGAAAGGCACGTTCTAATCTCCAGTGAGCATCTTTGCCCCATCGACGCATAAAATCACTGCTCCTCGCGCGCCCCACACGCTCGCGCCGCGCTGGCTCATGCACTTGGGAGCGCTGGGCCTTTTCTTTGTTGCGATAATCGACTCCTCGGTAATCCCTCTGCCCATCCCCGGCAGCACTGACCTGCTGCTGCTCTTTATGGTGGCGCACAACGGAGATCCCTGGGTACTGGCCCCATGTGCCATCGTCGGCAGCCTTATTGGCGGATATACCACCTGGCACATTGGCCGCAGAGGTGGCGAAGCGGCTCTGCACCGCTACGTCCCGGCGCGCTTTCTTGCCCGCATTCTCCAGTGGGTCGAGCACCATCCCATCCTCGCGGTCTTTCTTCCCGCAGTGCTTCCTCCGCCCATTCCGCTGCTGCCGTTTGCGCTCGCTTCCGGTGCGCTGGGCGTTCCACGCAACCGCTTTCTGGTCGTCTTCGGCGCGGCGCGCACCCTGCGTTACGCCTTCGACGCCTGGCTCGGCGTAGTCTACGGACGCGCCGTGGTTCGCCTGTTTGCCACAACCCTCCATAAGTGGTCCTCTCCGCTGCTTTATCTATTCCTTGTCCTGATGGTGGGCACAGTCTGCTACGCCGTTTGGCAGGTTCGACGCCACCGTAAATCCGAGGCCGCCGAAGACCGGGCAAACGAAGCCGCACGGGGCGATTTACCCCTCCGACCCCAGCGACTCCGCCATCCGTCCCGCAAGTGGAGACCATCCCGCCGCCTCAATAGATGAACCCCAATACCGCTGAAGCGAATCTACTTACTGTGTGCGGATCTCTTGAGCTTTTTTTATTCAGCACACCACAGCGGATCGCGGAACGTCCCCGGCCGGCGAAAAACAAGACCAAGTAGAGGAGAAAACTTTTGTCCGAGCTAGATCCCGCATCACCGGCCCCCGCCGGCGCCGGAACAACCCTCGACAACCCGCAACCCGTCCAGCCCGCGCGCTGGAAGCCCCGCGTCAATCCCTGGCTCATCGCCATGACCGTGGCCCTGGCGGCCTTCATGGAGGTGCTCGACACTTCCATCGCCAACGTAGCCCTGCCCCACATCGCCGGCTCGCTCGGCGCCAGCACCGACGAGGGAACCTGGGTTCTCACCAGCTACCTGGTCGCCAACGCCATAGTGCTTCCCCTCGGCGGCTGGGCCTCCAGCGTCATGGGACGCCGCAACTTCTTCGTCTTCTGCATAGTCGTCTTCACCGTCGCCAGCTTCCTGTGCGGCTCAGCTCCATCCCTGCCCATCCTGCTCATCTGCCGCATCATCCAGGGCTTCGGCGGCGGAGGCATGCAGCCCATGGCCCAAGCCATCATGGCCGACTCCTTCGAACCCCAGAAGCGCGGCCAGGCCTTTGCTCTCTATGGTATCGTTGCCGTCCTCGCTCCCTCCATTGGCCCCACCCTGGGCGGTTGGATCACCGACAACTACTCCTGGCGCTGGATATTCTTCATCAACATCCCAGTCGGCATCCTGGCCTTCATCCTGGTCAACCGCCTGGTCGACGACCCGCCTTGGATCAAAGCCGATTTCTCCCGACTGCGCCACATGGATTACCTCGGTCTCGGCTTTCTCACCGTCGCCATGGGCGGCCTGCAGATCATGCTCGACAAGGGTGAGGAGAACGACTGGTTTTCCTCCGGCTTCATCCGCTTCTTCGCCTTCCTCTTTGTCGCCGGCATGGTCGGCCTTGTGCTCTGGGAGTGGTCCCGCAAAAACCCGCTCATCAACCTCAAGCTATTCCGCTTCAAAAATTTCGCCATCTGTTGTTTCCTCATGGCCCTGGTCGGCGGCGTGCTCAACGCCAACACCGTTCTCCAGCCCCAGTTTTTGCAGCAACTGCTCGGCTACAACGCCACCACCGCCGGCATGGCGCTCACCGCCGGCGGCATCGCGGTGCTCATTGCCATGCCCATCGCCGGCTTTGCCACCGGCAAAATTGCCGCGCGCTGGCTGGCCATGGCCGGCTTCACCCTATTTATCCTCACCTTTCGCTTTGCCGCCCACGCCACCAATCTCGACATGAGCTTCTCCGCCGCCTCCTGGTTGCGCGTCGTCCAGATGATGCCCGTCCCCTTCTGCTTCATCTCCATCACCACTGCCGCTTACGTCGGTATGCCCAGAGAGCAGAGCAACCAAGTTGCCGGGCTCATCAACTTCTCCCGCAACATCGGCGGCAGCATTCTCATTGCCGTAACCAACGCTCAGGTCACCAATCGCGCCACCTGGCACCAGCAGCACCTGCAAAACACCATGACCTCCGCCTCCATCGCCTTCCAGCAGCAAACCCAGGCCCTCTCCGGCTTCTTCGGCAACCACTTCGGCTCAGCCAACGGAAAAGCCATGGCCATGGCCAACATTTACAACCAACTCAACCGCCAGGCCCAGGTGCAGGGCTACCAGGATGTCTACATGGAGCTCTCCTGGATGTCCGTCTGCCTGGTCGCGCTCGCATTCCTGCTCAGCAAAAATAAGCCCGGCCAGGCTCCCGCCGAAGGAATGCACTGAGAAAAGAGAAGTTATCAGCCCCTCACCGGCGTCGCCGGCCCGTAGAAACGCAAAACTGTCTCCAGCAATACCGCCGCCAATCCGCTAACTTGCTAACCCCGCGCAAGCGGAGCTAACTCGCCGCATTTGATTCCAATACTATTTACGTTTGCATGAATCAACTCGCGGCAAATAAGAAATCATGTTTTTTCAGCTCTGAGATGGTTGATCTGCCCCCGCTCGCTTGTAGTGTATCTATTTGCACAGCGCGGTAAATTGGCAAGTGAGAAACTCCAATTTGCGGAATAAGGGAGAAGACCATGAACCAGAGTGAACATGCCCATGTAGTTGAACTCCACACCAAGGCGGCTTACGCACATACAGCCGCCATCCACGAGCACAGTACGGGCGATCACGCATCCCCCCAGGATCTGGCCAAGGCGGCTCTCGCACTCTCTGCAGAGGCAGCCAGTTATTCGGAAAGAATTGGGAAGGATACGCTCCTGCTCCCGAAACTTTAAGCCGTATGCTTTTCGACGGCATCGTCGAGTGAAGAATACGCCAACGTATCCAATATACAAGCGTCAAAATCCAGCGGGCTGCGGCCCCAGAAAAAGGAGATGTGAAATGGGACTCATCATTCTAATCATTGTTCTGGTATTGATCTTCGGCGGAGGCGGCGGATACTACGGCTACAGCCGTTGGGGCTCAGGCGGAGGCGCTGGCATAGGTCTTGGCACCATTCTGGTAATCCTGCTGGTCTGCTGGCTGCTGGGAGTTTTCCACTAGAGCGGGGTTTGCTCATATGCCAGGTCTTTCCCCGCGCGGGAAAGACCTGGTAGAGCCTGCGTGTCGATCTCTCCAATAATCAATAAAGAAAAAACTGAATCTGTCTGTGCTAATGAAAAGGTGCCGGCAGGGCATCCTCTGAGATTCGTGCCGTAAATCGCGAAAAAACCAGGGCCTTAGCCACAGTGGCAATGTTGGCATATATAAGCGAATTGAATCAAAGATTCCCTCAAAGCAAAATATTAAGCAAATTCTAAGTACCTCAGTAAGGCCATTCCTCTCACAAACTGTCTGATTTTTCTCAGAAACGGAGCATCTGTGCCGATTGATGAGAAGAGGCAAAGACTTCGGGAGCCCTATTTACGCCGAGGCGATCTCCTCTGTCTAGAAAGGCGCTGATGCTGAGAATAATAAGAGCAATTTTAATGCTTGCAGTGGCGCTGATCGCATGGTCCGCGCTGGCGATAGCGCAGCCGCCCGCGAATCGTATCGCGGGGCAGATCGACGAAGCGCAACTGGCAACGCTGATTGGAAACGTACATCCGCTGGCGCGGGGGGACTTTGACCAGGGGGTGATTCCAGCGGAGACGCGGCTGGAGCGGATGATTTTAGAACTGAAGCCAGCCGCCGGGCAGCAGGCGGAGTTGGATGCGCTGGTTGAAGCGCAGCACGAAGCAGCGTCGCCTCTATTTCACCGCTGGCTCACGCCGACCGAGTATGGAGCCCGTTTCGGAGTGAGCGCGCAGGATCGCGAGCGAATCTGCGTGTGGCTCAAAGGGCACGGATTCACGGTGGAAGAGATCGCGGCCAGCAACCGTCTGGTGGTGTTTTCCGGAACGGCAGGCGAAGTGGCGGAGACCTTTCACACGGAGATTCACCGCTACCGTGTGGATGGAGTGGAGCATATTGCCAATGCGCATGATCCGCAAATTCCTGCGGCGCTGGCTGGAGTGGTGGGCGGAGTGGTTTCGCTGCACGATTTTCGGAGCGGATCGGAGATCAAGTCGCGAACAGCTTTAGGAGCGCAGCCTCTGTATTCGGCCGGGAGCACGCACTATCTGTTTCCCGCAGATTTTGCAGTGATCTACGATCTCAATTCACTCTACAGCGCAGGAACCACGGGATCGGGAACGTCGATTGCGATTGTGGGGCGAAGCAATATCAACCTGGGCGACGTAGCGGCCTTTCGTGCCGAGTCAGGTCTGGCTGAGAATACCCCCGCGGTAATTCTTGCCGGCGCGAATCCGGGGTTGGTCTCCGGCGATCAGGATGAAGCTACGCTGGACGTTGAGTGGAGCGGCGCGGTGGCTCCTGCCGCAACAGTGAATCTCGTAGTGGGAGATTCGACGGCAACGACAGACGGGATAGATTTGTCGGCGCAATATATTGTGAATCACTCAACGGCGCCGGTCGTCAGCTCGAGCTATGACAGTTGCGAGCAGGATATGGGGACGGCGGAGCTAGCCTTTTACAACGATCTATGGGAACAGGCCGCGAGTGAAGGGATGAGCGTGTTCGTTGCTTCAGGAGATGCCGGAGCAGCGGACTGTTCCGCTGCATCGGCTACAACCGCGTTGCTGGCTGCGGTAAACGGTATGTGCAGCTCGCCCTATTCCACCTGCGTAGGTGGGACGGAGTTCAATGAGGGCTCCAATTCCGCGCAGTACTGGTCGGCAACAAACTCCGCCAGTTATCAATCGGCGCTTGGTTATATTCCTGAGGAGGTCTGGAACGAGAGCGGGTTAAACGGCGGGTTGGGGCTGTGGGCATCGGGAGGCGGATCGAGCGTAGTATACGCGCAGCCGCTGTGGCAAAAAGGATTGAACGGGATCAGCGGAGAAATGCGTGCGGTGCCGGATGTGGCGCTCACGGCGGCTGCGCATGACGGGTACGTCATCGCCGAAAACGGCACATATTTTGTAGTCTCCGGAACCTCGGCGTCATCGCCCTCGTTTGCCGGGCTGATGGCGCTGGTGGCGCAGTCGGCGGGCGGCACGGGGCAGGGAAATGCCAATGCAGGACTGTACTCGCTGATCAATGCGCAGCTCAATCCATTCCATTCCACGCCGTCGGGGAATAACAGCGTTCCAGGCGTGACGGGTTTCACGGCCGATGGCGCGGTCTATAACCAGGCCACCGGGCTGGGTTCGGTGGATGGTACTGTGCTGGTGAGTGAGTGGAAATCCGGCAGCGCGGCAGACGCCGACTTTGCTCTGACAGCTACATCGGCAAGTGGAACCCTGCTGGCAGGAGGAACAGCCGGAATTATCTTAACCATAAGCCCTGTAAACGGAGCAGTCGCCTTTCCCAATGCAATCGCATTGTCGGCCAGTGGCCTGCCTGTCGGAGCGACAGCAAACTTCTCGCCGGACAGTATTCCAGCCGGCTCGGGAACCACCACGGTAACGCTGACCATCCAATTGCCGCAGGTCGCGTCGTCCGCGAAACCGGCCGGCGGAATCGTCGGCCGTCTGGAGCCGCTCTCGATAGCGCTGCTGCTGCTTCCCTTTGCAGGCAGGCTACGGCGCAAGGTCAAGCGGCATCTCCGGCTGGCATCTGTGCTCTTGTATTCGATCTCTGTCTGGGCCGCAATGGCCGCACTCAACGGTTGCGAGTCCCTGAGCGGTTTCACTGGCCAGTCACCGCAAACCTACACGGTAATAGTGACCGGAACCTCGGGAACACTGTCGCACTCCACCACCGTCACGCTGACAGTTGAGGAATGAGCAGATCCGCCGCAGGCATTGCAAAATAAGTCTTGCCAGTTTCTGACCGCTACTTTTTGCGCCAATAGTCTGGGTGCCCCACCCTCGCCGCGCATTTGTTTTTGTGGCTAGGGTGTGATGCCACAGCACTCCATCAAACAAATCTCGCGCAAATAAACTTCATCAATTTGTCTCATCAGGATTCAGCCCATCGGATCTGAATTGCATGAATGAGATTACACGAGCGCCGAAACGTCTTGCTCAAATCGGTTGAGCCGTTCAATTGCCGACTGTACCGCGGGCTCTCCTTCTTCCTTCACTTTCCGCGCCCGGTCGAGCGCCTGCACCGCAATACGGCTGACCTCATGCAGCAGCTTGCGAATCTCCACCTCCAGGCGGTCCCGGCTTTCCTGAATGCGATTGAGAACATCGTTCTGTACGCGCGAGCTGTTCACTTCTAATAGATGCCGAAGAAAATCCCGGGCGTCATTGGCTATGAGCTTGCGTCCACCCACAAACGGCAAAAAGACGTCTGCGAGCCAGCGCAGCGGCGATGGGGGTTGCGCAGTTCCGATGAAGTCCTCGAAAATAAACCGGGACCGCACGCGCAAGCCTTTCTCCGCATCGAGCGCATGGGGCATCCGCGTCAGTTCGCTGAGGCCCGCATCGGCGAGCTTTTTCAGAAAGTTGTTTCCCATCTCAACAAAGCGAAGAGCCACGGCGCGATATTGCCGCTCGCCCTCTTCCTGCTCAGGTTTGAGCCAGGGCATAACCTTGCGGCGCGAGATCTCCTGAGCGAGGTGCATCAGCCGGCGCCGATAGTGCGGGCCAAAGCCGAGGGATATGGATGGTAGCTCCCCACTGAATTCTGTTTTAGATTCAGTCCACGCGGAACGGAAAAATCGCTTGTGCCTTTCAACGAAGAAGTCCGACATTCGCTGCAGCTCCGCCATGAACAGAAAATTCAGCTCGCGCATGGAGCGCTCAGCCTCGTTGATGGTTTCCTTCATCAGCTCGATGCGTCGTTCTGATTCTACGATGGGCCGCAGAAGCGCGTCACGGTCCTCACTGATAACTACCAGCAGTTGCTCGCTCAAGCGCTGAAGGCCACGGTCGCAAGCGGCGCGAACGAGATTTCTGCCCGAGTCTTCAACCAGGAGATGCAAACTCGCCAGCAGTTTTTCCCAATCCCGCAGCGGACCGCGGTTTTCCATTCGTTCTGCGGCACTCACCTCAAAAACCTCGCCCATCGGGCGATGCAGCCGCTTCGCCATTATCTCGCGCGTGAACTTAACCGCCGCCGCTCGCTCCGGATCGGTGGTGCGGTCGGCTTTGTTGATCACCAGAATCAAATCCTGAACTTGCTTGCCAACTGCTTCCACCAGCGCCAACTCCTCGCCCGCAATGGGCGGATCGGCTCCGACCACAACCAATGCAGCATCAATGTGAGGAATGAACGCCTGCGTGGTTGCCGTATTTCCAGTGAAGACCGAGCCCAAGCCCGGCGTATCCACAAAACACATTCCGGTGGACAACAAGGGGCTGGGCACAAATACTTCCGCGCCGTCCACGGCCTTTTTGTTTTCGGGGTTCAGTTCTTCGGTTACATATTCCTTCAAGTCGGCCATCTTAACGTCACGCCAGGCCCCGTCACGCATGCGAACGCGTGCGTGAAGTTCGTCGCCATACCGAATCACGGTAGGCACCGCCGTAACCGGAACATACCCGGTCGGAACGACTGCATAACCGATCAGGGCGTTGAGCAGGGTGGATTTGCCGCGCTTGAACTGTCCAACACAAGCTACATAGAAACGTCCTTCAGAAACACGTGCCCCGAGATCAAGCGCCTCCTCGGCGACAGGCTCAGCTCCAAGTTCCTGCGCCAGTTTGCCGAGTCGCAACAGCCGCGAGGCGCCATCCATACGCACGGATGTCGCCGTCGGAAGGCTGCTGTAGTCTTGCACCGTCGATCTGCTCTTGAATTCCTGCATCCGTTATCACGCTTCCGGCAAACAGATTACAGCGACGACGAACAGCTTGGCTTTCGTGTCCACCGCCATCGAAGAGGCAACAACCAAAGCGTGTTCCGCATGCGGTGATGAATCGAGTGCGACAAGTATTCATTTGAAATCCTACAATAACAGGGCTTCCCATGCGATTGCCCATCCCTCTCCTTCAGCGACGGGCCACAGTGCTGCCTGCGCGGAATCATTGCTTGTTGACGCTTTGGGAGGTAGGCGCGCAGGCAGCATGGACGAACTCTGCGACAAGATCAAAGAGGACGGGGAGTTCCGCGGAGAGTGGGCAGAATGGTGCGGTTTCGGCTTTAAACTGCCTTCAGTTGTACCGAGCGTACTGAATGTACCGAAAATGGAGGGAAAAGACGAAGCGAGAAAGGCGCCTTAAGTCTTTTTGAATATGCAAGATTGAATGGTCGGGGAGAGAGGATTTGAATCTCCGCCCCCCTGGTCCCGAACCAGTTTTTCCCACTTGTTGAAGCCTGTTGAAATTGAGTGAGGATAACTACTTTCGATTGAATGCGTTGCGGCAGTCTTGTTGAAAGCTGTTGCTCTGAATTGTTCCAGAGTGCTTTGACCGCTACGATTTCGTCTACACCTGCCTCGAAACCTCGGCATCATCTGAGATTAAGAAAAATCGTTCTCAACGAACGTCATCTGAAACGATTGATGCGTGAGTATCTCCGTAACTGCCAATAGGATCAGATGGACCTTGGGTTTGAGAAGCAAACTTCAGTGGGTCGCAAAGCGGCGACGGATTCAGATGCAGATAGCCGGGGCATAGCCATGCCAAAACTTGGCGGCCTGCATCATCGCTACACCCTGGCCGCCTGAGTCTGCTCTTCAATCCATTCCCAAAGAAATTGAGGATAGCCGACGGGAGACGTGTATCTACCGATTCCGCATTATGCGCTTCGTACCATTTCGACTGTGTTCTTCAACCATCGAACGGCCCTTCCCAACCGAAAACTATTGCCAAAACGACCGTCAAGTTCACAGATTCGGTCCTCATTGCGTCTGGATATAGTGCCTCCTTCCACTCCTGGGAATAGAATGCACCATCAAATGCCGGGACTGAACACTTAGAGAACCAGGTATCCAATAGCAGATCGTGGCGAGAGCGGACGAAGCCAATAGCCAGAGCAGGCAGAGGCCTCTGCAAGCGCAACACGCGACTAATTCAAATAGAAGAGGAATCGTAATCCATTGATTCTAAAGCGCACTGATGGCTCAGAAAGCGCACAAAAGTACCCAAAAACGCCCTTCAGCACCCTAATTGAACCCTAATTTTCTGAAGAAAGAAGAGGTCAAAAGCGGAGAGGTTGAGGCTGAGGAACACTCCTCTGCAGACTTTAGCTTTCGCCACGCCAAGTACCAACGTAGCCCCTCATTGCCCTTGGGCCTCCCACTTGCGCCATGCTTCATAGGTTCGGCGTGGCCATTTCTCTCCGTTTCCTATGAAAGCACTTCAATATCCGAGCCGTAAGCTAGTTTCCAGTCTCCGCCACATCAAACTTGAAAGCCGGACTTCCAGCATTCAGATTTCCGATTGACTTCACTGCATGGATTTCGTGTATCCCTTCACCTTTCGGTGCAGTTCTTTTAAAAAGTAGACAAGATGTGTACCTAAATGGTGTTGTCAGGCTCATGATCGAAGTGAGGAATCCTTTGAATTATCCATACTGCCTGTAATGGACATCTCTACAGGATGCAAACGTGAGAAATCATGGTCTTAACTCCGCGATTGGAGTGCGGGAGATCCCGTGGATCAGTGCGGATCAGTCGAAGCTCGCAAGGACGACGCACTCGCTGCCGGGAAAGTATTCGGTTGCGCCATCTGCGGTTTCCGGGGAATATTGATTTTGTTCACCAACGCTTTGTACCTTGGCTCATCCCTCAGCGTAAGCAGGTCCGGTTGCGACAAGCACAAGAGGACATTTGAATCACGGCGGTTATAGGCCTCTTCCAGCAGCAGCAATGTTTCCTGCTTCTTTCCCATCAGGATGCTGGTTTTCGCCAGAACGGTTCCCAAGAGTTTACCCGCCTTGTAATACTCCTTTTGCCTTGCGTACAGATCGTTCAACAGTCCGTGCTCACCATTCCGCCGGTATCCCGCCCGTGCCGATGCGATGATGTCCCTCAGTACCGGATCATTCTCAGCCTCCGCTGTCTTCTTACCTTCCTCCAGGTAGGATGGATAGTCCTTAAGCTCAAGACTGATGGTCATGAGGTAGTAGTGGGGCGAGAGAAACTCCGGGGCGGAGCGCTCCACTTCCTTGAGAAGCGCGATTCCCTCCCCTTTTCTCCCGGAATTGAACAACATCAAGCCCCTGTCGGCAAGGATCGAATGCGAAGTAGGATCGAGTTCCCTGGCCTTTTCGTTCTCTTCCAGACCTTCAGGAAATCGCCCTTGCACCGCAAGCACATTGGCATACCATTTGTGGACTACTGGGTCTTTTGGATTCAACTCGATGGCGCGGCGAAACTCCTTTTCGCCGTCTACAAAATCCCATTTACCCCACCATTCTGAAAAGGCCAGGGCACGATGCGCTTCGGCAAGCGAATCGTCCAGTTCGACGGCCTTCCTTGCCGCGGCAATCGCGCGCGCATAGGCCTCGCTGTCCGGCATGATGGTGTATTCCCGAAGCAGGTCGTAAGTGTCCGCCATGCCCACATAGGCCTGAGCATAGCCCGGATCATGCACAATCGCCTGGGTGAAGTAATCCAAGGCGTGATTCAAGCTATCTGGAGTCCTCTGATCCCACTCGTAGCGGCCTTTCAGGTAAAGATCGCGCGCCTGACTCTTCTCAGAGCCGGAAACGGCAATCGAAGCCGCTGGTTCTGATTGCGAACGGTTATTGGCAAACAGGCCCTGGAATGTCTGGGATAACCGTTGGCCGGTTGTCCGAAGACCCATGGAGTACGCGGCTGTCCCGACGACGCCGGCAAGCAGCAGTCCACAAAACGACAGCAACCAGTTTCGTCTCAGGAGCGATCGCGGGGCGGATGCTTCCGGAACGCGTGAGTTCGCCATCGCAGATGCGCTTGCCGCGACGAACGCTGCGACGGCGAGCTCTCTGGGCACGGCATCTTCCCGTTCCTGGGCCTTCGTTGACTTCAACCATTCATCCAGCTCAGCCGTGTAGGCGTAAACCGACGCACGCCCTCCGCCGGGCACGCGATGGATGGGCAGGCCTCGACCCGCATCCCAGCGCTTGACGGTTCTTTCCGCCTTGCCAAGATAGGTCGCAATTTCCTTCCAGCAGCCCAGTCGCGTTCCCTGGCTGGAATTTTCAGCGCTCGACCGGTCTGTAGCAGGCGACGGCATGAACTGGCCTCAATTCCAGAGTGGGTGTCACGAACTGTCCCCATCAGTCCCGATCTGCGTCTTGCACCAGGATCAATCTGGCCTGATTATCGCATCTGACGGAACCAGCGGCAACGCTTAAATGGGGACTAAAGATGTTGGTTTCAATGAGTTTACTTTCTGCCTGCCTAGTTCCAGCGCTTCGCACCCGGTCAGACGGCGATGGGCCAACAACTCGCTCATCCAAACAGGTTGAGGCATTTTCCCGAAGATTGACGCGATCCAAAGTAGGAGCTTCCCCCTGGGCTCAAAATCTATAGCTCGCGTAGGCTCGGCGTCGGTCCTTGCCTCGATGTATGCCGCCGCCGTTGCCGCCCTCGGCGCAAGCCGCTTCCCCCGGCAACAGCGCCGTCGCGTTTTCGCTCAGGTTCGCAACCGTCAGGTAGTGCATTGTCCTGCGGATTTCCCCTTTAGTCCTTCAACAGAAAGTTCCCTGGAGGTTGTTTCGTGACGATCAAGCGGCTGTTTTCCTCCCATCTGCGTATTGCTTCTACCTGCCGACGCGTGGCATTCTCGCTGCGCTCGGCCGCAACGATTCTTCTCCTGGGCGTGGCCCTGGGCGCTGCCGTGCAGGCGCAGACCGGGGCAGGCGATTGGACCTGGATGGGCGGAAGTGCCGGCACAATCGGCGTGATGCCAACGACGCGCGGCGCGCTCGGTGTGCCCTCGGCGCAATACTCTCCCGGCGAACGCCAATGGAGCGCGACCTGGACCGGCGCCGACGGCAGCTTTTGGCTCTTTGGCGGTTGGGGAGAAGACGCAACTGGCGCCGGCGGTTCACTCAACGATCTGTGGCGCTTCACCCCGGCCACCAATGAGTGGACGTGGATGAGCGGCAGCGCATCTCTGAACACCTCCGGCGCTTACGGCACGCTGAGCTCGCCCGCGGCAGCCAACACGCCCGGCGCGCGCTATCAGGCCGTCACGTGGGTGGACAAGAGCGGCAATCTCTGGCTCTTCGGCGGCTGGGGATACGACTCGGCGGGAACCCTGGGCTTTCTGAACGATCTATGGATGTACAACATTGCCACAAATGAGTGGACGTGGGAGGGCGGCGGCAACCTCGCCAATCAGTTCTCCGCATTCGGAGCCTCCGGACAGTCCAGCACCAGTTACATCCCCGGATCGCGCTACAGCGCCATGAGCTGGGTGGATGCAAGCGGCAACTTCTGGCTGTTTGGCGGTGCGGGAAATTACCTCAACAATTCCTCAGAAACAAACGTCGTCATGAACGACCTGTGGAAGTACTCTCCTTCGTCCGGCGAGTGGACCTGGTACGGCGGCGAGGTTCCGGGCAGCTACGGCACGCTGGGCTACTCTACAGCCAGCAACCAGCCGGGAGAACGGACCAGCGGCGCCACCTGGGTCGATGCCAATGGAACCCTTTGGCTCTTCGGCGGCTTAGGCGTCGACGCGTTGTCGAGCGTCGGCGCTCTTGGCGACCTTTGGAGCCTGAATCCGACCAACCAGCAGTGGACTTGGGTGAGCGGGCCGAATGTGTCCAACTCAACCGGTGATTATGGCGTCCTTGGCGTTGCCTCGGCCTCCAACTACTCTCCCGGCCGCATGTACACGAACGTCTGGCAGGATAAGAGCGGCAATGTCTGGATATTTGGCGGCGGCGCCGTCAACACCGCCAACCAGCCAATCCTCTTGAACGACTTGTGGGAGTACGCCCCAACCACGAATCTTTGGACCTGGGTCGCCGGGACACCGCTGGCAGATGTGAGTCAGTTTGCGGTCAATGGCGTCTATGGGACGCTTGGGATACCGGATGCCGCCAACATTCCTGGTGGCAGGGTCGGGGCCGCAAACTGGACCGACCAACAGGGCAACTTCTGGCTCTATGGAGGAAACTGGGGCCCCTTTATCAATAACGGATCCACCGATTCGTATCTCTCCTTCGACGATCTCTGGCTCTACAATCCACCCGCCTCTGCCAGCGCGCCCCAGGCTGTACTCACGCCGCTGCAACTAAGCTTCTCCACACCGACGGGCGTAACCGCCCCTGCGCAAACGGTAACGCTTAGCAATTTCGGCGCGGCCGCGCTGACCATTGGCAACATTGCCATCGGCGGCGCCAACGCCAGCGCCTTCAATGAGTACAATACCTGCGGAACGTCGCTCGCGCCCGGAGCCAGTTGCACCATCACGGTCTCGTTTGCTCCCTCCGCATCAGGCTTCAATGCGGCCACGCTCACCGTAACCGACAATGCGGCCACAACCTTGCCCATCGCGCTCAACGGAATTGCGCAAGCGCAAACAACCCTGGCCCTCTCCACTTCTCCGGCATCCACCAGTTTAGTGCTCGCCCCTGTGAAACTGACGGCAACCCTTTCGCCATCTTCAGATTCCGCTGCTTCGACCGATGGCGAAATCGTGATCTTTCGGGACGGCAACCAGATCTTGGGCGGGGAACAGATGACCAATGGTGTGGCTACGATGACCACCACCCAGCTTCCTTTTGGAACCAGTACGCTGACAGCCAGTTATGCCGGTAATAAGTATTTTGCTGCGGCAACCAGCGCTGGGTCATCATTCACCGTCACCTATCCAACCAATCTCACCGCTACGCAAACAGCGCTGGTCTTTCTGGCGGGTGGGCAGCCGGTCACCAGCGCCAGCCGCACGTCGCTGGTGAATCTGACGGCAACGGTCACCAGCAACGGCTCGCCCGTGACGCCGGGCATTGTCACCTTCTGCGATGCTGCCTATGCCTCGTGCGTGGGCCAGGGGCTGATCGGCATCGCGCAGACCAACTCCAAAGGCGTGGCCACGTTCCCCATGCGTTTTGGCGCTGGAGCACACCAGGTTGTGGCCCGCTTTCAGGTGCAATCCACGCTCGCGGCCTCGGTTTCGCCCGTCACCGCAATCTCGATCAATAACGCGCTCACCACAGCTGGCCTGGCGTCTTCCGGCACATCTGCCGGCTACGAACTGACGGCAACGATCGCCGGCTTCGGTCCAAAAAACGCGCCCACCGGCAGCGTGCAGTTCATCGACACCAGCAACAACAACGCGGTGCTGGGCACGGTCCAGCTTGAAGGCGCAACCGAGAGCCAATCCTACGTCGTCGGGCCGGAGATTCCCGACACCGCGGGCTTCGGCTGGTACACCACGACAGCCGACCTGAACGGCGACGGCATCCCCGATGTGATTGTCGTGAACGGCGTAGCAGATCTCGCGGGAAACAATGTTCCGGAGACCATTCAGGTCTATCTCGGCAAGGGCGATGGTACATTCAACGCGCTCGCGCCGCAGCAGATCGTGGCCAATTCGCCCAGCGGGGTGGCGAGCCTCCCAATCTTTGACTCGGCTTCAATCACAATTGGCGACTTCAACCAGGACGGCATTCCAGACCTGGCCATCGGCCTTTCCCAGTCACCCACCGCAGGCGCCGCCATAGCGAACACGATCGCCATCCTGCTGGGCAACGGCGACGGTACTTTTGCCGTGCAGCAAACGCAATTGCAACCCGTAGACGGCAGCGCATTTCTGGCTGCGCCCGTGGTGGCGGACTTCAATGGCGACGGCATTCCCGATATTCTCGCGACCTATGGCATCGTTGACTTCGACTACAGCGTGCTCTATCTGGGCAATGGCGACGGAACTTTCCAAACAGCGACAGCCACCACTCCCATAAGTTTCTTCGAGACAAGTGTCCCCTTCCCAACCTATTTTCCGGCTGTGTCCGACTTCAACGGTGACGGAATCCCCGACGTTGGGTTTGTCTCACAGTTGGGCGCGTACTCCGAAATCGGCCTGGGCAATGGGACTTTCTCAAGCGTGCTGACGGCGGATACGCTGTCCCCCCCGATCGACCAGGAGCCGGCCTACGTGCCGGTTGTTGGAGACTTCAACGGCGACGGCAAGCCGGATATGGCCGTAACGAGCCCCGGCAGCCAGATTCCCATCTTCCTCGGCAACGGAGACGGAACGTTTACCACAACCACGCAAACGCCGGCCGTAACCAACGAATCATGGAACCTGGTGACCGCCGACTTTGCCGGCAACGGCTTCGACGGATTCGCCTCCGCGAATGACGACACCACCATCAGCGTCTTCAAATCGAACGGAGACGGTACATTCACACAGCAGAACATCACCGTCGGCATCGGCCACACCGGACCACCGGGTGAAATCCCATTCTATCCAACGGGCATCGCAGCCGGGGACTTCCACAACAGCGGCCGCAAAGATATTGTTTTCTCGATTGAGGGCGATTACGCCATCCAGACCGTGGAGAACCGGCTGACTGAAACCGCAACAGTGAAGCTTGAGAATGTTCGCGTGGCCGGCAGCGGAACGCATAACATCGTTGCCGTGTATGCGGGCGACTCGCTCTTTGCCACAAGCACTTCAAGCTCCGTCGCGCTCGGCGCGGAGTCTCTCAACTCCACCACCACGTCGTTCACCGTTACTCCAACCCAGGGGCTCACCGGAGCCCCGGTAACCCTGAGCGCAACGGCGGCCCCAGTCAGCGGATCCACAACGCCAACCGGCGATATCTCGTTCCTCGACGGTTCCAGCGTCCTGGCGGTTCTACCGGTCAACTCCAGTGGATCGGCCTCCTACTCGAGCACTTCGTTTGCTGCCGGCACGCACAGCTTCACGGCTGTCTATAGCGGCGATGCGAACAACCTCACCAGCACTTCGCCCCTCATCACCGCAACCTACACCGTCACGCCAGCAACAGGGGGTGGCGCAGGCGATTGGACCTGGATGGGCGGAAGCAGCTCGGTCGGCAGCAATGGCGGCGGCCAATCCGGAGTGTACGGCACGCTGGGTACGCCAGCTGCTGGAAACATTCCAGGAGGCCGCGATGAAGCTTCGAGCTGGACCGATCATAATGGCAATTTCTGGCTCTTTGGAGGCATTGGCATTGGCGCCGATGGAAATCCCGGTTATCTGAACAGTCTTTGGGAGTTCAATCCTTCTACGAACCAGTGGGCATGGATGGGCGGAAGCAGTACGCGTGGCAGCTTTAGCGGCCAGCCCGGAGTGTATGGCACGTTGGGCACGCCCGCTGCCGGAAACATCCCCGGAAGCACCGATAGCGCTTCGACCTGGGTCGATAACAGCGGCAACCTCTGGCTCTTTGGGGGCCTTGTCTACGGTCCGGGCGATAACTCCGGCTCACTCAATGAACTTTGGGAGTTCAATCCTTCCACGAACGAATGGGCATGGATGAGCGGAAGCAGCACGGTGATCAACAATGGTGCCCCATCCGGAGTGTATGGCACGTTGGGTACACCTGCCTCTGGAAACGTTCCCGGAGGCCGCAGTGGCGCTTCGAGCTGGACCGATAACAGCGGCCATCTCTGGCTATTTGGGGGACACGGCGCCGATGCCCAAGGAAATTCTGGCTCTCTTAACGACCTATGGGAGTTCAATCCTTCCACGGACGAATGGACATGGATGGGCGGAAGCAGCACGGTCGCTGAAGGCGGCGTAGCTCCCGGAGTGTACGGCACCTTGGGTACGCCTGCTGCCGGAAACGCGCCCGGAGGCCGCTATTATGCTTCGAGCTGGACCGATAGCAGCGGCCACCTCTGGCTCTTTGGCGGAGGAGCGACCTATGAAAACGTAAAAAGTGTCACTCTGAACGATCTTTGGGAGTTCAATCCTTCCACCAACGAATGGGCATGGATGAGTGGAAGCAGCACGGTCGGCAGCAACTGCTTTCTAATTACTGGCGATGGCGAATCGTTCTGTGGCCAACCCGGAGTGTACGGCACTTTGGGAACGCCAGCTCCCGGAAACACCCCTGGAGGCCGCGCTGCGGCTACGAGCTGGACCGATAGCAGCGGCAATCTCTGGCTTTTTGGAGTCTCTGGCTTCGATGCCAACGGCACATATGTCTCTCTTAACGACCTATGGGAGTTCAATCCTTCCACGGACGAATGGACATGGATGGGCGGAAGCAGCACGGTCGCTGAAGGCGGCGTAGCTCCCGGAGTGTACGGCACTTTGGGAACGCTTGCTGCCGGAAACATTCCCGGAGGCCGCGATTCCGCTACGAGCTGGACCGATAGCAGCGGCAATCTCTGGCTTTTTGGGGGCTATGGCTTCGATGCCAACGGCAATAATGGCTATCTGAACGACCTATGGAGATATCAGCTGTCTGCAACCACCCTGGCGGCAGCAGCAACGCCAACCTTCAGTGTGCCGGGCGGGACCTATAGCTCGACGCAATCGGTGACTATCTCCGACACAACGCCGAATGCAACCATTTACTACACCACCGATGGGACCACGCCGACGGCCAATTCGACGGTCTACAGCGGCACAGCAATAACCGTCGCATCGACAGCGACCATCGAGGCCATTGCCACGTCCAGCGGCTACACGCAGAGCGCCGTTGCTACCGCTGCGTACACCATTAACTTGCCGGCGGTCGCGGCGCCAACCTTCAGTGTCGCGGCTGGCACTTATAGCACCGGGCAAACCGTAACCATTTCCGACACCACTCCCGGCGCGACCATCTACTACACCACCAACGGAACTGCGCCATCCACAAGCTCGACTGTTTATAACGGGGCGATCACCGTCGCAGCGACGGAAACTCTGGAGGCGCTTGCAACGGCCAGCGGCTACTCCGCCAGCGCCGTGGCTACCGCTACTTACACCATCACCCAGCCGGTCGCGCCAAGCTTCACGATTAGTTCCACCACCACTCCACAAACCGTTCAGCCCGGCGGTGCCGCTACGTACTCCATTACAGTTACCGCACAGAATGGAACGTTTCCAAACCCGGTCACACTTACGGCCAGCGGCCTTCCCGCCGGCGCAACGGCAACATTCTTGCCGCCCTCAATCACTCCTGGAAGCTCATCGGCCAGCTCGGCGCTGACGATTCAAACCGCAAACCCAGCGGCCGCCTTGACCACGAAGGACTCGAAATGGCCGCTCACCGCGTCAGCGTTGTCACTGATCGGTATGTTCTTCCTGCCCGGTAAGCGCCGCAGACGCTGGATCACGCTCACCGTTCTGCTGCTCGCTTCACTCGGCGCGTTCACGGCACTTACCGCCTGCGGAGGTGGCTTCGGTTTCACTTCGTCTGCTACGAGCTACACAATCACCATCACCGGAAGCAGCGGTTCAGTGCAGCAAACCACAACCGTGCCGTTGACTGTTGAGTAAGAGGAGACCCCATGCGACTCTGGATCAAGCACACTTTCGTTCTGTTGTTGACCATCGCTGCAGCCTCCGCTGCTCAGGCCGTTGCACAGACCGCTGCCGCTCAGCCTGTGTCCGCAAGCGGTAATCCGTACCGCGCTGAACTCGCCTTCGGCTACACTTACCTGCACAGCAACGCGCCGCCGGGCGGTTGCGGCTGCTTCAACCTCAACGGCGGCAACGCCACCTTTGCGTGGCCTATCAAGGCGGGAATTTTCGCCATGGCCGGCGACGTCACCGTCGCGCATGCAGGCAACATCTCCAGTACTGGCGACAGTCTCACGCTGAGCACGTTCACCGCGGGAGGACGTTTTATTCCAAGGCTGAAACACACGCCGCTGCAGCCCTTCGGCCAAGTGCTTGCCGGTCTTGCGTATTCGAGCGGAACGCTGGTTCAGGGGTCGAATACGGGAACTGGCAATGCCGGCGCAGCCTTTGCCGCAAACTTCGGCGGAGGTCTCGATCTGCGCGCCACACGCCGCTTTTCAGTGCGCCTCATTGAGGCTGATTACCTTCTGACCACCTTCGATAACGGAAGCAACAACCACCAGAACAACCTTCGAGTCAGTGCCGGCATAGTCGTTCACTTCGATAAGAAGTGACTGAGGCTGGTGAAAGAATGACATTGTGAGTTTCGGCAATACCATCGTGATCGCCTATTAACCGTTTAAGGGGAATCCTCGCTTCAGAAGAGCAGCAACCACATTCAAATAATCTGCTTCGAGGGTCAATGGCGAGATCGTTACCACGAAGTAGGCCAGGGTCTGGCAGCCTACCCATCAAACGGATTCTCAGTACCTGTCCCTCGCCAAAATAGCGATCTGCTTTCAAGTCATATGGATGGGTGGATATCTGTTTGGTCTGCCTGAGAATAAAACAGCATCATCTCTTCGGACTGTAGATGTTTTTGTAGATGGTGTTGCATCCAAGACTCGGCGAGAAACCCAGTATTGACGCGCCTTCTGGCCCTAGGGAACCTGGGCTAATACCAGGGGGTCGGGATCGCTGGTTTGCAAGTGATTGAAAAATATGGTCGGGGAGAGAGGATTTGAACCTCCGACCCCCTGGTCCCGAACCAGGTGCTCTACCAGGCTGAGCCACTCCCCGAACTTGGGTTGCAGGAGCGTATCGTTGGGGCGCGGCCTGGCGCGTTTTCCCCTTGAGTGCGCTTCGACCAGTGTAGCAGAATCCGGGCAGTTGCAGGGCAGGCCTTACTCGGCGCAGGCCTCGCATGCGCCTGCAAAGACCTTGAATTTTCATGCCCTTTTTCTAGTCGCTCTTCGCGGAGTTATTATCCAGCCCGGCTGGCAAATCCAGCGCAACCAGGGCAAAGCGGGTTTGCCCGCCCTTCTGGCTCTCAAAGCCCACAATATGCTGGTGGCGTTTGGAGCCTGCCTTCAGTTCCAAACTGTCCCTGCTTATGCTGTGGCCAACCTGCACCTTAACGTCCCCGCCGTCGGCTACTGTCTTCCGGTCGCTCTTCGTTTCGGTGCGTTTGTAGCCTTCGTCCGAGCAGTTCAGCCCTTCCGAAGTCATTTTAGGTGTGCCCACCGGAGCATTTCCCTGGCAGGTAATCACGTCGCCGTAGCGCCCTAGAGCCTTCTTGTAAAAAGCCGTCACCTGTTCTGTTGTGTCTGGGGTGGCATAGCTAACCGTCCGCACCCGCAGCTCCCACTCGCCAAAACCCACGTGAACATCGGCGGATTTGTCCTTGTCGTCATCGGTCGCCAGCTTGGCGCCGGGATAGACCGGCAGACCCAGGTCCGTGGCCGTCGTCTGATCGGTATTCACGTGAACTCCGCCAAACGGCGTATCCACTTGGACCTTCTCCTCTTCGCCATTGGCGCCCTTATCCACCTGCACCCGGCATCCCGCCAGCCCGGCCGCCAGCGCCAGTTCTACCAGCATAATTGTCGTATTCCGCATCATGCCAATCGCCCTCGTCCCCTTGCTATACGTCCGCATCCCAGAAATGGTTCCAAAAATCTGGAGTGGTTCCGGAAATCGGCCAGGGACTCAGTGCGCCGGCGGCCCGTCTTCCTTGCTGCTGGTGGCAAACAGAATCGCCGCCACAAACACAACCACAATGACTGAAACCACAAAGTAGGGGGAAGTAATATCCATTGTGCAAGCTCCTTACCGCTCCAGACTACCAAAAAAGGTGCCCCGTCTCCGGAGCCCCTTCACTTAAAACACCAAACTAATTGTCATTCTGAGCGAAGCTCGCCGCGGCGACCGGAGTCGAAGAACCTGCGTTTCGTCCTTTGCGGCAACGGTAGAAAACCAAAATCCTCAACCGTTCCGCAACCCCTACTGCTTCGGCCCAGCGTCAGGATAATCCACCCGAATCGTCAAAATCTCATAAGGATGAATAGGAACCTTCACCACATCGCCGGCAACCGTCAACGCCCCGCCCTCCGGCGTTTCCATCAGGTTGGTCACGGTTGCTCCGGTCGCTCCCGCCGGCACATGAAACTCCGCCGTAGTCTCCTTGCCCGCCCACTCATAAGCGCGCAAAATTAATCCATTCGCATCCTCAGCCTTCTTCACCGCCGTCAGCACCACGTTCTCCGGCCCCACCGAAGCAAACGAGTGCTCCGCCGGCAGCGAACCCGCATGAGCTGTAGTCACCACCGCCGTCAGCGGATAGTTGTACTCGTACCCGTGCCTCACGGTAAGCGCATCCTTCCAAGTCCCCGCATGAGGATAGAGCGCATAGTGGAAGTGGTGATGCCCCTGGTCGGCCTCGGGATCGGGATCGACAGGCGAGCGCAGCAGCGTAAGCCGCAGCACGTTCCCCACCGCGTCGTACCCATACTTCGAGTTATTGATCACGCTCAACCCATGCTTCCCGTCGCCCAAATCAGCCCAGCGCATCGCCGGAACCTCAAACTGCGCCTTCTCCCACGAGTTATTCCGCGTAGTAGCCCGGTCGATGGTCCCATAAGGAATCTCATAAGTAGCAAACGGCCCCGAAGCCGCCAGCGGAAACGCCGCCTTCAGCAGCACATGCGTCTCATGCCAGTCGATGTCATTGTCGATGTCAATCTCGTCATTGCCGCTCAAGCCGATGGTCTGAACAAACTTCGACTTCTGCCAATGCCGAGTGACGCGAATGCCAGGTCGCGGGGTCTTGGCGTCTACTAGTTCGACTGAGTCAGCTTTGTCGAGCACAGTCGGTTTCTCGTCAAGCGTGCCCGGATCGATATTCCAAGCGTCGTATTCCTTGGGCGTGTCTTTGAACGCCTGCAGTTCATTCCCACAGGAATTGGGAGCCAATGTTTCAAAGCCGTCCCGTTCAAGGCTCGTGAGACACCCGGTCTTCTTGTCTACGATCACACGTAATGATCCGTCACTGAGCTGTATGTAATCACCTGAATTGCTTGCTGAACTCCCCAGAACAGCGCCCCCCATCGTACCGTCCACGATTCTGACTTCCTTGTAGCCCAGGGGCGGCACATCGGAGACATGGAAGCTGATGTGTGCAACTCCGGTGCTCTCATCGTGCGAAGAGCGGATCGGAAAGCGCCACTTCCCTTTCTCGGTTGGGTCAATCACAAAGAGTCCGCTCGACCCTGTCTTTGGAAGCTGCACTTCGACACTTGCATCGCCCGACCGCTCCCAGCTCAATGGATTGTAGACGAGCACAGGAATTCCCTCGCCACTCGTGTCGATCCTCTCACCCACCGTCTCCAGCGCCCCAGCCCCAATCTCATTAGTCGACCAGCGCACCACATCATAATCCTTCTGCGCATCCTTATAGATCACCCCAATCCCCGACCCCGCCGCCAGGTCGTGGAACTGGTTAAACAGCACCTTCTTCCAATCCTCAGTCAGCTCTTTCCCCGGATACGCACGCCCATCCAGCCAGGCCAGTGAAGCCCATTTCTCCGCATTCAGCACCTGCTCCTCGGCATCGCGCATATTTCGCTTGTGATTGGCCTGCGTCGTATAAACGCCACGATGGTATTCGAGATACATCTCGCTGTCCCATGTAGGAATGGCCACTTTCCCCGCAACCGCCGCCGGCGCCGTATACCCCTTGGCAATCGACTGATAATTCCAAGTCGGGCTATCCGACGCAATCTGCTTCTCAAGCGAAGAAAAGAAACTCTGCGCCGTGCCAAACTGATACTTCGGAGTAATGTGCCCCGGCTCCGCCCAGTGCGAAGCCACGTCCAGAATCGCTCTCGTAGGTCCGCCGCCGTGATCGCCGATGCCGTAGAGATCCATCATCTCCAGCATCCCCGGCGCGCGCTCCCGCGCCACTTTCAAATTCTCCGAGAGCCGGTCGGGCTTCATGTCCAGGTTCACATAGTCGTGCGGAAAATAAGCCAGCACTTTCGACCCATCCGGCGACTCCCACCAGAACAGCTTGAACGGCAGTTGATTAGTATCGTTCCACGTCATCTTCTGCGTAACAAAGTAGTCCACGCCGCTCTTCTTATAGATCTGCGGCAACTGCCACGTATACCCAAACGAATCCGGATTCCACCCGATCCTAACGTCCACGCCGTAGGCATCTTTGTACCACCGCTTGCCCACCAGCAACTGCCGCACCAGCGATTCGCCGTCCGGCATATTCAGGTCCGGCTCAACCCACATGCCGCCCACGATCTCCCAGCGGCCCTCCTTGATACGCCGCGCAATCTCGCTGTTCATCTCCGGATACTTCTGCGCCAGCCACTCGTTGTAAGCCGCAGCCGATTGCGTGAAGGCATAATCGGGATACTCATACATCAGTTGCAGCGCAGTGCCGTAAGTCCGCTTCACTACATCCACAGTCTCCGTCCACGGCCAAAGCCACGCGGCGTCGATGTGCGCATTTCCGGTCAGATGAAAGCTCGCCTTCTCCAGCAGCGGCTTCAGCGCCTCAAGCTGAGCGCGCGCCGCCTTCAAGCTGGCGTCGAATTTAGCCTGGTCGTGTGCATCCAGCGCCGCCAAATCCACGGCGTGAATGGCGCCATTCAGCGTATCCATCTTCCCGGCATCCCACGGCGCCAGCGAAGGCGCCAGCAGCGCCGCCGACAGAAACTCCTGCCGCAGATCTACGGGATTGGGCCGATCTTGAGGAAAGTCGATCTTCAGCGTAGCCCCATGGAAACTCTTGGTATCCACCGTGTGCAGCAGCTTCACAGCCACCGTCACCTTATCGCCCGGCCGCGCATCGTCAAACAGAACCACCGGCTCCAGATCGTCGCCCATAGCCACGCGCCGCCCGTTGAAGTAGAGAATCTGCGGAATGCGGCCGTTAGTGTCGAATTGGAACCATATCCGCGCCCCAGTCAGATCGTACCCGCTCAGTGTCGCCGGCACCTGGTAACTCTGCCGAAACCAAACCGCATCTTTGCCGGCCTTATCCCCCACGGCGATCGGCTGCCACGAACTCTCGTCCACGTGCAGCGCCTCGCCGTGAGCCAGGTCGCCGCTATGCATCTTCCACGTCCCATCGGGCAGCGCCTGCAAACCAGTGAGCCGTTCGATCACGGTGCGCGACGCAGCCGTCAGCCCCGCGGGCATCTTTGCAGTTTGATCGTCCTGGGCCATAACGCGCCCCGCGAGCAGCAACGCTCCCGCAACCACCAGGAGCACAAAAACAAGAGGCCGCAATTTCAACGCAAAAGTCATAGCGAAAAACCCTCCGCAGTATTTTAGGTTATTTGCGCACTCTCTGGCACATCCAGAGCTTGTTTATAAAATCAGCTTTGTATCAGAGCACGACTTTACAGATTGCAAAAAACTCAACTGAAGGGGCTTTGTAACAGGGCACGGCTTTAGCCGTGCCGATAAGGTCAGCAGTAAGAGTCGGGCTTTAGCCCCTGCCAATCCATCTTTTGCCGAATTCGCTTTTCGTTCGGAATTTTTTCCGTAGCCTGTTCTATAGTGCCGAAAAATCCAGCAAAATAAATTGGACATCGTCCCCTGATGATCAGCCCATTCCAACTGACTAACTAGAGCTAATCCGGCCCCAGAGCCGCCAGCTCCTTAGCCGCCTTCCGTCCCAGCCGAATGCAATCCGGAATCCCAATCCCGTCGTAAGCGTTCCCCGCCAGGTAAAGCCCCGGCAGTTCAGCCACCCGCGCCGCAATCCGTCCCATCCGCTCCTGGTGCCCCACCGCATATTGCGCCATAGCCCGTCGCCAGCGCGAAACCTGCGTATACTCCGGTTCCGCTGAAACTCCCAGAATCTCCCTCAGCTCCCGCCGCACCGTCTCCACCAGCGCCGCGTCTGTCTTGCCCGCCAGCGCCTCATTTCTCATCCCACCCAGAAAGGCCCTCAGCACCGCCTTGCGCGCCGGCGTTTTGCCCAAAAACTTGCGATGAGAAAACGTGCAAGCCAGCATTGCGCGCCCCTCGCTGGCCGGAACCAGAAATCCGAACCCCTCCGGCAGCCGTCCCAGCCTCGCCTCGTCATAAATCAGATTGACCGTAATCGAAGAAGAGTAGGGAATCGCACTTAATTCCTCGCCCAGTGCCGCATCCACCTCTCCCAGCAGTTCTCCCGCAACCCACGCCGGCGAAGCCATAATCACCGCATCGTAAAACTCCGTTGTTCCGTCGGTCCTCACCTTCCAGCCGTCCTCCACTTTTTCGAGGCCCCTCACCGGCGTCGAACAGCGCACCCGCGTCGGATCGAGCCGCGCCGTCAGTGCATCCACCAGTTGCTGCATCCCGCCCCGTAGCGTCGAAAAAGCCCCGCGCGCCGCCACCCGCGAATTGCCGCCACCGGCTATCGTTCTATTTTTTCCGGCAACCGCCTTCCGCATCTTCCGGTGCGCCGCCAGCATTCCGCGCGTCAGCGAACCGTACTCGCTCTCCATCTCCACCAGCTTCGGCAGCACCGTCCGCGCGCTCAGTTGCGCCGCGTCCCCGCCAAAAATCCCGCTCAGCAGCGGATCGGCCAGCCGCTCCACCGTCTCCACCCCAAAGTGCCTCTCCACCAGCGAAGCAACCGACTCGTCAGGCAGCCCGCTCGGACGCGGCGGCAGCATCAGCTCCAGCCCCATCCGCATCTTTGTTTTCCAACTGAATAGTCGTGTCAGCGCCGTAGGAATCAGCTTCGTCGGCACCAGGAACATCAGCCCATCCGGCAGTGCCACCAGCCGGTTCCGCACCACTATCCAGGTCTTGCGTGCCGCGTCGTTTGAAGGAATGATTTCGTCTCCCAGCCCCAGTTCGCGGCACAGCTCAGCAGCCGCCGGCTTCTCGCTCAAAAAAGAATCCGGTCCCCGCTCCAGCACCGCCCCAACCACAATCTCCGATGCCAAACAGCCGCCCAGCCGCTCCCGCGCCTCAAACAGCGTATACCCCACTCGAGCGCCCGCCGACCGTGCCTTTTCCAGCTCAAATGCAGCCGCCAGTCCCGCAATTCCACCGCCAATGATCGCCGTCCGCATCCTGTCGCCTCACCCATCATTAAAGCAGTTCCTGTACTGGTAGGAGCGACTCTGACGAAATCTTTTCATTTCCCAAAATCCATTCGGGATCGAGTCCGCCTTCAAGCGCGATAGGGAAGTGGATGCCGCGGCCGACGGCGGAATTTGTGCGGGAGGTTCACAGTTTCACAACGGCTGTGACGCTCCCGAGAGGACTCTGTAACCAACTGATTCTGCTTTAGATAGGGGATTTTACTGGCATACTCAGGCTGTAAATTTTCGCGGTCTGGCGAGTTAAATAGTTGAATCTGCTTGGTTTAGGTGGCTTCACAGTTTCACAACTGTATTTTCGGGGTTGCCAGGGGGGGTACCCCTCAGGGGTCAGGGGTCTGGGATCAGGGATCAGTAAAGCCCCGCTCTATTGCCTACTCCCATTGTGCGCCGGGGGAAGGTAATTATCTGCAAAAGGGGACGCCGGTCATCGTTGAAGGCAAGATCAAGCCCGAGACATACACGGCTGACGGCGTGGAGCACAAGACGTTCTCGGTCAAGGCCGACTACCTCCGCAAGATCGACTACGCTGCACCGAGCGAAGCCAATAAGGGCAACGCGGCCAAGCCCGCCAAGAAGAAGGCCAAATAGCACCCGCATAACCTGGAGGCGGCTCTTCGGAGCCGCCTTTTCCATGCCCGTTGAAAAGCCATCCGGTACTGGGTCAAAGCCTTTGCTACCGGAGCCTCCGTGCAACTTGGCACCACCCCACGACCAAATGGATTGATGTCATTTCCTCGGCAGCACTGGGCAAGGTTCACTGAGTGCATCGGCGATTTCGCATCAACTGAGTCATGGCTCGGATAACTTCCAGATCGCCGATATATGGGGGGTATCGGCTTCCTTCTCGAGCTACTTCGGTGCGAAAGGGTGCTCATGCTCGTACATGGACCAGCAGGCGAGGAGGCCAACGGTGGTCCAGAAGCCGACGGAGCCGGCGATGGCGATTTCGAGAATCCTGGCGTTTTTCTCCGCCTCCTCGGCCTTCTCGCGGTCGTCCAAGCCGTGCTTCAGCAGCAGGCCAATCTGGTCGTCGGTGAGGCCGATGCTTCCGGGGTCATCGAGCAGGGTAGGGGCGGCGTGGGGAAGGACCGTGGGCTGGGCGCCAGGAAGCGGGAGCTGGAGCTCGTCGATGTGGTGGAGGTTGAGGAGGACGCCGCTGAAGGTCAACTTCTGGGAGACGGACATGGCTCCGGAGATACCGATCGCGACGCACAGGGCAGCGAAGGGCCAGAACTCTTTCACGGGCATGCCGCGGTGGAAGAGCAGGCCGGAGAAGAGCGCGATGACGGCGGGAATGAGGGGCCAGACGTGCTGGGTGAGGAGGCAGGCGAGGATGAGGAGGGCTGCGGCTCCGTAGCCGATGAAGGCCCAGCTTTGCGGGTTGCGGCCGGCTCGTTTGAGCAGGGGGACGAGGCCGCCGAGGAGCAAGCCGGGGATTGCCCAGACGACGGCGCCGAGGAAGACCGCGTCGAGGAGGTTGAACAGGGAGTCATGGTGCATGAGTTGCGTAAGGACGGCCCAGATGGAGCGAACGATGGGGTTGAGGGCGCCGAAGAGGAGGCCGAGCAGCAGAAAGAAGATGAGGGCGGTGAGGAATCCGCGATCTGTCCAGCGCTTTTGCAGGGCGAGGAGGACTGCTATGACGAGGAAGAGACCGAGGTAGCAGAACCAGAAGAGGGGCAGGCTACGGTTTGCGGCAACGCGGAGGAGCTCGACGGGCAGATCGAGGACGACGAAGAAGCCATTGTTATGAGAGGCCTGGAACAAGGTAGCGAGGTCGACGTAGCGCGCGGTTGTGGTGGGAGTCGTGGTGACGAAGTACTGGAGAGTGACGAGGGTGCGGCCGCCGAGGATATAGAGGCCGATGATTGCCGGTGCGATGACGAGGCCGCCGATGGTTCCCCAGCGGGAGCTGCGGAGGACGTGGCGCGCAGTGGTCTTGTCTTCGTCACGGCCAATCTGGAGGCTGAGCCAACCGGCGAGGAGTGCACCCGCGACGATCCACATGCCGGCGACGAGGACGACGGTCCAGGGGATGCCTTCGATGGAGGCGGCGTCGTCACCGAGGAGGGAGGTGGCGGCGTTGCGGAGGGCGCCGGAGCCCAGCTTGAGGCCGGCTTCGAAGCCGGCGATGAAGAGCTCGAACAGGAGCACGACAACGAAGGTGCCGATAGAGCGGATGATCGGATGGGTTTCGACTTCGATTTCGCCGTGGCGGATGAGATCGCGGAGCCACTCGATGATATAGGAGACGAAAGCCGCGCCGAGGAGGGCGACGAAGAAGTGCAAAGGCTTGCCGAGGATTTCGTCGGAGATGAGGAAGAGGGCGTAACCGCTCGCGACTCCAAGGGCACCGCAGACAGCGGCGATCAGAAAGAAGCGGGTTTTGCGGTCGGTCATGGCCATGGACCTGGGTCAAGGATGACGGTGCGGCTTTCGGCGGTGAAAGGACAGTGTAGCACAGGGGAATCGCGGACGCCGATTCGATGGAAAGGATACAGGCGTCTGCGATCTGTCCGATCACAGGAGCGAAGCGGGCTTCTCGTCTTTCAACCTGTGCCGGCAATTTATAATAACGATTCAACAGGAGTGTGGGTATGTCTTTGCGTTTGGTGACGAAGATGTTGTTGTCCGCGCTGGCGGTTTGTGCGGGCGGGTTGATGTTGAGTCAGCAACAACTGTACCCGCAGGGGTATGCCGGGAACCAGACGGTGTATGGCGGGGAGGGCCGTCCGCAGGCACCGGTGGTTAGAGGGATTTCGCCGCAGCAGGCGCAGAGGATTCCGGGGCAGGCTTATACGGTACGAGTGACGCCTTGTGGGGAGTTTGGGAAGCCTCCTTGCGGGACAGTTGTGACGATTCCGGCAAATGCGACGGGCGCGTCGCTGATGGCGATGGAGACGACGTCGGTCAACGCGGGGCGAACGTGGGAGGCGATGATTTACATCAGCGAGGCGGCGAACATGGGATACGTGAAGGCAGAGGCCGCGCTGGGCGGGGACTTCGGAGCCGGTGCGGGTGTTCCGATGGATCTGGTAAAGGCTCGGTACTGGTTGCAGAAGGCAGCGGATCAGGGGGATGCAGCGTCGCAGGCGGAGTTGGGCGAGTTTTATGAGATTGCGGAGGGTGGGGCGCCGGATATGGAGAAGGCCATCCACTACTTCGAGCTGTCGGCTGCACAGCATGGCGCACGTGCGGAGAGAGACCTGGGTCTTGCGTATGAGCTCGGACTTGGCGTTGCGCACGACCGGGCGAAGGCGATTGCGCTGCTGCGGAGGGCGGTGGCAGATGATCGGCGGATGGGATTCTCCCCGGCGCGGTCGGAGGCGTATGCCAATGCGCTAAGCCGGGCGGGGTCGCGGCGCTTTGCGAGTTCGGAGGAGCTGGCGGCGTTTGTGTATCCGGCACCGCGGCAGACGCAGACACAGACTCAGCGGTCAAATGTGCCGAATGGGTGTCCTGTGGAGCTGAACTTCAGCGTCGGCCAAGGCGGTTACGAGGCGAAGGCACGATTCTGTTCGTACCATCCGGGGTGTCCGGTCCAGGTGGGCGGAACGGAGTGGACGTGCCCGGCGTATACGGGGGCATCGCTATACCAGATCTACCATGACAATTGACGTGGGAGCCAATCGGGGAACCTGTCGGTTTTCCGTGCGGTCGCGTATCACAGATAACGAGAGGTGCGTCTGTCGAGATTGGAACTCGTGAGCTCCTTGACAGTTAGTTTCCATGGAAACCCGTAGGGGTTGCAAGCCCTGGGAGATTCCTCTTACCGCGCAAAAGCCGCCGCCTCGCTCTCCAGTTGCGGATCCCAGTTTTTGGGCTGGTAGATGCAGCACGGCTCCTGTGCGAGCGGATCGCCGGTGACGGCATAGGCCCGCGCTCGCGAACCCCCGCAGATCTCCTTGTACTCGCACGCCCCGCACTTGCCTTCGAGCTTGCTCGTATCCCGTAACGATTTGAAAATAGGCGCGTTGCGGTAGATCTCCTGGAGCGGCGTCTCTTTCACATTGCCGGCATGGATAGGCAGGAAGCCGCTCGGATACACATTGCCCACATGCGATACAAACAGGAAGCCCTTGCCGTCGTTCACCCGCCGCGTGGCCCAGCTTGCGGTGCGGGTTTGCGCATCGCTGGTGGGCGCGCCTGCCTCGTAACCCATTGCTTTTCCATTACCTGCCCCGTGCGGATGCCCATGCCCCATGCGCTTCTCCTCCAGATTGTGCTGCAACAGGTAGCGCCGGTAGTGCATTGCCTCTGTGGTCTTGATCTGGAAGCTTACCCGGTGGCTCAACTCGTAAATCTTTCCGAAAACCTCCTCGAACTCCTCGCCCGAGAGCAGATCGCCCAACTGCCCGCGCCCGACAGGAACCAGGAAAAACACATTCCACATCACGATGGCCAGCTTCTCGAACAGAGCGCATAAGTTGTCCAGATCGTGTGCGTTATGACGGCTGATGGTGGTGTGCACCTGGATCGGAATCCCCGCCTCGTTGGCCCACTCAATGGCCTGGATGGTCCGTGCCCAGGCTCCGGGAAGGCCCCGGAAGGCATCGTGAATCTCCGGCGTCGAGCCGTCCAGCGAAATGCCCAGCCGCACCAGCCCAGCCTCTTTCAGCTTGAAAATCGCCTCCCGCGTCAGCAGCGGAGTGGCGCTGGGCGTGAGCGCCACCATCACGCCTTTGCCTGCGGCATAGTGGATCAGCTCGAATACATCCTTTCGTTTCAATGGGTCGCCGCCGGTAAAGACAAAAATCGGCACGTGCATCGCCGCGATCTGATCGATCAGCGCCTTGCCCTCGGCCGTCGTCAGCTCATCCGGGTGAGCGATCGGCTGGGCTGCCGCGCGGCAGTGTTTACAGGCCAGGTCGCACGATTGTGTAACCTCCCAGATTGCCAAAAACGGCGTTTCGTCGAAGTTCAGCCCGCCGCGAGCGGGAATATTGTGCATCGGTTCCATAATCGCCTCCAAATCATGTGCGCCAGGCCAGCCCGGGAAAGGGACCTGCGCCGGGGATCGAGCGATAATCCAATCATTCAAGAAACCTTAGGCTCTGCCGATAAGGTTTATCTCCCGTGGGAGGAAACCATCTTGCTACGTTCAGGCAGGGCCCCATGAATGGGTTAACCGCTCTGGAGCGCCACGATTCCGCTTTAGAAGACCAGCCACAGAGCCGGGTGGGCTGTGATTGAGATCACATTATCTCGCCCAATCGAAAGCTGCGGCCCTCGCATGCCGGACTAGTCTCCGCAAATAAAAGCAATCCCTTCCGCAGTGAACGAACATCCTGAAGGGTGCGTCTAAACAGGCAAGACCCGGTTGCGGGGCGCAAGAGTCGATTTGTAAGGTGAGTTAAATCACCTCTTCATGTGCCCCCCGGCACCGCATACGGATGCCGAGTCTGCCAAAGTATTGCCGCACCACAGGGAGGTTCCCATGGCCGCCGCAGTCAAGCCAGGTTGGAGCAAACCCTCCACCATTCTCTTCGCCTCCGAGATTCCCGCCAATGAAAAGGCCTTCTCCTACGCACTAGCGCAAGCCGTCGAGTTTGGCGCCCATCTCATTCTCTTTCACGTCTACGACACTCTGGTGGTGGCCGCCTCGGAGACTTCCGGTATCCGCTATTACGACTATACCGCCGCTGCCAATGCCGAAAAAAAGCAGCTTGAGCCGCTGGTTCAGAGAGTGCGGGACGCCGGTGTTCCCTGCGAACTGGTTGTTCGTCCCGGATTGCCCGCCGACCAGATCCTCGCCTTCCTGCGCGAGCGGGAGGTCGACCGCATCGTTATGGGCACCCACTCTCCCGGCCCCATCGGCAAGCTGCTGGTGGGTTCGGTGGCCGAGGCCGTGCTGCGCACCGCCATAGTACCGGTCTGCATCGTGGGTCCCGAGGTGGTCGACGGCTCCTATCGCAAATACGCCACCAGCACCATTCTGTGTGCCGTTAGCCTCCAGGAGGCCAGCCATCTGGTAGTCGGCTTTGCCGCGGAACTGGCCGCCCAGCACCACGCCCGCCTGATCCTCCAGCACGTAATTTCCCCCCACGAGCGCGTGGTCCTCGAAGGCAACACCCTCGACCAGCTTGAGGCCGATCTATTGGCCTTGGTGTCCACCAATTTGCTGGGAAAGATAGCCGTGCAAACCATCGTGGTGCCCGGCGATCCGACTGAGGAACTGCTTTACCAGTGCAGGGCCCAGCTTGCCGACCTCATCGTGCTGGGGGCGCATGGCGCATCCGCATTCGCCGCCATCACCCGCCACGGGGTGGTTTACAAGGTGCTGGCACACGCACACTGCCCGGTCATTACGCTTTCGCCCGCTGTGCTGGCGGAGTGCGGCGCGAAGGAAGAAAAATACCATTTTGCTGAGGCTTATCTGGCCGGCGTTTTTTAATATTGCTATCTACTTCAGAGGGTGGGTTTTTGCAAAGCAATAATTCACCCTCATTCCCGAGTGCAATCGATAGATTTACTGTGCAACCTCTGCATGCCTTTGCTCCTCAAATACCAAACAGTGAATCAGGTAAGTGTTATGGTCGAGGAGCTGATGCCCTATGGAGGCCGGATCTGGATGAATAAACAAGCAATCGAGGTGCAGGACCGTACCGTACATGGCCATTTCGGCCGTTTCGCCGCTATGGTATCCGGCTGGCTGGGATCAACATGGGCGTTTGTGGTCGCGGGTCTCGTAGTTGTTTTATGGGCTGCCACCGGCCCAATCTTTCATTTCTCAGCCCGTTGGGCGATGGTAATCAGTACGGGAACGTCCGTCGCAACTTTTCTGATGGTTTTATTAATCCAAAACACGCAGAATCGCGATTCGCGAGCAATCAATCTGAAGCTCAACGAGCTGATAAGGGCTATGGACAAGGCTCGCAATCAAATGATCGATATTGAACGTTTGACTGATCTGGAACTGGATGAAATGCAGGCTACTTACGAAAAGATAAAAACTGCCTGGACCGATCGTCAGGCGAAAAACACTCGCGGCACTCAAGAAAAATAAAGCTTTTAACAGCTTTTGCATTGCTCAATCGAGATGCATTCTGCAGGTAAAAAGAAGTCTTTGCGCGCGAAAGTGTGCATTGGGCGTGCGCAGTGTTCCATTTGATACAGTGGCCCGTCTGGATCGTAAGCAACCATACATAAAGAGGTGATGAGATGGACAAGAACAGAGTGAAAGGCACGATCGACGAGGCGGTGGGAAGCGCCAAGAGCCAGGTTGGCAAATTGACTGGCAACACCAGGATCCAGGTAGAAGGCGCCGTTCAGCAGATAAAGGGCAAAGTTGAGAATGCCTGGGGCAAGGCAAAGGATGAAGTCCGCAAAGGCAACGAAAACGTCACTGCAACGCCGGCAAAGAATAAAGTAACTGTTCGCGAGCACCGCGAAGTGGTCATTGCTGAAAATCGCAATCTGATTTAGCCCGCACAGAACCAGGCTGGTTGAGGACTCATATACCGGAATCCATCAAGCGCTGTGATGGCTTCCGGTGTGAGGGCGAGGCAATGGCGGATAGGAGACAAACCGATCCCCGCCACACGCAGGAGAATCTATGAAGATCACCGGAATTCTTTTAATCCTTGCCGGGCTCATGGCTATTGTCTGCGGAGGATTTTTCTATCCAAGCCACAGCCAGGTACCCGATATGGGACTGATACAAGTCGACGACACAGAAAACCATCCGTTCAGCATACCTCCGATCCTGGGTTTTGCAGCCATCGCTACGGGCGGCGTCCTGGTTTACAAGGCGAGGAAGCCGGCAAGATAGACCGCAGGTCGCTGACTCGAGCCTTCAGCGAATGCCGTGGAAACTCCCGCCTTGAGCGGGTATACTATCGCCAAGGCGGCTCACAATCAGTTGCGCCTCCTCCAAGTGAGGTGCGTCTTCCTCAGGGAATCGAGTTCACTGACGCTTGCAGTTCCACCATCGGAGACTTCGCGGTGGCGCGCAGTGGCCCGTGTGCTTCGAAGTCCCATGGACTCATTGGGTTGCGCACTTCTTCCCGCCTTCTGTGCTCTCTGCGGCTCCCCTCTGCCGCAGCTTTCCACTGTGCCAATTTGTGATGTTTGCTGGACAGAGTTTCCTGTCCAGAGCGGTGCCCTGTGCGCATGCTGTGGCGATGTTCTTGGCGCGCCGCTGCTCGACTCAAGCCCAGCAAACGCCGCACTTTGCAGATCCTGTCGCCTGGCGCCTCCGCCCTTTGTGCGGGCGGTGGCTTTTGGACCTTACCAGGACCGCATGAAGGCGGCCATTCACGCACTCAAGTATGACCGGCTTCATCCGGCCGCCCGCGGACTGGGCCGGATGCTGGCTGAGGCGATTGCCCAATTGGCTGCCGATGCGCCGGCCGAGATGCTGGTGGTTCCCGTACCTCTCCACCGGTCAAAGTACTCCCAGCGGGGCTTCAATCAGGCCAGGTCGCTGGCAGCCCACGCGCTCGGATTTTTGCGCAAGTCCCACCCCGCGTGGCGGCTTACGCTGGCCTCCAGCACGCTCATGCGTCTGCGCGCCACCGAGAGCCAGGCCGGACTGACTTCCCGCCAGCGGCGCTTGAATGTGAGCGGCGCCTTTACGGTCTCCGATCCTGCCGCTGTCAAGATGAAAAACATTCTGGTCATCGACGACATTTTTACCACCGGCGCAACCGCACGCGCTGCTGCAAAGGCACTGATTCAGGCCGGCGCCGCTTCAGTGTGGGTAGCCACGCTGGCCAGAGCACGCACCATCAACCCGTTCCGCCGCGGCGCCCTGATCGACGCCGCGGAGGTCAACAAAAACTTGTCCGGCAATTCGCCGGACGCGGATTTTGAACCGGCAAGCTATTATTCATCGCAAGACCAACCATCTTTTTGACGAGGGGAAAAGAGATGTCGCTGGGAAAAGCTATGATTCATGCTCGCAAGCAGAAGTCCATTGCCAAGGCCGCAGCATATAGCGGAGACTACGCGGCTGTGCAGCCCAGCCACATGCTGCAGATGCCCGTTCTGGTGCTCAACGCCTCCTATGAGCCCATCAATATATGTGGCGCGCGCCGCGCCCTGGTGCTGGTGCTCAAGGGCATAGCCCGCACCGAGGAGGAGCACGGCCTGATACTTCACGCCCAGCGCAGCCGCATCGCCATGCCCTCGGTCATCCGGCTGCTGGAGTACCGCCGCATCCCTTACCAGACCCGCGCCCTCTCGCGTAAAAACATCCTGCTCCGCGACCGCAACACCTGCCAGTACTGCGGTGAGGCAATGCCCTCCAGCGACCTGACGCTGGACCACGTGATTCCCCGCTCCCGTGGCGGCAACTCCACCTGGGAAAACCTTGTAGCTTGCTGCCACGACTGCAATCGCCGCAAAGGCAATCGCATGCTGCACGAGATCGACGACATGATTCTGTTGCGCGATCCGCGTCCCTTCTCGCTCCACACCAGCAGGCAGATCATGCGCATGCTGGGTCGAGGCGACGATCGCTGGCGGAAGTACTTGTTCTATTGATAAACCAGGCACTGTTATTTTTTCCGGCTGCGCGTCCGCTGTTGCCGGTATCTCCATACGCTGTGCATTTACATTCCGGCTGCTCTGATTATGGATATTCTGAATACCTCTTATTCTGCCGCGTATCTACAACATAAGACGCATATACAGGTCCGCGAAGAGGTTACAAAATTGATGTCTGGACCGCCTTGGCGTTCATGCGAAAGACAATGAGCATCTGCCGGGAGAGCCAGGTCAATTGGGCTTATCTTCGATGAGAACGGGAGGAGATTTAGAGCTTATCCGTATATAGATAGCGCCGGCCTCCAGTTCGGTCCGCCGCGGCGGATGTGGGCCTCCGGCCCGCACGCTGACTTGAATACGCAATTTACGGATAAGTTCTACGGCATTCATGCCCGACTATTACCACACTCCCGCGCTCATCCTGACCATGCTCCTGCTGCCGGCATTCGAGTATATGTATCTGCGTTACCGCGACACGCGCACCCTGCTCTGGTTTCTTGGTTTCCTTTTTGCCATTGTCTCCATGGTCATGCCTTACGCGGCGGGGCCGTTGAGTTTCTACGCAGGGATTTACCCCTGGCTGGCGGCTGCAGGCCAGACCTCCACCCTGATTAGCTCCGCCCTGTTTATCGGTTCGTTGTCTCCTTTGCACTTTCGTGTCGGTCGGTTCAATATTCTCTACGTCATTCCCTACACTGTTCCGCTGGTGGTCTACTCGGTCCTTCTCTACGGCATCTTCGACGGAATATCGCCGCAGAGGCCGCTGTTTTTGATCTTTCCCGCACTGGGCGCGCTCTCTCTGCTGGTGGTCTGCTATTGGGGCGCTGCCAAGGGCAGCATCCCCGCCTGGCTGGGTGTTGCCGCATGCATCGTGCTGGGTGGCATGGCTTTTTGGGTTTGCTTCACACAGGGAGCGGCCTGGGCGCTGATCTTTGTCGCCTCCGACAATCACCTTTTGACCGCATTACTGCTGATATACGTCTTCCGGCGCATCTCTCCGGGCGTGATCCTGAGCGTGCTGGGATTTACGGTATGGTCGCTTCATTCGTTGGAGATGTTCCCTTCGATCGCGGGCAATCCGTCCCTCGACCTGAAGCTGATTCACATCGTTGTGATGAGCAGGGTGGTCGCGGCGATGGGCATGATCCTGCTGGTGCTGGAAGACGAACTGGCCTTGAACAAAACTGTGCGGGAGCGCGAGCGCAGGGCGCGCCTGGAACTGGAAGCCTATACCAATCTCAACCTCTCCCGCCGCCGGGTGGATGACTTTGATCGCCAGGGCGACGAGGTCTGCCAGACCGTGGTGGAGCACAGCCGTTTTGCCCAGGCCGCGCTGCTGCTCGAAAGCCTGGGACGGTATCGACTGGCCGGTTCTGCGGGGCTGGATTCGGCTACCGCCGTGGCGCTCGATGAACTGGCCGCGCGGATTCCAGCAGCGGACTTTCTGGCGCCCGGCTCTGCTCCGCCTGCCATTGAGCGCAGCCAGACGCTCAGCCTCGACCTCACGCCCTGGCTCAGCCCCGGCGACGACCTGAAGCGGTTGAGATTTACCTCGGCCCTTGCCGTGCCCATGACCGGCCGTTCTGCCATCGAAGGCGCTTTGCTACTTTCCGGGATGCGTCCGGCGGCGATGGGCAAGCCTGCGGATATTTCCCGTGATCCTCTGCGTGCCGACGACCTGTTGCCCATCGAAATGCTTACCGCGCGCCTGCAAGCCACGCGCAGCCAGACCAGGATGCTTGAAAAACTCATCGACTCGGAAAAGTTTGCCGGTCTTGGTCAGTTGGCCGGCAACGTCACCCAGCAATTGAACAATCCGCTGACGGTGATTCTGGGTTACGCTTCGCTGCTTGAAGAGACGTCCACTCTCGATCCCCATGAGCGAAAAGGCGTGGAGTCCATCCTGACCGAGGCTCGCCGTATGAAGTCCACACTGGATAGCCTGTCCCGCGTCTCGCGTCCTCAAAACGACCAGTTGACCACGGTCTCAGTGGCGGAGTTGCTGGCTGACATGGAAGAGCTTCATCGCCCAGAATTCATGCATCGCTCCATCAAGCTGCATTTGAGCATTGCCCCGGCGCTGCCCATGGTGGTATGCCATGCTCATCAATTGCGCCAGGCTGTGCTTCACTGCCTGCAATTTGCCTTTGAAGCGGTGGACAGTCCGAGTTCTGTTCCATGCCTTGCTCCATTTACGGAAAGTAAACATGCAAGGTCTATCCGTCTTGAAGCAACCAGCGAGGGAAGCCTGGTGCAGATTCTCATTGCCCATTCCGGCCCCGGCTTTCTCGATCCTGAGCGCGTCTTTGACTCCTTCGTTCCCTCCCAGGCTTCTGGTGAGATCGCCGGCCTGGGGCTCAGCCTTTGCGCCTCCATCCTCCGCGACAACAACGGCCATGCAACGGCCGTCAATCTGGAATCCGGCGGCGCAGCTATCCTGCTCAAACTTCGGGCTGCGTGAAAACTTCCGATCAAATTTTCAATGATCCATTCTGCCAATTTAACAATGCGGTCATCCTGCCAACCCAACAATGCGGTCATCCTGCCAACCCAACAATGCGGTCATCCTGCCAACCCAACAATGCGGTCATCCTGCCAACCCAACAATGCGGTCATCCTGAGCGGAGGTCGCCGCAGCGACCGCAGTCGAAGGACCTGCATTTGCTTTACGCCATATGTTGCTTGCATTGTCACAGCCCCATCTTGGGTTTAAAGTTCAACTCATGTACGAGGATTGCTATTTCACATACATCGTGGCCAGCCGAAGTCTGACCCTTTACATTGGCGTGACCGGTAGTTTGCGAAAGCGAATGTTTGAGCACAAACGGAAGCTGCACGAAGGGTTCACAGCAACTTATAACTGCAACCGATTGGTCTGGTTCGAGCGTTTTGTTGATCCGAGCAACGCCATTGCCCGCGAAAAGCAGTTGAAAGGATGGACCCGTAAGAAGAAGATCGCTCTGATCACAAAGATCAATCCCACATGGATTGATCTGAGTGAAACGTGGTATTCACAGGAAGAATTGACCTGGATGCCGAGCTAAATGCAGGTCCTTCGACTCCGCTGCGCTTCGCTCAGGATGACCTCCTTTGTAGAATCAAAATGACCGCATTTGTAGAATTGGCAACAAACTAAAACAACGTTTTCGCGGAATCCGTAGAATAGTATTGCATGGCTTTTACCGAACAATACGATGTGGCCGTGGTGGGCGCAGGTCACGCCGGGTGCGAGGCGGCGATGGCCGCTGCGCGCATGGGGCTCAAGACCGCGCTCATCACCATGAACCTGGACCTGATCGCGCAGATGAGCTGCAATCCGGCTATCGGCGGCGTGGCCAAGGGCCACCTGGTGCGCGAGGTGGACGCGCTGGGCGGCATCATGGGCGAGGTGGCCGATGCCGTGGGCATCCAATTTCGCCTGCTGAATACCTCGCGCGGGCCCGCTGTGTGGAGTCCGCGGGCGCAGTGCGACAAGCAGCTTTATCGCGTGAAGATGCGCGAGGTGCTGGAGTCGCAGCCGGGGCTGCACATCCGCCAGGCCGAGGTGGTGAACCTGGTGATTGAAGACGCCGCGCCTGATCCGGACGAAATTTTTGAAGAACCCGATCACTTGCCACGGCCCATCCGCTCACGTCGCCGCGTGCTCGGCCTCAAGCTGCGCGACGGCCGTAACCTGCTGGCCGGGGCCACCATCATTACCACCGGCACTTTTCTCAATGGGCTGATCCACTGCGGCGAGGAGCGCTATCCGGCAGGCCGCAGTGGGGAACCGGCCTCTGTTCTGCTGGGCGAGGCGCTGCGCGCGCTGGGCCTGAGGACGTGCAGGCTCAAGACAGGGACGCCGCCGCGGCTCGACGGACGCACCATCCGTTGGGATGCATTTGAAGAGCAGCCGGGCGATACGAATCCCACTCCTTTCAGCTTCAGGACAAAGAAGATTGTTCAGCCGCAGGTAAGCTGCCACATCGCCTTCACTACGCCGGAGACTCTGCGCATCATTCGCGAGAACGTGCATCGCTCGGCGATGTATTCAGGGCAGATCGAGGGCATCGGGCCGCGTTATTGCCCATCCATCGAAGACAAGATCGTCAAATTTCCATCGAAGACGCAGCACCAGTTTTTTCTGGAACCAGAGGGGCTGAACACGCACGAGGTCTACGTCAATGGTATGTCTACCTCGCTGCCCATGGAAGTGCAGTGGCAGATCGTGCGTTCGATTCCGGGCCTGGAAGAGGCGGAGATGCTGCGTCCCGGCTACGCCATCGAATACGACAGCGTGGACGCGACCGAACTGGACCGCACACTGCGCGTGAAGGCCTTCACAGGCCTTTACTTGGCCGGCCAGATCAATGGGACTAGCGGGTATGAAGAAGCAGCCTGCCAGGGAATCATGGCCGGCATCAACGCAGCGCTGTGGCTCAAGGGCGAGCCGGCTTTCACCATGGACCGGACCGAAGGTTACACCGGCATCCTGATCGACGACCTGATCTCAAAGGGCACCAACGAGCCCTACCGTATGTTCACCTCGCGAGCCGAGTTCCGGCTGCACCTGCGCATCGATAACGCCGACCGCCGTCTCACCCCGTACGGCCGCCGTCTGGGATTGATCAAGGATGCGGCCTGGGCGGAGTACGAGCAGAAGCAGGCGAGGATGGCAGCGCTCACCAAGCTGCTGAACTCCGGCAAAGTCGATTCCGAGCGGCTTGCGTCCGCTGGATTCGGTGCGTTGACGGCCACTGCCGGCCTTACCTGGGCGCAACTGCTCAAGCGTCCCGAGGTGACCATCGAACCGGTGCTAGCAGCCCTCAGCGAAACTCTGGCCAAAGACCCCCTGCTCGCGGATATGCTCACCGCGATCAACCGCAATCCCAACCAAAACGCCGAGGTGGGGACCGCTGTTCTTCGCAACGAAGCCCGCGCCGTGGAGACCGAGATCAAGTTCGCCGGCTACCTGGAGCAGCAAAGAAAATCGATCGACAAGCTCAAGGCAGCGGAGGCCGTGGCGATTCCGGAGTGGATGGAGTACGGCGCCATCAGCGGACTTTCGCGGGAGATGCTGGAGACGCTGGAGCGGGTGCGCCCGGCAACCATCGGTCAGGCTAGTCGAATTCCCGGAGTCACTCCGGCGGCGCTTAGCCTGGTGCATGTTTCCATCCGCGTGCAGGGAGCCAGGCGTCTGGCTTCTTAGATGAGGGATTCTTCGTGATTCGCGGCGCCCATTTTGCAGATAATTAGGTTCACAAAGCGCACAATCTATATAGGCTAAACCAGGAGTAGAACAGTTTCCGCGCACTTGGAAATTGAATGTACCCACCCCCCCGGGGGTGCGTACTCTTTTTGTTCGCCTTTTTTCGCGCATAAGTAATTGATTCTAAACGATAATTACCCGAAAAACGAGTGTAAGAAAATGCGCAAAAATGTCAAAATTCCGCACGAATCCGTCGAAATCCGTCAGAATCTGCATCAATCCGCCTAGGCGGATTCCATACGGGCGAATAAAGGGAGAACACTTGCACGGGATTTGATTATGTCCGAATAGCCTAAACTAACCGGCCAATCTCTTCAAACGGCACAGATGCGAAATCGCCTGATCTAGCGTGCAGGAACGTAGAGAGTGTAATCGCGCTCATATTCAGCATACGTCCCTGCTGGCCGATAATTCTCATCGATCGCACGCCACACGGCGGGCGAATAAAAACGATCGGGAAAGCCGACGACCATAACGGAGAAGGCTCGGTTGCGAATCATGTCGACAAGAGGTGTTTCGTTCCAGGCATGGGTCGCGGCTAGCTCAGTGACGATGGCAGGTTCATAAGGCACGTGTTTGCCAGCCTTATAAAGGAGCGTCATATCTTCAGACATGACCGGCTCCGGGCTGTTCTTCAAAATACGCTCAAGCGCTTCGGAATTCTGCGCCTTCTTGGCCATATTTTCGCGCATGACAGGTATGAAGAAACTGAATCGATTTTGTGCCGCGATAAACTGTTGCCCAAGGATTAGGATAGGCAGTAAGTAGGCCAAGGCATATTCCGAAGATACCCGAGTCATCCTATCCATCCTGCAATTCCAGTCGAGGCGTACGACGAACAAGCTGGCGAGGACACAGGCACTCAGGTTCATTTCCAAGAAGTAATTGTAATTGGAGCCCGACTTGCCCGAGGTCAGCGAAACTAAAACGGAAAGCATGAAGTAAATCGTAAACGTGAACACGGCGAGATCGTAAGGATTAGCTGAGAGGCGGGCACGCAGCGTCGCCGCGTTTCGTTGCGAGAATGCTCTCGCTGCATCCCTAATCGGACCAAACGCGGCGGCGGCGGCGGACAATTCAATGAGCAGAATCGGCGAATTAATGTTGCTCACAAGATTGTGGATACCTTCCCCAATCGAAAAGCGGTTCACGTTGTAGAGAAAAATGTGCTTGATGAATTCCCCGTGAGTTGAGACTTCGAGGGCCGCCAGGATCGCCCCACCAAGCGAGGCGGCAAAGGCTAACATTTTGATAGATTGCCGAAGATTCATAATACTGGCGACTAACAAGCATGCTACCGCGCCGGTGACAAGTGATTGTTTCGTGTATACCGCGGCAACGAACAACGCAAACGCACAGAAGCGTTGGGCGGTATTTCGGGCCAGAACGAACACAGTCAACCCGGAAAAGCAAAGCCACAATCCGAGCATATCCACGCGCATATTGGGGGCCCATTTCATCACATTGAGACCGCACGGAAGTGTCGCTGCAAATATCGCCCCGCCAACGGCCGAAAGTCTGGACGCGCGCGCCGGGGCAGTACGATAAACAACCCACGCTAGCGTGAGACAAATGCCCAGGGTCGAGATCGATGAGACGAGCCTTCCGGCGAGAAGCAGGTTGCCGGTGATTTCCGACACCGCGAGCGAAGTCAATTGAAAGAGTGGCGTGTAATGAAAGACGATGAAGGGATAGTGAGCGATTGGAGCATAGGCGATGGCGGGATGGGAAATGTGCTGGGCCTGCCAGAGAACAATTCCTTCTCCGTAATCGAGTTCGTAGGGATAAATTACCTGGATCGCAACCCAGTAGAAGAAAGTTGAGACGCTATAGACGGCCACAATACACAGGCCCGCTAAATACCAACTTGCCGCGACGAAGATTCTACCGGGACGCCTCTCTTGATAGGTCGCGCGATGATCAGCATCTGTTTTCCCAGCGGCTTGATTGGGGATTTTAGATAAAGCCATATTAGTACCGAGGATATCACCATTCTGCTTTTTACCGTCAGAGGCATGAAGCGCGGTTGGCAGTCCACAATCTCGTAACCACAGGAGCGCAGAAAATCGCACATCGTCACGTGGGAATAGACCGTAATGTGTGTGTAATCGTCGAAGTATTCGCGGTAGGCATATCTATAGTTGGGTTGCAGCAAACAGAGAAGGCCGCGACTAGAAAACTTTGATTCAAGTTGACGGAGGACGTTAGCCAAATCGTTCTTGGAGATGTGTTCGAAAAGGTTGCTAGCAAATGCAAAATCCACGGAGTGACTCTCCAAAAACGACAAATCCGTTACGCTCCCCACATGGCTCTCAACGCCAGCCTGAAGGAAATTCGGTAATTCAGGACAAAGGTCCACGGCAACACGCCGGCGGGCATGGACGTTGTTGATGAAGTGGCCATAACCGGCTCCCAACTCGAGCACACAATCGCCTTCACGAATCCAGCGTTGAAAGTAGAACCTGAACAACGAGCGCCACAGGGTTTCTCGGCGCGCGTCGTACGTGAAGCGGATCTGATGATAGACAACGTCCGTAGTCATGCGAGCATTCCCCAGCCAAATGTAAGACCCCAAATCATGCGCAATCCAACCTTTAAAGCGCGGAGGTTGTTAACATTGCCTCCCTTGCTTTCGCCGATCCGCGCGTGAAATGTCACCGGGCATTCGACGATTGAATATAAATGCCCCAACGCGGTATCGAGAAAATGAGCGTTGAATTCAAGGTTAATCGCCGGGTTCACGATGGACAGAAGTTTAGCGACGGCATCGCGCCGCATTAACTTATAAGTAGTTCCTACGTCGGTGAACGTACCTTTACCTAAGTGTTTAAATTCCAGCAACTTGCCCGCAAAGAAGTTGCCATAATACATGAACGTGCTAAGTTGGGTGTCGTAATCTCGCAACTGTTCAACAATGCGCGTGCCGTTCACGATGTCTGCATGTGGCATGTAAGCGATGAGTTTGTCCAAGTCGGCAGCGCGAAACGTCATATCACCTTCACATAGCGCGACTATATCCGTATCTTCCCATTGCGCGCCTTCCGCAAGGCAGCGGCAGACGCAATGGCCATATCCTTGGCGCTCTTCGTTGACTACAATCGCGCCTGCCTCCAGAGCGAATTCCACAGTGCGGTCTTTACTGTTGTTGCTGACGACGATTACGCGCTTGACTTTGGGGTGGGAGATAAAGTCCCGAACTGCGGCGCCAATGCTCAATTGATCATTGTACGCAGTTAGTGCAACCGTAATGAATGACGCTTCGGCCAGAAGCGGCCGAACCTGGCGCGCGCTTCGTCGTTTGGGGGGCAGATAGATACCGAGATCGATCGCGATCAGGATGATACCGATCGTCGTGGGAATTCCGCTGGTCCATAAAAGCCTTGCGATTAAATCGACGAATAGGTTTCGATGCAGTAGTAGCAGGCGAACGATGGAGAGCAGAATCGCCCCAAAGTAGAAACTCAGACCAGTCATCAGCGCCCAGATACCCCAGTAAAAGAATGGGATATGGGTGTGGAAGTGTTCGCGTTTCAGGTCGTTCTCATTGATTCTCATAAATCGGAATCACAATTTCGGAACAGATTTCTGATAATAATACGCCGGTTGGAGTAAATTGGAATGCCGACGAGTTAGTTTTTGGATAAAAATCAGAAGATTAGCCGCGCTCACTTCGAAGATCAGTGGTTGAACCAGGATTGGATGCGGTGAAGGACGGCGCGAACTGTGGAAGATAGGGAGTGAGCCACGGCGCTAGTTTGTTCCGTGGGCAACAAGTTGGACCACCAACCGGCGCGCAGGCCGTAAAAACGCAGGGTGAGGTAAGCTCCCGCGGCCACCACCAGCAGCAGCAGGATCGCTCCCGCCCAGCGCAGGCGGACTTCAACCTCATCGTGGCGCAGAATGCGGGCTTTGCCCACGTTGGAGGCGAAGGCCAGCCAGCTGCGCTCATCTTCGACCATCTGGCCTGAGGCCACGTAGGCTTCAAGAAAGCGCGCGGTCCAGTCCTGCTGGTCAAGGCCGATGGCGTCGGCGTAGCCGCGCACGATGCCCTTGCTCAGAATTCCGCCGGGAAGCAGGCGAAACCGCTCCTGCTCCAGCGCGATCAGGTGCCGCTGGCTGATTTTGGTAACCGCGGTGATCTGTTCCAGCGCAATGCCGCGGGACAGCCGCTCCTTGCGCAGGTCTTCTCCAAAGTTGCTCATCGCTTACCGGAAACAGGCAATTGCCCTTGAAATTTACAACTCCACAATAAACCGGGCTTCCGCTTCCGTCAAAGCGATTCAGCGGGCGGGGCGCAGGTTTCGACCGCGGCGTTTCAGGATTGGAACGATGCGGCCGGAGTCCGGGTCCGTCAAGCGGCTACGCAGCCCAGGCTGTTACCCTGAAGACGAGGGATTTTCGGGCGAATTTCGCCCCTTCGCGTCAGAATTTGATCCCTCCGGAATATAGAAGAGTCTTTGGGAGATCTGCTCGGGAATGAATAAGCTCATCTTCGCCAATCTGCTGCACCGGCCTTTGCGTTCCATCATCAGTGTGCTGGCAGTGGCCATTGAAGTGGTCATGATCCTGTCCATCGTGGCCATCTTTATGGGTATGTTGGACGACCAGAAGCAGCGCACCAATGGTATCGGCGCCGATCTGATCGTGCGCCCATCCAATGCCAGCTTCTTAAACGGCGTGAGCGGCGCGCCCATGCCGGCCAAGCTGGCTGACTTCCTTCGCCGTTTGCCTCACGTGGCCGCGGCCTCGCCGGTAATCTCCAACTTCTCCATGACCGGCTCTGTCGAGATTCTCTATGGCATCGACTATCCCAGCTACAACGCTCTGAAGCCCTTTACATGGGTTGCGGGCGGCCCGTTTGCAGGACCTTACGACGCAATCGTCGACGATGTCTTCGCGCGCACCGGCAAGGGCTATCATGTCGGCGATACGATCACCATTCTGAATCATCCCTTTCGCATCAGCGGCATCGTGGAGAGCGGCAAGGGCGGCCGCAAGCTGATACCCATTGAGACCATGGGCGCGCTGACCGGCTCCGACGGCAAGGCTACGGTCATTTACCTGAAGAGCGACAATGCGGCCAACGAGGGCGCGATTCGCCAGGAGATCGCCGCTACCCGGGGGCTGGAAAGCTATAACGTGCAGACCATGGAAGATCTGATCTCGCTTTATACGCCGTCGAAGTTTCCCGGCTTTGACAAGGCGTTAACCGTGGTGATCTCGATTGCCGTCATCGTGGGAATTTTGGTGATTTTTCAGACCATGTATACGGCGGTGCTGGAGCGGACGCGCGAGATCGGCATTCTTAAATCGATGGGCGCTTCCAAGCTAACCATCGTTGGGGTGGTCCAGCGCGAGTGCATCGTGCTCGCCATTGTCGGCATGATGGTGGGCATTGCGGCTACCTACGGTGTGCGAGAGCTGCTCTACGTGAGGTTCCCCGGCTTCAGCTTCGAACTGACCCCGGCGTGGATTATCAGGGGCGCCGTGATCGCGCTCGCCAGCTCCGCTCTCGGCGCGCTCTACCCGGCCTGGATGGCTGCTCGCAAGGACCCCATCGACGCGCTGGCGTACGAATAAGATCGTTATTACAAGAGGTTTCGTATCCAGGAAAAATGCGGCGGCCGAAGCCGCCGCATGGTGAGCGTTACCCGGTCTTAAAAGCTAAAACGAGCGGCGATTTCAACTTGCCGCGGTGTGTAGAGGAAGCTGCTGTTGTTGGAGCTATTCGGCACCGCGAAGCCGGAGTTGGTCGTTCCCGGCTGTCCTTGATAGGTCGCAGTATATCCCGACAATGAGTAGGCACTGGTGGTCACAAAACCATCGACGTTCTGGTGGTTGGCAACATTGAATACGTTGAGCATCAACTGCAAATGATAGCGTTCCCCGAAGGGAACTTCCTTCTGGAGGCGGAGATCGTCGACCATCTTGCGCGGATACTTCATGGTGTTGCGCCCGATCTCGGGAATGACGGAAGAACCCCCTGAGCCATTCCAGCCGCTAACCAAGGCATTGGACGTGTACCCAGTGACGCCCGCTGTGAAGGGCAGCCCGTTCTGCGCCTGGAAGCTGTCGTTTACGCTCCAGTCGTTGACCAGGTACTTCGCCCAAATGGTTGTATGGAGGTTGGGGAGATTATAGAGCGCATAAGCCACGAACCTATTGGGAACATTGTTATTGGAGTTGCCGTAGTTGACGCGCGCATTGCCGAAGGGATCGTACCAGTCATTCACCGCGCCTCCCGTGGCGTTATTCTGCGCGATATCAAGAGAGTGCGACCATGTGTAGTTGGCGTCGAACTGAAGGCTCTTCAGCGAGCGATTGAGAACCTCGACCACCGCGGCATTGTAGTTCGAGTTGATATTGCTGACTATCTCGGTAATGGACGTGTAGTCCGCGCCAAGAGAGCCGAAGAGAGCCGTATTGCCGGCGGCGTAACCGCTATTGCCTGAGCCGTAGATGTAGGTCGGAACTTGGTATGTCGCTCCATTCGGCAGGGGGCCGAGTCCGGAGGCGTCAGAGATGGTAATCGTATCAGTCACCTCGGTGGCTGGATTCAAGTTGACATTGAGGTAGTTGGGCAACTCGCGCCCCAGGGCTCCCAGATAACTCAACTGCACGAAGGTGCCGTGGCCCACAGCCTGCTGCACGACCAGATCGAACTCCTGCACATTGGGGTTACGCAGAGAGGGCGACATGAAGAATGAGGTTGGCGTGATGGCGTTGGTGTTGCCCGCCAGGATATTGGGGAACTGCGGGGCGCCGGAGGTTTTTGCCTTCCACGTCGGCGTAATCTGCCCGAGGGGGCTACCGGTGTTTATCCGCGCATTGAGCAAGTTTCCGTTGGTGATGCGGCCGTAATAGATGCCATAGCCTCCGCGCACCACGGTGTTGCCCTTGCCGAAGAGGTCATAGGAGAAACCGATGCGCGGTCCGAAGGCCAGCTTGTCATGCGGGCTGTTGGTCAGGCCGGGATAGGGCTGGAAGTTGACGCCGTTCAGTGTCTCTGCCGTGATGAGATTGGGAAACGCCCCGGGCAGGGCCTCGTAGTCATAACGCACGCCGGCTTCCAGCGTCAGGCGCGGCGAGAACTTCCAATTGTCCTGGACGAACAGACCCAGGTCATTTGTCGAAATCGCAAAGGCAGGATTTCCAAGTCCCTGAGTGAACTGATAGTAGCAGGGATAAGATCCAGTTACCGTGCCGCTGGATTGATTCTCATAGCCGCTCGAATTGCAGCCTTTGCTGCCGGCGCCGCTGCCTGAAGGGGTTACGCCGTTCTTGAAGTTGAGCTCGTCGTTGAAGTAGTTGCCGAAATAGTCGTAGTTGAAGTAGCCCTCGATATACTTGAGGTTGTTCTGCATATCGTAGTTATGAACCGTATCCACGCCGAGCTTCAGGCTGTGATTGCCCTTGTTCCAGTAGAGGACGTCGCCGACCTGCCACTTGTTCTCTTCCGGAAGAGCTTTCTCGAAGCCATAATACGGAGCGCCGGCATCAAAGCCGTCATAGTATGACAGCGCAGCCATCGGAATGTTTCCAGTGGAGGATTGCAGGTCAGCCAGCGTGTAGGCAGATGGTTTCTGGTTGTTTTCGTCTAACTCTTCACGGCTATATTGATAGAGCAGTTCGTTGCTGATGTTCGAGCTGATGAGGCTGGTGAGCTTGGCCACGCCATAGTCCAGCTTGACGAAATCGTTGCCTTGGTAATCAACCGCATCTTCATCCACCGGGTTGGTCTGCACGCCGCCGGGCGAATCCCAGCGCAGGCGATGGTAAAGCACGCTCAGGTGCTCCCTGGGGTTGATCTGCCAGTCCAGCTTGGGAGTGTTGATCTCCTGGTAGCCGAAGCGCGGCACCACTCCGAGGTCCGAGTTCATACCCAGATCGGTGATTGTCGATAAACCCGCGGGCGCGGCACCGACATAGGCGTTACCCAGCATCATGACGGTCCAGTCGTAGGCAGCCTGGTTGTAGGAGATTCCCTGGCGGGCGGCCAGCGTGCAGACATCGGCGTCGTTGATGGAGCCTGGACCGCTCGACGGCACGGTTAGAGCGCCGGTCGTTATGTTGCAGGATTCTCCAGAGGGCATTCCGGGATTTCTTGGAGTTAAGGAAATTGTTGACGGGACAGACGGCATGGCGTTGTAGATCGTCTGACTATACGGAACCCCATCTACCGGGAAGACGTGGGTATGCTGATCGTAGGTATAGATCCAGAAGAGCTTATCCTTGATCAGCGCCCCGCCGACAGTGAAGCCATAGATCTTGCGCAGGTCTTCAGGCTTGATGTGGACAGAAGCGCCTGAGGGAGTGGTGACGAAGGAGTAATCGTTCATGGCGTTCCAGTTGCTTTCGCGGTCCCAGAAGTAAGCTTGCCCGTGCAACTGGTTGGCGCCGCTCTTGGTGACGGAGGTGATGACGCCGCCGGCGGCGCGGCCGTACTCGGCGGAGTAGACGCCGGTGTTAACCGCGAATTCGCGAACCGCGCTTCCCGCAGTGGAATAAGCCTCACGGGTGCGACCGCGCTCTTCGGCGTAAAAGTCATTGTTATCGTCGGCGCCGTCGATCTCAACGTTATTGAGAAGTTCGCTGATTCCGCGAACGCTGACCAAGCCGTAACCGTTGGAGTTCGATACGACTCCCGGAGTGGTCATGGCCAGGCTCGACCAGCGGCGGTTGTTGATGGGAATCGATTGCAGCGCATTGTAGTTCAGCGTGTCGGAGAAGTCCGGCGATTCGAGATTCATCTCCGGAGTCTGTTCGGTAACCTGCACAGAGGCCGTGGAAGCTCCAACCGTGAGGCGCGGCTCGATGCTTGTGACCTGACCGACCACGACAATTACGTTATCAGCGCGATAGGCGGCAAAGCCGGACGCGGAAATCGTAACCTGATATGTGCCGGGTTCCAGCAATGGAGCCTTGTAAAAGCCGTGGCTGTCGGTGGTCAGCTTGATTTCGGCATTTGTTCCCATATTGTGAATGGTGACGGCGGCACTGCCGACTGCTGCCCCGGACTGGTCCAGAACTGTCCCGGCAATTGAGCCTTCCGTGGAAGTTTGCGCGCGCAGGGCAACTGTGCCCAAGCATACTATGAGGATGAGGAGCGCCAGGCAGATAACGCCCAAGCGTATTCGATTGAATTTCATGTTAGCTCTCCTTGGAAAAAATTTGCATGCATCGCTGGCCGCATTGGTGAATAACAACGCCGGGTCGCGATAATGTTGCGCGACAAGTAGCGCGCATTGCCGGGAAGATTCTGCACACACAAACCCTAGCGGTTTTCCTATGCAGGAAGCCGATTTGCGATCTTTAAATCGCTGGAATTTCCCTAATAAGCACCGTAGAAAATTCAGATGAATATGCTGTAAAGCTCATCATTTCTTTGCAATCTGTTTGCCGTCTATTCACAAACGCGAGCTCCATGGTTACCGCTCCGGAGGCGAACATGCAGTTTCGAGCGCGGTTTCCTAGAAGCATCTGCACCGAGGCATTTTCCTGCCATATTCGCGGGTTTTGCTATTTGGGGAATGCGCCTGCCGCCCAAATCGGACTTTTCCGGTTCTGGAAGCCGCCCCGGAACCGTGTGACTGCAATCACTCGACAGTGGCCAATCAGGATGATAGCCTTGCCGTGGCTTTCCCCATTGTTGAGCGGGGTCGCGTATTCCGGAGCCGTTGCAAATACGGCTTCAAACCATAGTTCGGGAGGACTTGTGACAGTACAGTATGGGTTTTGTTTTTTTCTGGGCGTGAGCGTGCTTTCGCTCATTATGGCCTGTTTGTTTGGGCGCCAGGTTATCGGCGCCGTAGCGTTTCTGAAGCGTCAGTACAAAACCATGGCGGCCATTCTGGGTCTGCTGCTTCCCGCCTTTGCCGGCGCGCAGGAACACGCGGGCGGAGGCGAAGCCAACCTGATACTGCCGGATTTGTCGACGGTGAATTTTCTCGGCATAAACGGGCATACGCTTCTAACGTATGGATTGCTCTTCTGTCTCGGCGGCCTGTTGTTCGGCCTGGCGATTTATGTGCAGTTGAAGAACCTGCCGGTTCATCGCTCCATGCGCGAAATTTCCGAGCTGATCTATGAGACGTGCAAGACGTATCTGATCACGCAGGGCAAGTTCATCCTTCTGCTCTGGGCATTCATCGCGGTCATTATCTCGCTGTACTTCGGCTGGCTGGCGCCGGTGCCGAACAAACCGATTGCGGTTACGCTGCCGATTATTTTAGGATTTTCGCTCCTCGGCATCGCGGGCAGCTACGGGGTGGCGTGGTTCGGCATTCGCGTGAACACATTTGCGAACTCGCGGACGGCTTTCGCGGGATTACGCGGCAAACCGTATCCATGCTTTGCGATTCCGCTGAAGGCCGGCATGAGCATCGGCATGTTGCTGATCTCGGTCGAGCTGCTCATCATGCTCTGCATCCTTTTGTTTGTTCCGGGCTCTTATGCCGGCCCATGCTTCATCGGCTTCGCGATTGGCGAAAGTTTGGGTGCCGCGGCGCTGCGTATTGCCGGCGGCATCTTCACGAAGATCGCCGACATTGGCGCCGACCTGATGAAGATCGTCTTCAAGATCAAGGAAGACGATGCGCGCAACCCGGGAGTCATCGCCGACTGCACGGGTGACAACGCGGGCGACTCGGTCGGCCCCAGCGCCGACGGATTTGAAACCTACGGCGTCACCGGCGTGGCCTTGATTGCATTCATTTTGCTGGCCGTCAAGAGCCCCACGACGCAAGTGCAACTGCTGGTTTGGATCTTTGTGATGCGCGTGGCCATGCTGGTCTCGAGTTCGGGCGCGTACTTCCTCAATGGGGCAATCGCTCACGCGAAATACGCCAAGTCCGACGAAATGGACTTTGAAACGCCGCTGACCTCGCTGGTATGGATCACCTCCATCCTTTCCATCATCCTCACCTACATCGTCTCGTACTTCATCATCCCCGATCTTGGTGACGGAACGCTGTGGTGGAAGCTGGCTTCGATCATCTCCTGCGGAACCCTCGCCGGGGCGGTCATACCCGAATTGGTCAAGGTTTTCACTTCCACCAAGTCGGGCCACGTGCAGGAAGTTGTAACCTCGGCGAAGGAAGGCGGAGCCTCCCTGGGAATCCTGTCGGGACTTGTGGCCGGCAATTTTTCGGCATACTGGCTGGGATTGTGCATGGTCGCGCTCATGTCCATTGGCTACTACTTCAGCACGGGGCCGTCGATGGATACCCTGATGCTCGCTCCAGCGGTCTTTGCGTTTGGCCTGGTTGCCTTCGGCTTCCTTGGCATGGGGCCGGTTACGATCGCCGTCGATTCCTACGGGCCGGTCACCGACAACGCACAATCGGTCTACGAGCTTTCGCTGATTGAAACGATTCCCGGCATCGAAGCTGAGTTGAAGAAGGACTACGGCATCGATGTGAGGTTTGAACGCGCAAAATACCTGCTCGAAGCCAACGATGGAGCCGGCAATACGTTCAAGGCTTCGGCCAAGCCGGTGCTGATCGGCACAGCCGTGGTGGGCGCAACGACGATGATTTTCTCGATCATCATGGCTCTTACCGGCGGACTGACCCATGACGTAGCGAGCCTCTCTCTGCTGCATGCGCCATTCCTGCTGGGGTTGATTACCGGCGGCGCCATGATCTACTGGTTCACCGGAGCTTCAATGCAGGCGGTCACCACCGGCGCTTATCGCGCGGTGGAGTTCATCAAGGCGAACATTCACCTTGAAGGCGCGGAGAAGGCGTCGGTCACCGACAGCAAGAAGGTGGTGGAAATCTGCACCAAGTACGCGCAGAAGGGGATGTTCAACATCTTTCTCGCCGTCTTCTTCGCTACGCTTGCCTTCGCGTTCGTTGAGCCGTTCTTCTTTATCGGCTATCTGATCTCGATTGCGATCTTCGGACTATACCAGGCGATCTTTATGGCCAATGCCGGCGGCGCATGGGACAACGCGAAGAAGGTTGTCGAGGTCGATCTGAAACAAAAAGGGACGCCTCTGCACGACGCAACCGTGATCGGAGACACCGTCGGCGATCCGTTCAAAGATACCTCGTCGGTGGCATTGAACCCGGTGATCAAGTTCACGACCTTATTCGGATTACTTGCTGTCGAGCTTGCAGTGACGCTCAATGCGGGCAATCCGATTCTCACGCACGTACTTGCAGTCGCATTCTTCCTGGTGTCGGTGTTCTTCGTGCATAAATCGTTCTATGGCATGAGGATTGAAACCAAGGAAAGCATCTGATTCCGGATTGACGGACTCAATCAAACCGAACGGCCCCGTGCTTCCCGCACGGGGCCGTTTCGTTGCTGGGCAGGATTTTTCCGCTTATGGATTTGCGATGGCAACCGTTGCCAGACTTTGCCGCTGGCGGCCTTCTTCATTGAAGTTCACGGGGTTGAGCCACGCTTCAAAGGCCCGTTTGCGTATCGGCCATTCGTGATCGAGCATTGAGAACCACGCCGTATCCCTGCTCTCGCCTTTGATCACCATGTGCTGGCGGAAGATGCCCTCGAAGGTGAAACCCAGGCGCAGGGCGGCACGGCGGCTGGGCTCATTTTTCGCGTTGCACTTCCACTCGTAGCGGCGATAGCCAAGCTGGTCAAAGATGTGCGCGGCCATCAGGAACATGGCCTCGGTGGCTGCTGTGGTGCGCTGCAGGGACGGCGTGAGCAGAATGTTGCCCACCTCGACCACGCCCTGCGCTGGCTCCATGCGCATGAAGCTTGCGTACCCGGCTACAGAACCGGTAGCCGTGGGTACAATCGCAAGAAAAACCGCTCCCGCAGCCGATTGTTTCTCCTCGATGGCCCGGCGCAGATCGGATTCGGTTGCGTAGGGGCCGTCAGGCAGCCAGGTCCACAGCTCATCGTGCTCCTTGACGGCCTGCCAGAGGGCTGCAGCGTGGCGCCCTGCGTCGAGCGGCTCCAGGATGACGGTCCTGCCGCGGAGGGTTACGGGGACGGGCACAGGCACGGATTTCCAGTTCAGCGGAGATGAGGTAGTTGCGGACACAAAACCAGCCTATCAGCCGGTTTTATTCCCCTATTTACTTATCAGATAATAATTTGGCAAAGTTGGCCAATTCTCCTATACTTCAATCGAGGTGCTGTATGCCGACTCGCAATGTCAACCTGCCTAAGAAATTGGACCAGTTTGTAACTTCCAGGGTAAAGGGCGGGCATTACGCCAATGCCAGTGAAGTGATGCGTACGGCCTTGCGACTGCTGGAAAAAGAAGAGCGAGAGTATGAGGAGAAACTGGCTGCGCTTCGCAAGGCCATTGATGAGGGCCTTTCCAGCGGGATTGCCGAGCCCGGGGTATTCGACCGACTTGATGCCTACATTGAAGAACTGGCAGCAGGGGAGGAAGAGTGTCGGCATACAGCGTAGCAAGACTCGCTGATTCGGACCTGAAGTCCATTATTCGCTACACCATGAAGACATGGGGAACGGCCCAAACAAAACGGTATTCTCTAGGTCTCCGGGCATGTTTTCAGCTTCTAGCAGATAACCCATCCCTTGGTCGAAGCTGCGATTACATTCGTCCTGGATTACGTCGGTTTGAGCATGGGAAGCATGTCGTGTTCTACGTATCTCTGCCAGGAGAACTGCTGATTGCGCGCGTACTGCACCAGCAAATGGTTCCTGCCAAGTCTCATTTCGTGCAGTGAGGAGTCCTGCAATTTTCTCTTGGGATGACGATGCCGAAATATTTCTGTGCCGCGTCCAGAATATCTTCATCAGTCATCACATTATGCTCGATATGCGCTTTCTTGCCGGGAGCCATGAAATAGTACCCAATGTCGTTCTTGTTGGGTTGAAAGTTCACCAGTTTCTTTCCTGTCTGGATTTGAAATGAAGGCACATTGACTACGTGAATCGCAATTCCCGCTTTGTGCAAACGTTTTTCTGCCGTGGAGATGTAATAGTTGAAGTCACCGAGAGCCTCTGCGTTGTCCTCACTGCTATCCACCTCTGCCTGCGTAATCGGGAAAAAAGCAATGATGGTTGGCTGGTGAATGACGAAGATGGGCAACGGCTCAACTGTTGCCTGCGAGTTTCCAACCCCGATCCAAACGGCAATGAATAAAGGAATACAAATGTAACGATTCATTGCGGTAAGTCTACGCCGCAGGCAGGTGGCATCTCAACCGGTAAGGGATGTAAACGGCGGAGGGTCCGATTCCGTCCCGAATCTCCACAATTGCACAGGAGCGCACCCAAAACTGCACCGATCTTGCGCCTTGTTCTCAGGCCAGGCGAGGACTAGGCTTGAGAAAGAGAGCCAGTACGGGAGCAAAGATCCCGGTTTTGCACAGAACTTAGTGCAGAGTGGGGACTCAGAAACCGCGTCGTGCAAGGCTGTTTTGAGCTTTCCACAGGCAATAGCCAATGTTTAGCAACAAGATGCCCTGTATGTAGGCTGAATACAAGATATTGTGGTTTCTTGTTGACATCCCCCACAGACAGCGCTATTTTTTCATCTGCGGCTGTAATCAGATTGTAACGAAATCGGCGTGAAGAGCCGCCGAGAGTCGCTCAGAGAAGAGAATTCGCGGTAATTTCAAGTCCCCGTTTCCCGTTCTTTGTCAAAGATTGAGCCCCAACAGCCTCCGGGCTTCTGCGCGCCTGGAAGGGGGCCGTATTCATCAAAAATTGAGGAGATTCAATGAGCGAGACCCATCTACAAACTTCTGCTACTACCCAGCAGCCCTCCTACACCCAGAACGGGCTGATTTTTTCACGCCGCTATACCACTGAGGGTGTATCCCCGTATGACGATTTCCAGTGGGAAAAGCGCACGGCGTCCATTACGGACACGAAGGGCAACACGATCTTTGAGCAGAAGGATGTGGAGGTGCCCGTCGACTGGTCAATGACGGCCACCAATATTGTGGCCTCGAAGTACCTGCATGGCAAGCTGGACTCGCCGGAGCGGGAGACCAGCGTGCGGCAACTTGTGGGGCGCGTGGTGGAGACGGTCCGCGACTGGGGCCTGGCTGGCGGCTACTTTGCCACACCTGAAGATGCGGCCGTCTTCCACGACGAGCTGGCGCACATGCTGCTGGCGCAAAAGGTGGCCTTCAACTCGCCGGTGTGGTTCAACGTGGGCTGCGACCGTCTGGAGCCGGATGCGGCAGGGCAGAACTGGCACTGGAATCCGGCCACGGGCAGCGTTGTCCACGGCGCGACAGGTTATAAGAATCCGCAGTGCTCGGCCTGCTTCATCAACTCCGTCGAGGATTCGATGGGCGGCATCATGGACCTGGCACGGACTGAAGCTCTGCTATTCAAATTCGGTTCCGGCACGGGAACGAATTTCAGCAGCTTGCGTTCCAGCAAGGAATCTGTTTCAGGCGGCGGCACAGCCAGCGGCCCCTTGAGCTTTATGCGCGGGCTTGACGCATTCGCCGGGGTCATCAAATCCGGCGGCAAGACGCGACGCGCGGCCAAGATGGCGATTCTCGACGTGGAGCACCCCGACATTCTTGATTTCATCAATTGCAAATCCAAGGAAGAAGCCAAGGCCCACACGTTGATCAAGGCAGGCTACGACGGTTCAGGCCCTGACTCCGAGGCCTTCTCGTCCATCTTCTTCCAGAACGCCAATAACTCCGTGCGCGTGAGCGACGAGTTCATGCGCGCCTATGAGAGCGACGGCGATTTCACCACCTATACGGTGAAGGGCCACAAGCCGGTTGAGACCTACAAGGCGCGGGATATCATGCACAACATTGCCGAGGCCACCTGGCTGTGCGGCGATCCGGGCATGCAGTTCGACACCACCGTCAACCGCTGGCACACCTGCAAGAATACGGCGCGCATCAACGCGTCGAATCCCTGCTCGGAGTACATGTTCCTGGATAACTCGGCCTGCAACCTGGCCAGCTTCAACCTGATGAAGTACGTGACCCCGGCGGGCGTCTTTGATATTGCCGCCTATCGTCATTCGATTTCGATCGTTATCACGGCCATGGAGATTCTGGTGGACAACTCCGGTTATCCGACTGAGTCCATCGCTCGCAACTCTCACGACTATCGTCCGCTGGGACTGGGCTATGCCAACCTGGGCGCGCTGCTGATGGCCTTCGGTTTGCCCTACGACTCGGCGGCGGGACGCGATTTTGCCGGGGTTCTCACGGCCATTATGTGCGGCCAGGCGTACTTGCAGTCGGCCATCATTGCGGCCAACTGCCCGACACTGGCCTCGGCCACTCCGCTCACCGCATCGGTGGAGCGCCAGGGCGGCGCCTGCCCTGGGTTTTACGTCAACCGCGAGCCGTTTCTTGATGTTGTGAGGATGCACCGCGCCGAGGTGAACAACATCGGCAAAATGAGCGCAAGCGATCCCTTCAGCGTGCCGCAGCTCGATGCTCTTATCGACTCGAGCCGCGAGTGCTGGGATATGGCGCTGCTCTACGGTGAGCGCTACGGCTATCGCAACTCGCAGACCACGGTGCTTGCGCCCACCGGCACCATCGGCTTCATGATGGACTGCGACACCACCGGCGTTGAGCCCGACCTGGCCCTGGTGAAGTACAAGAAGCTGGTAGGCGGCGGCATGATCAAGATCGTCAACAACACTGTGCCGGCTGCGCTCTTCAAGCTGGGCTACTCGAACGACGATGTGAACGCCATCGTCAGCTATATTGACGCGACGGGCACCATCGAAGGCGCGCCGGGCATCAAGACGGAGCATCTGGCGGTCTTCGATTGCAGCTTCAAGCCGGCCAAGGGCACGCGCTCGATCCATTACATGGGACACATCAAGATGATGGCGGCGGCGCAGCCCTTCCTCTCCGGCGCCATCTCCAAGACTGTAAACCTGCCCCACGAGGCCAGCGTGGAAGAAGTGGCCGAGGCCTATGCCGAAAGCTGGCGCCAGGGCATCAAGGCCGTGGCGATTTACCGCGACGGCTCCAAGGGAACGCAGCCGTTGAACACCAGCATCGACCAGAAGAAGGAGCCTTCGGCTCTGGACGTTGCCGGCTCGCGCGTGCTGGCACATCTGGCCGCAGGACAAAAAGCGGCGGAGATCGACGTGAAGGCTCTGGAGGCCAAGCCCGGCGAAAAGCTGGAGGTGAGCGCCAAGCAAGTGATGGCTGCCGCCGCGGCCTTCCAGCTCGCGATCGATGAAATTGCACAGGCTGCCGCAGTGCCGGTGCTTACGACTTCGGCAGCGATTGAGAACACGCAGGAGCCCGCGAAGGATGCGGCGCAGGATCTGAATGGACCGCCTCGCGCCGTACGTCACAGGCTGCAGGACGAGCGCGCTTCCATCACCCACAAGTTCTCCATCGCCGGTCACGAGGGCTACATCACTGTTGGCCTGTATCCCACCGGGCAGCCGGGCGAGATCTTTATCAAGATGGCTAAAGAGGGTTCTACTGTCTCCGGCCTGATGGATGCGTTCGCCACTTCGATTTCGCTTGCCTTGCAGCACGGTGTGCCGCTCAAGGTGCTGTGCGAGAAGTTTGCCCACACTCGCTTCGAGCCTTCGGGCTGGACCGGCAACGAGCAGATCGGCTACGCCAAGAGCCTGATGGACTACATCTTCCGCTGGCTCAACCTGCGCTTCCTGTCCGGCACGCAGTTGACGCTTTTTGTCGGCATGGGCCAGCAGGTTTCACAATTGCCCACCTCGCCCAGCCTGATTCCTGAAAACGAGCACGACGGGGATCCGCTCGCATCACACAACAACCTGGCCCGCCTGGCCGAGGAGGTTGCCAAACGGCTGAACCAGGTGAATTCTCAACCGGGCAATCCGGGCTCAGTGGGCGGCGGTGCTCCCGAGGCCAGCTACGATGAATACGGATCGCAGACTGGATTCGATGCAAAGGCCTCTACGTCTGCAGCCGTGCCTCAGTTGAAAGATCGCGGCATCTACCACGCCTCCGAAGCCATGCGCGAGATGTACGAGATGGGCGATGCGCCCAGTTGCCCAACCTGCGGCGCCATCATGGTCCGCAACGGCAGTTGCTACCGCTGCATGAGCTGCGGCTCAACCAGCGGTTGCAGCTAACTCGAATTTTCTACTACTGCAAACGTTCCAAACTCGCAGCCCGGCTCCAATTGTGGCCGGGCTGCATTGCGTTTGATATGACTGAATTCCAGCGACTCGCGTATGCTTTTCTATATCGCATACGTTGAGGTAGTGCAGTGGACAGACGAAAATTTCTGGCTGGCTCGGCATCTGCGTTAGGCTTGATGAGTAAGAATGCCGATGGCTTCGCAGAACCGAATGCAATGAGTGACTCCAGTACACCAGCGCCGGACCTGAAGATCCGGGTCGGATTGATCCAGATGAACGGGAAGACCTTCGACAAGGAGTACAACCTTGCGCAGGCCGAGAAGTGGATCCGGCAGGCGGCCGCGCGCGGCGCAAAGCTGGTTTGCACTCCGGAAGTGGCGCTGCAGGGTTACGCCCGGGTGGGTGTGGAGATTTACTCCCAAGGGGTGTCTTTTGATGATCCCAAAGTGGTCGCCGAAAGGGCTAGAATTCTGGCCGCCGCGGAGCCGATTCCAGGCCCCTCGACCAACCGTTTCGCCGCGTTGGCGCGAGAACTGGGAATCTGGATCGTCTTCGGCATGGACGAAAATCGTTCCGGCAAACTTTTCAACACGGCTGTCCTGATGGATCCCGAGGGCGCAATCACCGGCTGCTTCAGCAAGGTGCATCTGCATAACTGGATGCTGGCCTCCGGCGTGAACCACGGCGACAGCTTTCCGGTTTGGGAGGTTGCTATCGACGGCGTGAAGGTGAAGCTGGGTATCGAGATTTGCTACGACATTCAGCATCCCGAGTCGACGCTGGAGCTGGTTCTGGGCGGAGCCGAGGTGGTGCTGAATCCGTATTGCACAGACGATTTTGCGCGGCCTCTGTTGGTGCATCTTTACCAGACTCGGGCACTGGAAAACCGGGTTTTCATCGTACGGGTAAACTTCGCGGCCCCGCGCTCGAATGGCAGCAGCGCGATCTACGATTTTGATGGCGCCACGCAGGACGAGCTCGATTCCGCCGAGGGCGTTCTGGTGGGCGATCTCAACCTGACGGCGCTGCGCAAGATGCGCGATGTGTGGAACCCGATCTACGGACCGCCGCACCGCTACCCTCCGGCTTACAAGCGCATTGGTAATTGTTCAGCGGTTTGAAAACTGGCCGAAGGCTTTACGGTGCCTATCGCTGACGGTATGATGGTTTCTGAACTCTTGAGGCAAACGCCTGGGAGTTGAGCGCTTTAGGCGCGTTGTAATTGGCGGCGGGAGTAGTTCAGTGGCAGAACGTCAGCTTCCCAAGCTGAATGTCGCCGGTTCGATCCCGGTCTCCCGCTCCAAATAGATCAACGATTTGCATTTTCAGTCTTTAGACTGTGCTCCTGTTTAGTTAAGGAGTAATTAGAAAACAAAAAGGACGGCTCCAGATTCCTGGAACCGTCCTTTTTGTTTTTGAACAATCAGCTGCCGATCAGGCTTTGGCTAACACGCCGCCGGTTAGGCGCTCGGTTAGGAGTTCGTGGGCGTGGGTTAGGAATTCTTCCAGAGGGAGTTTGCCGGATTCTACTTCGGCGAGGATGGCTTTCTGGGCGGCGTATTCCTTGTTTACGATGCCGGCCTTCGATTGCAGCAGGCGCCAGGCTTTGCGGCGCTCTACACAGAACATAACCAACTGGCGGCTCAGGGCGCGGTACTCGGTTTTGCCGTTTTCTTCGATGGTGATGTAGACACCGAAGTCGGGGATGAAGGCGCGGTGCTCGGGCGCGAGATAGCGGCGGTAGACAATGTCCTGCTGGGTGATGCGGACCAGCATGTTGTCTAACGGGATTAGCTTGGCCGCGGCTTCAGGCTTGATCTTCTTGAGGTGGTTGCGGAAGCGGGCTTCAGTGGTGCACCAGTGGGCTACGGTGTAGCGCTGTGTTTCGCCGGTGACCTTGTTTTTGGTTTCGTACCAATCGAGATCGATGGAGGGGTTGCCCTTGAGGTCGAGGGCTTCCTGATAGGTTTCGCCCTTGCGGGGATCGAAGACGAACTCAGGTGCGCCGCGGGAGTCGCGGACACGCTGTGCCTGGTGGAGGGCCATATCGTCGGCTACGCCGTGCTCGGGCTGGCAGGTGGTGAAGGCCTGGATGAAGGAGGTGCCGCGGTACTCGAGGCCGTCGAGGATGGAGCGGTAGAGCTTGGGGGCGTTGGCCATGGAGACCTGGCCGACGAAGGACGAACCGTGGCCGGCAAGGAAGGTTTCGGCTACGGTTTTCTTCTCAGTGTTCTTGCCTTGCGTGGCTGCGCCGAAGGTGTTCATGTCGCCGCCGCCGAGCATGGGGGTGGAGTCACTGTTCTGGCCGCCGGTGTTTGAATACACCTGCGTATCGAGCATGAGGACCTTGATGTTGGGGCGGTTCTGGAGGATCACCTTGGACATGTTCTGGTAGCCGATGTCGCCCATGCCGCCGTCGCCGCCTACGACCCAGACCTTGGGCAGCTCGATAATTTCCTGGTCGGTCATGAGAGCGTCAGTGAAGTGGGAGAGGTTGTAGTACTCCTGGTCGTCGATGACGTCAGAACTTCCGCCAGTGGAGGAAAATCCGTCGGCTGGGTCGCCGGCTTCGCGGGTGAGGAGGATGTCGGCGAGGCGCTCGGGGATGACGGAGCGGCGGGCATGGTCAACGATGAAGCTCTCGCCCATGAGCCAGCCTACGGTGACGCCGTCCTGGAAGAGCGAGTTCATCCAGGGATAGGGGTGGGGGTTGTTGGGCGCGGTGGAACCGTAGACAGTGTTGCAGCCGGTGTGGGCGGCCATGGCCATTACGGACATGCCGTTGGCGAGGCGGCCGTCGATGGCCTGGAGATTTTTGTGGTTGAAGGCTTCAGTAAGCAGGACGGCGGCGATGGCTTCAACCAATTGCGCGTCGGTGAGGAGGCCGTTGGCGGCTTCATAGGCGGCAATGCGGGCTTGGGTGTCGGGGACGTCTTCTCCGCCGAGCGAGAGGACGAGATGCGCGATGGCCTGGCGGAGGAGCGCGTATTCCGCTGGGCTGGCGGCCTGGAGTTTGGCGAGGCGCGCGACGCCGGTGGATTCAAGCTCGCTGGCTTTGGCGATGAAGCGGTCGCTCTTGGCGTGGTAGACGGGGCGCATGTAGGCCTCGGTTACGGCGGCGATGGAGCGGAGGACGGACTTTTCACCGCAGCCGGCGCAGGCGCCGTCGCCGGCTACGAGGGCGTCGTAGTTGGTGCGGACCATGAGCATGTTGCGGAGGGTCGCGGTTTTGGAGTCGGCCGGGTTGGCGGCGTTGAAGAGGCCGAGGTACTTCTGCGAGGTATCGGGGAGCAGGTCGAGGAAGTGGGTGCCGCTTTCGTGCTCGGCGTTGACTTCTTCGGTTTCCGCGACCATGCGGAGGGCGTTATGGTCGCCGCAGGCGGTGACGCAGGCGGCGCAGCCTTTGCAGAGGTCCGATACGAAGATGGAGAAGATGCCGCCGGAGCCGGGGGTCTTGCGCTCGGGCGACGAGAAGATGGCGTTCACCTTCTGATAGGCCATGGGGACTTTGGCGATGATGTCAAAGAACTGCTGCTTCGATGCCGCGGAGAAGCCGTCAACGGAGTCGGTGACTTCGCGGAGGATGGTGGGCAGCGGGGTTCCGGTTTTAACCTCTGCGACCATGCGCTCACGGGCGCGTTTTTCGATCTCCGGCAGGGCACGCATGAGCTTGGTGCGGTCGTCGGGATCGGCGATGTAGTAGGAGACCGCGGTCGAGAGCAACGTGCTGAGATCCTGCGAGCAGTTGGGCAGGGCGGTATCGGGGCAGGCGGAGATGCACTCCATGCACTGGGTGCAGTTTTCGGGGATGAAGAGGGGGGTTTCGCGGCGGGCTACATACTTGGAGGCGGTGTCTCCGGTGGCGGCGGCGATGACGCCCATGGCCGCGAGCGGCGTGGCGGGCTGGTTGTAGCCGTAGTGGGAGCGGAATTGGTCGTCGAAGTAGGTCACGCTGTCGATGGGCGCGCGCTTTGCCTGACCGACCGGCATCGGTGTGGAACGGCAGCCGGTGCTGCATCCGCCGGCGGTGGCTAGCTCGAGGATGGGGAGCAGCGCCTGGCCGCGGAGAGTGGAGTGGTCGGCGGCGGTGAGAGCGCCGATTTTGATTTCCTTTACCTGCTCGAAGCCCTGGGTCATGACTTCCATATTGGAAGCGACAACAGCATCGCCGAGCTTGCCGAATTTCTTGACGTACTGCTTGTAGACGACCTCGCGATACTGCTCCGGGGTGATGCCGAACTCCTGGAGCAGATTGCTGACGGCGAAGAATCCGCCGAGGAAGGCGTTGCCCTGCATGCGGAGTTGGAGGTCGCCGCGGTCGGTGGCTTTTTTGGCGATGGCAAAACCGGGGAGGGTGAAGACGCGAATGTTTTTATCGATGATCTGCTTGCGGGCCCAGAGGGGAAGCTGCTCCCAGGCAGTCTCGGGGTCCTGATCGGACTCCCAGAGGAGCGAGCCGCCTTCGGCCATGCCGTCGAGGGGGTTGCAATGGGTGAAGGCTTTGGGGTCGCAACACAAGACCACAGTCACATGGCGCAGGTCGCAGTTGACGCGGATGCGATCTTTGGCGGCGACCATGAAGTAGCTGGTGGGCGCGCCTTTTTTCTCGGAACCGTATTTAGGGTTGGCGCTGACGTGAATGACTTCCTTGGGTTGGCCTAGCTCGTCCGTCTGGCCGTCGCGTTCGTAGATGAGATCGTTGAGGTCGCCGAGAATTGCGCCGAGATTTTTGCCGGTGGTGATGGCGCCCCATCCGCCGATGGAGTGGAAGCGGACGGCGACTGCGCCCTCGGGAAGCAGGGAGGGGGTTTCGTCGCCGATGACGGAGTAGGGGTGGTCGATGCCGAGGACGAAAAAGTTGACGCCGTCAGAGGCGCGCTTGCCGTCCTGGCGGGCGCGGTTGGCGGTGGCGAATTCATACGCTCCGATGATGTGTTCGGGACGGAAGTCGCGGGAGCCGAGGCCGTAGCTGCCGCCGTAGATTTTTGGGACTTCAGCGAGGGAGATGGCGGGCAGGCCGGCGGTGGATTGAACGGCTTTGGAGAGCGCGGTGCGAATGTCGCGGCCGAGAGGATTGTCGCCGGCGAGGGCTTCGTCGGTGCGCTCGAGGATGATGACGTTCTTTTTGCCCTTGAGCGCGTTGATGACGGCGGCCTCAGGGAAGGGACGAATGACGTTGACGTGAATGGAGCCGACTTTGACGCCGCGGGTTTGGCGCAGGTAATCGACGGCGGCCTCGATGTTTTCAGCAGCGGAGCCGAGAGAAACGAAGACGGTGTCGGCGTCAGCGGTCTTGTACTCGGAGATGAGGCCGTAGTTGCGGCCGGTCAGCTGGGCGAAGTCCTTGTAGGCGGCTTCAAGGAACTCGAGAATCGGCTCGGCGAAGTTGTTGCGCCGGGCTACGATTCCGTTCATGTAGTGTTCCTGGTTCTGGACGGGGCCGAGGAGGATGGGATTGGTGAGGTCCATCATCTTGGGAACGCGGCGGCGGGTGGGTCCGAAGAGAACGCGCTGCGCTTCAGTGGGGCAGTCGATGATGTCGTCGGGTGCGCCGAGGTATTCGCGGATCAAGTCGGATTCGTGCTTGTAGAAGGTGCGCTCAAGGTGCGAGGTTAGGAAGCCGTCCATGATGTTCATGCCGGGGGTGAGGGAGAGCTCGGTGACGCGGCGAAGGATAAGCGCCTGGTCGGCGGCCTGCTGCGCGTCCTTGCCGAAGAGCATGATCCAGCCGGTATCGAGAGCGCCATAAATATCGTCGTGGCCGCAGTGGACGTTAAGGGCGTGCTTGGTAAGGGCGCGCGCGCCCACTTCAAGCACCATGGTGCTGCCCTTGCCGGGGGCGTGATAGTACTGCTCGACGCCGTAGACGACGCCCTGGCCGGAGGTGAAGTTGACCACGCGCTTGCCGCAGACGGAGTGGGCGATGGCGCCACCCTGGGCGGCGTGCTCGCCTTCGGTTTCAATGGCGATGGTGTTGTGGCCGAAGACGTTCAGGTGGCCCTCGGCATAGGCCTGCTGGAAGAGCTCGCCGCCCTCGGTGGAGGGGGTGATGGGATAAAAGACGCCGGCGTCGGCGATGCGCGTCTCGGTGTGGTAGGAGACGAGCTGATTTCCGTTTGCCGTGATACGAATGCCTGGATAACGAGCGGCAGCTTTCATGTATCCCTCTTTCTCAAGGCCTGATTTTCTTGGCCGATGATCTTGCCGTGCAGCGTACGCGCCCGGATCTGAAGGATAGTGATTCTTCAGAATCCGCCGCAGCTTGCTCAAAGCGAGCCCGGCCTCATTGATTTATCGGGCCGCGAGGTGAAGCGGTCCGGATCGTGTATGCCCTTCAGCGTCGAGTAAACGTGACAGAGCCGGGAAAAATCCAAGGAGGGACTGTCCCCGCAAATACGGCCATACCTAAGTGTGCACCTGATTAGGGAGACGGTGTCCCGTATTATGGAATACGAGATCATGGGCTCTCAGTTCCATCCTCGTCGCAATTGCATAAATTGATTATTAGAGCAGTTCTGTTTATTAGAGCAGTTCTTCTGAAGGTGCCGAGTGAGCGTGGACCGGGAGGTCCACGCTACAGCCGGCCAGGAGGCCGGCGCTACACCGGGACTAGCGATTTCATTGCCGATTATCGCTCCGGATTCATGCGTTGAATGGGCTCTATTTGCCTGTTATAGCGGCCGGTTAGGGCGTTCCAGCGGATTTGGGCGATCTCCTGGAGCATGGTTAGGCCGTCTTTTAGGTAGCTCATGCGGGTGCGCTCGTCGTGGGACCAACTGACCGGGACTTCGACGACGCGGAGGCCGCGCTTGAGGGCGATGAACAGAATCTCCGGATCGAAGCCCCAGCGCTCGATGGTCTGGAGCTGGAAGACGGTTTGGGCTGCCGTGCGGGTGAAGGCCTTGAAGCCGCACTGGGTATCGGCAAAGCGCAGCCCCATCACGAGGCGGGTGACGGCGTTGAAACAGCGGCCGAAGAACTGCCGGTAGAGGGGCTGGCGGATGGTCTGGCGGTCTGTTTCGAGCCAGCGGGAACCGATGGCGATATCGGCGCCGGCGGCGATGGCGGCGAAGAGGCGCGGCGCCTCTTCAATGGGGGCCGAGAGGTCAGAGTCAGTGAACATGACCACTTCACCCTGCGCCTGAAGGATGCCGTTGCGGACGCTGTAACCTTTGCCGCGATTGCCGGGATTCTCGATCAGCCGGACCTCGGGGTTGTGGGCGGCAAAGGCGCGCACTACTTCTGAGGTGGAGTCCAGCGAGCCGTCGTTGACCACGATGACCTCCGCGGACCAGCCGTGCTGATGGATGCAGGCCACGACCGATTGGAGAGTCGCCGGGATGCGGGCGCTTTCGTTGTAGGCCGGAATAACGATGCTGTAGTGCGGATAATGTGGCACGACGGCAACCAACTCCTTCAAGTGAGCGCCTGAAAGTTCTCTCAACGGCTGGGTTTTCAGGCAGGACTGAGGCCATGATAACGCACCGGGAGGGGTGGGGAGGCTTTGTCCCCGGTTACCGTGGGGTCCCCCAACTTGCCCAAGCTAAAAGGCTTATTTCATTCGGGGACATTTTTTCGCGCGTTTCACGGTAAAATACGGTTATGCTGTGAGGGGAGGCCAAACGGATATGACAAAGGCAGACCTGGTGGAAAAAGTGACCGCTCTGGGAGACCTGACGCGCCGCGATGGCGAGGTGATTGTGGAGACCATCCTGGGTTGCGTGATCTGGGCGCTGCAGAACGGCGAAAAGATTGAGATTCGTGGATTTGGGTCGTTTCGCATCCGTCAGCGCAATTCCCGCATTGGACGGAACCCCAAGACGGGCGAGCGCGTGGAGGTCCCGGCCAAGAAGGTTCCCTACTTCAAGCCTTCCAAGGAGCTTCGCGACCTGGTGAATCCGGGCGAGGCTGGAACAGCTTCCTGAGCGGGGTCTAATAAATCAGACAATTCTGGTCGATTTGATCTGCTTCAATCCTGATTGCGGGAGATCGCGGCTATTGCTGTGCGCTGCTTCGCCTGCTTGCGGTTTGCCTGCCAATCGAGAACGCAGATAGCGGCTAATAGCGGGACCAGCCAGATTACGCGGCACTCAAAGCGGTCCTCGACCATGGATACAGTGCCGGTGATCAGCGCGTTGGCTACGACTATGGAAACGATGATTATGCTCAGACCGATGAGCCGGGGGGAGTGCCTGCGCCAGAGCAGTGGCACAAATACGGTGATGATCGCGAGCGAGGCCAGCACGGCCCAGTTCTGGATGGAGTCGAGCAGATCAAGGGGGAGCACGCTGCGGGCCTGAAGGCTGCCCACGTAACTCGATCGCGCGCGCGGCAGAACGGTGGCGAATTGGTCCAGCACCCAACTGCTGGCATCCAGATCATCGAAGCCAAAGTTCGTCAATTGCCCCCAGAAGCTGGCTGCCGAGCGGGAGAACTGCTGACGCGGGTAGGCGCGGAGAGTGGCCAGAACGAAGGGAATCTCCTCCTGCGAAAGACGTCTCATCTCGTCTTCAGTGGCGCTCTGATAGATTCCGTCAGCTCCCCAGAGAAATTCGTCCGAATCGCCGGGGAGATTGTGGACGTGGTTGCAGATGGCCCACTTCAGCTCACCACAATGTTTTTCCAAATACCAGCGTCCGGGGCCGTCGGCGATGATGCGGGCGGTGAGAAAAGGCGGCTGCTCGCCGTTCAGCGAAGGCTTTCCGTAGAGATAGCTATAGAGGGCCAACTGTGAGCCGGCTGCCAGAGCGACGATGGCTGCAACCTCCAGGACGGGGCGAATGCGGTGGTGAAAATCCCTGCGGTCGACGGCAAGCAGCAGCGCAAGAATCATGCACAGGCCGGCGGCCAGCAGCAGGTGAGTGGTGTGAGAGGTAATCGCCCACCAGGAGATCAGGTACAGAATAATTCGTTCCCATGGGGCGAGCGTTTCGCGGGCAAAGACCAGCAGATAGAAGGAGAGATAAAGAAGCGGGCCCAGAAAATCGGGCATGATGAGCGTGGAATACCAGCTCATGCCGGTGAAGAGGCTGAGCAGCAGGACGAGAACGAGATAAGGCAGGATGGTTTGGCGGGGCGCGAAGGAGCGGACCACGAGCCAGAGAACGCAGGCGACCAGGAGGCATTGCAGAGCTGCGACGGGCCAGAGGGTGAAGTTCCAGTGGAAGGGCAGAATGACGAGACTGTAAAAGAAGGAGCGCATGCCGTAGTAATCAGAGAAGTGATGGAGAAAGATAGCGCGGGCGACGATGCGGCCGTCGCCGATGTAGGTCATTGAGTCCGGGTAGAGCAGAGGAAAGCGGTTAAAAAAAGTAGGCCAGGAGATGAGCAGCGCGCCGAGGAAGACGGCGACGGCGTTCCAGAGATGGCTGGGGCGCTTGAGGCATTGGGCGAGATCGCGCACGCTGGGCCGGGTGACCTGCATGGATTAGCGGACTTCCTGGAGTCATTGTGGATTTCGAGACCCATCGTATCACTTCATCAGTGAGGAGGGTATGAAAGTACGGGGGAATTAACTCGGGCGGATGCCGATGACGCTCAACATGCGTCCCGCGTGGCCGTGGGAGGCGCGATGGGAGAAGAAGAGTTGGGGCTGGCAGTTTGTGCAGCCGTAGACTATTTTGATGGAGCTCGGCTTGAGTCCGGCGGCCAGCAACTGGCGGCGGTTGGCCTCGATCAGATTCACGTGCAGGCTGGGGCCGATGGGCGAGTGGCCGGGGGCGCGCTGGGTGAGAAAGAGCATGGGATATTTGTTGCGCACGGGGTCAGAATCGTAGACCTCGCAGAAGAGCTCGCGGGCGTAGGCGAACTGGGACTCAAATTCGGAGAGCACCTCTTCGCCGACGGCGTAGCAGCAGGGGCCGATACCGGGTCCGATGGCGGCGATCAAATCTTCAGGGCGGGAGCCGAACTCCAGGCGCATGCGGCCTACGCCGGTTTCGACGATGCGCTTTACCGTTCCCCGCCAGCCGGCGTGGAAGGCTGCAACGGCGCGGCGTTTGCGGTCGGCTACCAGAACGGGGATGCAATCGGCGGTCTGGATGCCGAGGAGCAGGCCGGGGCGATCGGTGATCAGGCCGTCGCCTTTACACCCCAGCGACGAAGACCTGTCGCTGGGGACCCCGCCTTTGCACGGTCGATTGAGAGTTGAATCTCCGGCGGCTAGATGGAGGACGCTGGAATGAATCTGGCGCAGGGTGATGAGCGGCGTGGCTGGGTTGCCGGTGATTGCTTCGGCCAGAAGCTGGCGGTTGCGGGTTACGATTTGCCGGTCGTCGGCGTCGGTAAAGCCGAGATTCAGTTCGCCGGGAGCGTCTTCAGCGCAGTAGGCACGGCTGAGGCCGCCGCGGCGAGTGCTGAAACCGTGCCAAAGCCAGCGGAGTTTTTCCCATTCTGGGACTGGCAGCCACTCGACGCCATTGGGAGCTACATGGGGGGAGGGGGCGGCTGGACGCAGCTCCTCCGGGGCAGCGCGATCGAAGCGCATGCGGCGGGTTACTCCGGCAGATTTACCGCGTAGATTGCGCACCAGGCCGGCGGACTGAAAAAGCTCGTCAATGGCCTGCACTGCGGGGTCGGAGTGAGGATTCGTGGTGGAGGAGGACGGCATCTGATTCCGATTTTACTGTTAGAGGATTTTTGCCGACTGCTCAAAATCGATTTCGCGGGGCAAATAGTTGGGCCTGCCTTCCGGCAGGCCCTTTTGAGAGGCTATATTTGGTGGGAGTCCAGGGGGGATTTGTGAGATGAGATCCGTGTTGGACCTTCAAAAAGGAATGGATACCTTTCTTGGAAGGAATTTGTTTCGGGGAAGCCTCTGCTAATTACATGTATAGATGCAGGGATAAGGAAAAGGTTGCTCTAAATCGCGTGGATTTTTGTCTCCGACCGTACCGGCTGTTACCGGCGAGGCTACTACCGTATTCAAAAAGACAATAATCAACTTGCATATATCACATAGAATTGGCAATCTTTAGAGTGTGAAGCAGTTGTATTTTATCGTTCTGACCGGAATCCTGATCCTGGGACTCGTCTATATCTATCTGCATCGGCAGGAGCTGGGACTCACCGGTCTGCCCGGATTCGGGGTTGGCGAGGAAACCAGCGCCGAACAGACAGCCCCTGCGCACATGAGCTGGCATAAGGTGGACCGGAGCCAGGACGGCTTCAAGGTGGAGATGCCGGCAGAGGTCCAGGAGCTTCAGGTTCCGGCCTATAACGAGCACGGCGGCACGGAACAGGTGGAGATGATTCTGTCGAATCCCAACGGGGATACCAGTTTTTCAGTGGCCTGGGAGGACGATCCGCCGGTGGCGCGCATCAACGGCCACGCACCCGACAGAACCATGGATATGGCGCGAGACGATGCGCTGGCTCGCACCCAGACCATTCTGATCGAGGAATACCGGACCAACCTGGACGGCTACCCGGCGCGGGATTTTGTGGGACGCAATGTGAACGGCGGCATCATCAGCTCGCGGATGATCTATGCCGGGCAGCGACTGTACCTGCTGAGCGCGGCCTTTCCTTCGTCGCAAGCGCGCCGGGATAAGGATGTGACGCGGTTCTTCAACTCTTTCAAATTCAACAATAATTCGGGTAGCTCCGAAGCACAGCCCAGGAACGATTAGGGTAGTGCCCACTCATCCATCGAAGATCGAATCAGATAGCGGCGTCTTTTGATGCAGAGACGCCTGCTCAAGGAGAACTCTCAATGTCAGAACCGACGATTGCTCAAAAAAGCCCTTATCCCGTTCAAGTGGAAGCCGGCAAGAGCTACTACTGGTGTGCCTGCGGTTTGAGCGCCAACCAGCCCTTCTGTGATGGTAGCCATAAAAGCACAGATATGACCCCTGTGAAGTTCGAAGCTACTGAGTCCAAAACCGTCTATTTTTGCGGTTGCAAGCACACCGCCAACCCTGTTTTCTGCGACGGTTCGCACGCCAGGCTTTAGGCGGTTCTCCTGAAGGGGTAGAGTTGAGCGTGGACCGGGAGGTCCACGCTACAGCCGGCCGGGAGGCCGGCGCTACCCGTTCTTGCCGGGGTCGGAGCTACTTATTCTTACTGGGGTCGGTAATCTTCAGACCAGTAGAGAAACACTCCATAACTATAGGCGAAGTGCTCTCAACAATAAATATTGGGAATATCCGCGTGGAAAGAGGGGAACGCGTTCCACGCGGAATTCGGCTGCCTGGATGCGCGGCCTTACTTTTTCTGCTCCGGCTCTTCTTCCTGGGTCACTACAGGGCCTTCGCCGGGGAAGGGCCAGTTATGGTCTAGGAGATTTTCTTTTTCGCGCTGCTCTTTAGGAACGTTGTTGATGGTGAGGTTCTCAAAGAAGTGCACGCCGGTTTTTCCGGCGGTGGCGATATCGATATCGCCGTCTCCATCGAGGTCCTCAGCGATAATCTGCGTTCCTACGCCGCCGGTGCCGTTGACTGAGATGGGATAGCGCGTGAATTCGCCGGTCTTGCGGTTGATCTTGTAGTAGTAGACGACCAGCGGATCGTAGGAGCCGGCGTCGTGGCCGGAATGGCCGCGGTAGCGCTTGCCTGTGATCAACTCCGGCTGGCCATCGCCGTCAATGTCGGCCATCAGAAGCGCATGCGACTGCGAGAAGGATTCGTCGATGGTGTGCCGGACCCACTGGCGCTGGCCCTTGGCGTCTTCAGTCTGCTCCAGCCAATAGAGGCCGTAGCTGTGGCCCTGGCCGTAGATGATATCCGTCTTGCCGTTGTTGAGGACGTCGTAGCCGATGATCGGAAATCCGGTATCGCCGAGGTGGAAGTCGGGGTGCCACTCCCACTGGTCCTTGTCGGCGTCGATCTGCTTGAACCAGCCGGTGGTGGTAATGATGTCGGCCTTGCCGTCGCCGTCAATGTCGGCGATACCGACGCCATGCCCATCCTCCGCGCGTCCGCCTACGTGATGCACTTTGGGGGTGGGGCCGGAGAAGTCGATCCAGAGGATGCCGGAGTGGTTGTAGTGGGACAGGATCAGGTCGGGCTTGCCGTCGCCGTTGATGTCGGCCATCCAGCCGCCCTCGGTGTCGTAGCTGTCGGTGATGAAGTGGCGTTTCCACTCCGCGCCCAGCTTTTTCGGATTCTCATACCAAAAGACGCCGTTTCTCATCCAACTGGCCGTCACCACGTCGGGCGCGCCGTCGTGATTCACGTCTACCGTCCACTCGCCGCAGTCGGCGACGAACTCGTTGACGATTCCCACTTCACGATATTGGTGGCGCTTCCACTCTCCGCCGTTGGGGCCGGGATTCTCATACCAGTAAGCGCCGCTCAAAATGTCTTTGCGGCCGTTGCCGGTCATATCCAGAGTGGTGATGCCTTCGGCGTGATCGGTGCCCAGGCGGTGGGCGGTGAAGACGGCCTGCGGAACGCCGCCGGGACCGGGACCGCGGGTTTGGATGCGGTCGGCGCCGCCGATGAGCTGGGCTACGGCCGGAAGAGAAAATGCAAAAAGAACGAGTGCTGCCGGTAAAGTGATTTTCATGTTAACTCTCTCTCCATTTCAATTGAAGCTTGGTTCCGCAGCTTATTTCAGCGGGAACAGTTTGATATTGCGAAAGTAGACTTCGGCGCCTTCTGACTGGAAAAGAATTTTGCCGCTGGAGGGAAAGGCGTCGGTTCCCTCGTTGGCCAGCTTGCCGTTTACGTACTGCCATAAATGGCCGTCGCGATTGACCAGCTCAACGACGTTCCACTTGCCGTGCGGTTTTTCCAGCTCGTTGGTGGGATCGCGAAAGCCGGTTACGTTCTTAAACGGGCTTTTGTTGAAGCGGTCGACCTTGACCTGGCTGCCCACCGGGCCGGCTGCGCGGACGCCGTCCATGGTGGTAATGGCCGCGCCATCGACCATCCAGAAATCGCCGGTGCAGCCCTCGTTGATCTGGAACTCGATGGAGCGCGGCCAAAGCTTGTTAGGGCCCTGGATATTGTAGAGAATGCCGCTGTCGCGCGCCTGGCCTTTGCGCACGCCAAAGGTCCCATCGCCCCACTTGAATTCGGCGCGCAGATAGTAGTTTTTGTACTCCTGTTTGGTGACGATGTAGCCCATCTCCCGGCCGGAGATGTGGATGAGGCCGTTCTCCACTGTGAAGACCTGGCTGGGGTCGGCGTTCAGTCCAGTGCTGGATAAAAATGTGTCGAATTGGCTGAGGTCTTTGCCGTCGAAGAGGACCACCGCGCGGCCGTGTTTGGGAATCTCCGGAGCCTGTGCACAGGCTAATACCGCTGCTGCCAGCAACAATACGGCAGCCGTCCCTCTCGTTTTGCGTAATCTCATTGGACAAAAACCCTACGCCAGCCATTCTCGTCTTTGGCGGCATGAGTTTGCAAATGCTCTCACTTCGGGCGAGCGTGTTTTTCGACCATATTGGTAATCATGCCGACGGGTAGAAAACGGGTCAGGAGGGCTGTAAGCTGCCAGGTGAATTTTGGGATGATGGTCCGCTGGCCTCGGGCCAGGGCGGCGATGCCGCGGCTGGCTACTTCTTCAGCCGACTGCTTGCCGCCGGGCATGATTTTGCTGCTGTTCGCAACCTGGGAGAATTCGCTTTCAGTGGGCCCTGGGCAGAGCGCCGTTACCTTGACGCCGAAGCGGGCTACCTCGGCCGCCAATCCCTGGGCAAAGAAGCGGTCAAAGACCTTGGTGGCCGCATAGGTATTCAGGTAGGGCAGCGGCTGGAAGCTGGCCGTGGAGGCTACGATCAGAATCCATCCGCGGCGGCGCTCGACCATCCGCGGCAAAAACAGACGGGTGAGCCGCACCACGGCTTCGCAGTTGACGCGCACCTGGCTCAACTCCTGCTCGATGGGGCTCTGATAGAACTGGCCGAACTGGCCCAGTCCAGCGTTGTTGATGAGAATATCGACGGTTAGGCCAGCGCCTTCTGTCGCGTCGTAGATTTGCTGAGGCGCGGCGGGATCGTTGAGGTCGGCGACTACGATGCGGACTTCGGTTCCCTTGGCGCTGAGTTCGGCGGCCAGGGAGTCGAGCCGCTCTTTGCGCCGTGCGGTGAGGATTAGTTTGGCGCCGTGGCCGGCAAGTTCGCGAGCCAATGCAACGCCGATGCCCGCGCTGGCTCCGGTGACCAGCGCCCATTTGCCGTTAAAATCCTGTGTGCTTTCCATAGCGGAACCATCATAGCGGATGGGGGCAACGATGGAGTTAGGGTAGTTCTACTGAAGGCGTAGAGTGAGCCTGGACCGTGAGGTCCACGCTACAGCCGGCCAGGAGGCCGGCGCTACCTATTCTTGCCTTACAGAATCACGCGGTCTTGGTACTAAGACCGTCTGGTCTTTTCCTCTTTTCCTATACTCTTCATTACTTGCGCAAGAGGAATCGTCTTGACGCGTCCTGCGTGAATATCTGCCAATCGCTCCTCGGCAATGCGGATATCCTCAAGATCGCCCAGCAGCTCCCCTTCAAACTCCTCATTCAACCAGTCGCTGAACGCGGAAAACTCCTCGTCCCTGCCGAGGAAGTCGCGGACCATCTGGCGGCCGGGCTTCGAGCCGCCTTGCTCCAGCACGGTTTTGCGGTAGCGTGCGCCGGCGTCGCAGCCGAGCAGGTCTTCTGGATCGAACTGGGCGAAGAAGTCGAGAGCGATCACTTTGTCGAAGGCGTAGGTGTAGTAGTTGGACGAGTAGCCGGTGAGGTGGCCGAAGCTGGCATACATTCGGTTGCCTTCGAACCAGGTCCAAGGCTGGAGGCTTTCGTAGAGTTGCCTGGTAATGCGGTCGAGGTCGAGGCCGACGGGGTTCTGGTCATGGAGATCGAGGGAGAGGGTTGTGTAGTAGAGTTGCGAACGCATCCAGTCGGCGCGGCCGAAGGCTCCGGCAAGCTTCATTTTTTTGATGGTTTCGGAGGGGAGGATTTCGCCAGTTTGGTAGTGCTTCGCAAAGGCCTGGAGGAGTTTTTCGTCGCGGAAGAACTCTTCGAGCATCTGCGAGGGGACTTCAATGAAATCGCCCTCGGTGGCAAAGCCGGAGAGCCCCGCCCACTCGGTTTGGCCGCCTAGAATGGCGTGCATCAGGTGGCCGAATTCGTGGAAGAAAGTGACCACGTCGCTGTATTGCAGCAGGCCTGGGTCATTCTCATCGCCGGCGGGGAAGTTGCAGATGAGCGCGGCTTCCGGCATTGCTCGGCCGCGGACGCCGGTGATCACCGGTGAGGCGGAGAACCATTTGTCCTTGCCGTCGCGGGGATGCATATCGAGATAAAAACGGCCTACGGCTTGGCCGCCGTCAAAGACTTCGAATACCGAAACGGCGGGGTGCCAGCCGTGGGCGGAGGAAGGGCGGAACTCGATTTTGAAGAGGCGCTCGGCGGTCTGGAGCACGCCTGCCTCGACCTGAGCGTAAGGAAAGTAGGGACGGACAGAGTTGGAGTCGAAGTCGAAGGCGGAGCGGCGGAATTGCTCGTACCACCAGGCGCGGCTGGTGATATCGATGGCGGTTAGGTCGGGCTGGCGCTTGCGGGCGAATTCGAGGACCAGCTGGTGCTCGCGTTGGGCGCCCTCCTGGCTGGCCTGGTTCAATTTGGCAAGAAATGCGCGCACGTTGGCTGCGGAACCCATCATTTGGTCGGCGGTGGCCAGATCGGCCCAGCTTCGGAAGCCGAGCACGGAGGCAATCTCCTGGCGGGTTGCCAGCAAGTCCAGAAGAATCTGCTGATTAACGGGATAGGCGCGGGTGTTGTAGGCGAGAAACATACGTTCGCGCAGCGCGGGGTTGGCGGCGAAGGTCATGACCGGCTGCATATCGGGCGGGTCGGTGGTCAGGGTCACGCGGCCGTCGGCGTCGGCCGGATGCCGAGAGAGGTAATCGGCGGGCAGGCCTTCCAGTTCGGCTATCGAGGCCTCAATGGTCTTGCCGCCCTCCTGGATGTTGCGGCTGAACTCCAGCGAGAGCCCGGATGCTTTTTCATGCAGCTTTTGCAGACGGTTGCGCGTGGCCTGGTCTTTGTGAACGCCGGCCAGGCGGTAGCTGAGCAGGGTGCGCTGAACAAAATGCTTTGTGGCAGGGCTGGCGCCGCGGAGCTTGATGGAGGCCAGGGCCTCGTAAATAGAACGGTTAAGGCTCAGAGCGCTGCCCGCCATGGCTACCCGCTGGGCCTCAATCTGCGCCTGGTCGCGGACGGATTTGTCGGCGGCCACGGAGTTGAGGATGCCGGCCTGCGCACCGGCCAGACTCAACTGCTCGAGGGCCTGATCGTAGAGCCGGAGCGAGTTTTGCGGGGTGCGTACGCCCTGCACCGCCAGCAGGGCGGCCAGGGATGCCTCATGGGCCTCAAGACGAGCGCCGACCCAGGCTGCCAGGGCCGCAGCAGAATCGGCAGCGCCCGCCTCCCAGGCGTGAAGGTTAACTTGCGAGGCGGCGGGGGCAGGGTTTTCAGCGGGCATAAGGGGCAAAATTCCTCCAAAGTTCTAGGGTGCCACAGAGGGCCGGGGTTTTGCCCGTAGTTACGCACAAGTAATCTCTTGTTGCATCCTGACCGGAACCCCTTTAAGATGCGTCAATTGATGATATGAGTCTATTGGCATCCAGCACGAAGGTTTCCGCTCCGGGATCGGCCCCTGTTCCGCCCGGTCCGCGACTGAATGTGGAGAAACTCTGCGTTTCAATTCAGGCCGATTCGCCGTCGGAGCTGATTGAACGGGCTCAGGCGGTGCTGCCCGATTCGAGGTTTCTGGAGTTCCGTCTGGACTCGCTGCCCAAGCCGTTGGCGGCGCTTCCCAAGGTAAAAGAGTTCCTCAATGGGCGTCGGGACGTGACGGCCATCGCCACCTGCCGGCGCAAGGAGTTTGGCGGCGGCTTCAAGGGTTCATTGAAGGCTGAACTGGAGGTTCTTACCGCCGCAGCGGAGGCCGGCTGTCCTATCGTCGATCTTGAGGTCGAGTCGGCGGAAGAGGCGTCGAAGAAGGTTTTGGAGAGTTTGCGGGCTGACCTGCGGGAAGCGGGCGCGGCACTGCTGATCAGTTCACACGACTTTAGCCGCACCAGAAAACAGGAGGGGCTGGAGCAGGTAGCGGAGCGTATAGAGGCCTTTGAGCCGGATTTTGTGAAGGTGGTCACCACGGCCCGATCGCTGGCGGATAACCTGGCCGTGCTGAAGATGATTGAGAGCCGGTCTGTCTCGTCGCACGTGGTGGGCATCGCCATGGGCGAGGAGGGACTGGTGAGCCGCGTGCTGGGTCCCAGGGCCGGCGGGGCGTTTACCTTTGCGGCTTTCGCCGAGGGCGAGGAGACGGCGCCGGGGCAGGTGGCCGCTCGCACCCTGCGCGACCTCTACCATGTGGAGCAGCTCGACTATGCGACGCGCATCTATGGCGTGGCCGGCAACCCGATTGCACACTCGCTTTCGCCGCTGATGCACTCGACCGCTTTCCGCCGTGAGAACGTGAACGCTGTGATGCTGCCGCTGAAGGTGCGCGCGCTGAACGATCTGCTCACACTGGTGCGTGAACTGCCTCTGGATGGGGTGGCTGTGACCATGCCGCTGAAGGAAGAGGTTCTGCCGCACCTGGCCAACATGGACCCTCTGACGGCTAAAATCGGCGCCTGCAATACGCTGCGCATGGGCGTGGACGGTAAGCTTTACGGTTTCAATACCGATGTGGCGGGGGTGATCAGGCCGCTCGAAAAGCGGCTCAAGCTGCAGGGCGCGCGCATCGCCGTGCTGGGAGCGGGCGGGGCGGCACGGGCTGCGGTCTTCGCGCTGGTCAGCCAGGGCGCTGAGGTTTTTATCGTCAACCGTACCCACGAGAAGGCTGTGAAGCTAGCCCGGCAGGCCAAGGCCAAAACGCTGAAGCATGAGCTGTTGGCGAAGAATCGCTTCGATGTGCTCATCAATACCACCCCCTGCGGAATGGCCGGAATCAAGCAGGCTATGCCGATTGCGGAGAACGAACTGAATGCGGGGCTGGTCTTCGATATGGTCTATAACCCGCTGGAAACGCCGCTGCTGAAATTGGCGAAGGAGCGCGGGATTGCGGTGATTTCGGGGCTGGAAATGTTTGTGCAGCAGGGGGCGCGGCAGTTTGAGATCTGGACGGGGAAGCCGGCTCCGGAGGCGGAGATGATGCGCGTGGTGGAGTTGGAGTTGAGACGGCGGGGGTGAAGTTTGCGCTCTCCAATATCTCAGGGTTGAGAGCAGCGCCCTGCCTGTGTGCCACGGTTTGGACAGTACGCCAAATCTTTATTGTGTATAATTACACACATGAAAAGCGCGGAGATCGTCCGCAAGCTTGAATCGGAAGGGTGGCGCAAGGCGCATCAAGCCGGCAGCCACATCAAGTTCAAGCACCCGGAGAAACCTGGCGCTGTGACCGTTCCGCATCCAAAGAAAGACCTTCCCATCGGCACGTTACGCAGTATCTACCGGCAGGCTGGCTGGCAGTGGAGGTGAGATATGCTTTATCCGGTTTATGTTCAAGTCGGGGACAAGAAACACGCGCACGGAATTGAATTTCCGGATTTTCCAGGGTGCTTTTCCGCCGCGGACGACTGGCAGGAGATTAATCAGATGGCGCAGGAGGCCGTGGAATGCCACATGTCGGGCGAGAATCTGCCCATTCCCGCGCCTACCGCACTGGAAAAACTGGCTGCTGACTCGCGCTACGAGGGCGGCGTATGGATGCTGGTTGACCTCGATTTAACGCGCATCGATCCCGCGCCGAAGCGCGTCAATATCTCCCTGCCGGGTTCATTGCTCTCGCAGATTGATACCTACGCGCAAGCTCGCCACCTGAGCCGTTCCGGATTCCTCGCCAAGGCGGCGCAAGAGGCTATGAGCGGCGAATAAGGGCGGTGCGGTGCCACAGGTTCTAAAAGCGTGACCTGGGCACCCGATGATTGAAACCCCGGATTAGGCGAACCCGTGCAATACTTGTATTGCAACCCTTTGGAGGTAACCCCATGACCGCCGTCTCCCTTCGCTTGCCCGAGGACCTGAAAATACGCCTGGAAAAATTGGCGAAGCGCACCGGTCGAAGCAAGACCTTTTACATGATCGAAGCCATCAGCGAAAAACTCGAAGACCTCGAAGACCTGTATCTGGCCGAACAGCGTACTCTCGCTCTGCGCGAAGGACGCAGCAGAACCTTCACACTAGACGAAGTGGAGCAGCGCCTTGGCCTGGTTGATTGAGTTTGAAGCCCAGGCCGAAAAAGAGCTGAAGAAACTGGACAAGCAAGTTGCTCGGCGCATTATCAGGTTCCTGCGTGAACGTGTTGCCGTGCTGGACAATCCGCGCAGTATCGGCGCGGCGCTCACCGGCTCTACGCTGGGCGATTACTGGAAATACAGGGTAGGGGATTACCGCATCATTGCCGACATTCAAGATCGAAGACTGTGCGTTCAGGTCGTTCGCTTAGGCAACCGCCGTGAGATTTACCGATGAAAGAGTTGGATAGTGCGTCCCGAAATGATGTTCCGCGTTCCTACTTGCGCTTCTTTTTTACTGGCTTGGCGGATTTGGACTTTGATTTTGGCTCTGTGGAGTGGGTGAAGGGGATGGGAGCGAGGTCGGGGCCGACGCGCCTGGCGCGCGTGTCGTCCATTTCGTAGGTGATGGTGCGCGGAGAGATGGGGTGGGTGATGCCTGTGGCGGGGTCGGCGGTGAGATTGTTGCCGCTGGCGATTTGGAAGCTGAAGACGGGCGCCTGGCCGCCGGGACCGGATTGCATGGTCACCCGAACCGGCAGATAACCCTCAATGGGATGCAGCCGGAAGGCCGTCTCATAGCGATGGTGCTTTACGCTCCAGGTGAAGACGCGCACCTGGTCGAAGTCAAAGGGCAGGCCGGATTTGGGCGGGCCCATTACGGTTACGTACTGCGGAACCTGGTGATTGGGCGCGGAGGACTCGGGGTCGAAGACCTTGTTCAAAATGTAGGCGCCCACGTAGCGCTGGCCCTCGGCATAGACGCCAATCTCGTCGGGAACATCCACATCCATGCGGCTGGAAAGCAGCCAGCCGGTATGGCCCTGGGAGTCGCGCACCAGCCACCAGTCTTCCATGAGCGGGGGCACCACCGGGGGCATTACCGGGGGATGCATGGGTGGCGGTGCAATGGGCGCGCTGGAAACCGGCTTTGCTCGTGCCGGGGATGGACTCTTAGCTGCCGGAGCTGATTTCAATGGAGGCTTAGGCGCTATGGGGATGGAGAGCGGAGCGTAGCCGGGTGTGGGCGATTTGGAAACCGAGGCGCGGGCCAGAAGCTGGACTTTGGCGTTGGCGGCCAGCAGGTAAAAATGCTCCGTCTCCCGGCCAGGCAGGAGATGGAGATAAAGATCGTCGCGCAGGGCAGCGGTGGCTACTACCGGGTCCTTCTGATGAAGGGCGGCAAGCTGGATAAACGCGTCATGGATTTTCCCGTCGATGACGGCGCGCTCTTCAATCCATCCGATCTCGTTCTTCTGGGTTTTGATCTTGAGGAAGCGGCGGCCATGCTCGAGCACTTCGAGGGGCTGGCCGTTCACCACCTCGGCCACGCGATTGGAGACGGCGGCTACACGGTCATGGATGAAGATCTGGCGCGCGGAGACGTAAACCGTCTCCAGCTGCTGACGGTGGAAATGCTCGCATGCCGAGCCAAGCACAAGAACGCTCAAACAGAGTACCGGTAGCAAGGGCGCAGAGCTGCCGCAGCGTCTGAGGGATGGAACGAATGGGAGTGGAGATCGCGTGAACACAGCCTGTGGCGTTCTTCTTGAGAATAGCAGAGAGCGGGGAACAGGGAACAGGGACTGAGGGACTAAGGGAAACCTCATCTGCATTTTTCACGATGCAATCAAGCGGCGTGCTCCATCCTCTTTGCGCTTTTTGCGAAAAGGGTGGGAGACCATAACAGATGGGGTTCATGCTTTCCCACCCATGCGCCCGACCACCCCGCGGACGAAGACCTGTCCGCAGGGACCCCGGTAAGTCGCATGGATGGGGCACGGGGACTTTTGGGGGGGGATCCCGAAGTGCGAAAAAATAGCTCTCGGAATCTGTTCCCTCAGTCCCTTAGTCCCTGATCTCAGTTTTCTACGGCAGCGCGGCGATGGCGTAGGATCCTCCGGTGGAGGTGGCTCCGAAGTTAGCGGTGAATAGGGAGGTAAGTGTGCCTGAACTCATGGAGAAGGCCTGGAGGTCAGGATTGCCCGCATAATCCGCCGCAAACAAGTAAGTGCCGGTGGAGTCCTCCGCAAGGCTTATCCGGCCGGTGGGTCCGGTCGTAGCGGTAGTGGTGATATAGATTAGCGGACTGGTGGTTGAGACGGAGCTTGGAACAGAGTAGCTGGCAATGTTATCTGTGGTGCTGCCGCTGACCGCCTCGTTGGCGACATAGACGTAGCTGCCGTCCGCTGAAGGCAGGATGGAGGAGGGTCCCGTTCCGCCACTTGAATACGGAGAGCCGGAGATTTCGTGTGTTCCAGAGCCGGTGAAGGTGAAGGCGCGCAGCCCACCGGTTTGGGCTGCGGAAATATCAGCGGTTTCACCGATATAAAGCAAGCGATTCTTAGGGTCTACGGCTATCGTATTGTCTGAGCGACCACTTTGGTTATTGAACACGCTAATGTTGCCGGTGCCTACGAAGGGATTGGCGCTGGCGGGGTTAAAGAGAACGGTCTCAGTACCGGCAGCGCCCATGGCGACAAAGACATAACAGTTGCCGCATGAATTGGAGTCATTGGGGGAGATGACCAACTGCAGCGGGGTGGAATTGGCGGGCAGAGGGGAAGTTTCCGGCTGTTCGCCGGCTACAGCGGGCAAACCATTACTGGAGTTGATTGCAAAGGCATAGAGCTGGCTCAAGCCGGAGACAGTAAAGACCAGCCAGGAGTTGGTGGAGTCAACCTGCATGCTATTGGCTAAGTATGGGAGCCCGGCGATGGGTTGACCGCTGTATCCCACGGTGAGCGCTCCGTTCGATTCGATGGAGTAGAGATAGATGCCGCCATCAGTGCTTACATATAAAAATTTGCCGTTGGGGGCCACAGCGATGGCAGCGGGCTCATAGGTAGGATTGGCAGACACAAGGAGGTTGTTGGCGCCAATCGTATTCACCGAGCCGGTGGATGTGCCACTCAAGGCGACGATCTGGTTCGTTACCTGGTTCAGCACGTAGAAGACGCCGCTGGTGGCAGCCGCAGTGTTGCAATTGCCTGAAGTTGAGGAGACCAGCACGCAAACGGAAGTGGTCTCACTTGAAACACCGCTCGAAGAGCCGGTAATCGTAAACGCGTAAGATCCAGTGGTCGTAGTTGCGGTTGTGGTCGCGGTCAGCGTGGAAGTTTGAGCCGCACCGCCGGCGGTGGTGAAGTCAAGCGATGTTGGATCAAGGCTGCAGGTGGTGGGGCTGGTGGCGCCCGAAGGTGAAGTGGTAAGGGCGCAGGCAAGTGAAACTGTGCCTGTAAACGAACTCGATGGGGTCACGGAAATGGTAGAAGTGCCGGAGGAGCCGGGAGCCACGGGGCTGACGGCGGTGCTGGTAAGGGTGAAAGAGGAGCTACCGCTGCCGCCACTTGCCGCCTGCCAAAAATCTCCGCATCCAGCCAAAAGCGGCGCCGCCGCAAGCAACAACTTTGCCCAACTTAGAATCTTCATCACCGCTCCTCATTTTTCGCCGGATGAGTTCGTTTAAAGGGTAACGCTTCAGAGTGCGTTCTGTCCTACTGTGGGATTAGACGCAAATCTACGGCGCATGGACACTGTGTGAAGAGACGCGCGATTGCGGTCATTCGCTCAGGGTTGAGTCCGGTGCGATGCGGCTGAATCTATACTTAATGGGTAGGAGTTGTTAACCCGGTTAAGGGATTCACATTCCGTGGGCAATTTTGAACCGATTCATAAGATTTAAAATTGATCGGCCGGTGCCCGTCGTCTACACTTATTCGGGTCGTGAATTCCAAAACAGCCAAAGGAGAGAATCATGTCATTCGAAAAATCAAGCTGCCCATTCTCAAGCGGCGCTCTGAAACACACGGCGGCTGGAAGCCCAACAAACGCCAATTGGTGGCCCGATCAGCTGAATCTGAAGATCCTGCATCAGCATTCGCAATTATCCAATCCCATGGGCGAGGACTTCGATTATGCCAAGGAGTTCAAGAGCTTAGACCTGAATGCCGTGATCAAGGACCTCCATGCCTTGATGACAGACTCGCAGGCGTGGTGGCCTGCGGATTACGGCCACTATGGGCCGTTCTTTATCCGTATGGCCTGGCATAGCGCGGGAACTTATCGTATTGCCGATGGCCGTGGCGGAGCGGGCTCCGGAGCGCAGCGATTTGCTCCCCTCAACAGTTGGCCAGACAACGTGAGCCTCGACAAGGCGCGCCGGTTGATTTGGCCGATCAAGCAGAAGTACGGCCGGAAACTTTCCTGGGCCGACCTGATTGTTCTCACTGGTAACGTGGCGCTGGATTCGATGGGATTGAAGACCTTCGGTTTCGGCGGCGGGCGCGAGGACATCTGGGAGCCGGGGGAGGACGTTTACTGGGGATCTGAGACTACGTGGCTCGGGGACGAACGCTACAAGGGCGACCGCCAGCTTGATAACCCGCTCGGCGCGGTTCAAATGGGCCTGATCTATGTGAATCCGGAAGGACCCAACGGCAAGCCGGATCCCATTGCCGCGGCCATCGATATTCGGGAGACGTTTGCTCGCATGGCGATGAATGACGAGGAGACCGTTGCCCTGATCGCCGGCGGACACACGTTCGGCAAAACTCACGGCGCTGCCGATCCGTGCAAGTATGTCGGGCGGGAACCCGAGGGCGCCGGGATCGAAGAGCAGGGCCTGGGCTGGAAGAACAGTTTTGGCAGCGGCGTGGGCGTGGATACCATCTCCAGCGGCCTGGAGGGCGCATGGACCACGAACCCGGTGAAGTGGGACAACAACTATCTGGAAAACCTGTTCGGCAATGAATGGGAGCTTACGAAGAGCCCCGGCGGCGCGCAGCAATGGACGCCCAAGAACGGAGCTGCGGCGGGCAAAGTGCCGGATGCGCACGACCCCAAAAGGAAGCACGCACCGATCATGTTTACGACGGACCTGGCGCTGAGATTAGACCCGATTTACGAGAAGATTTCGCGGCGTTATCTTGAGCATCCGCAGGAGTTGGCAGAGGCGTTCTCGAAGGCGTGGTTCAAGCTGACGCATCGCGACATGGGGCCTCACTCGCGGTATCTCGGGTCCCTGGTTCCCAAGGAGCCGCTGATCTGGCAGGACCCGGTTCCGGCGGTGGATCATAAGTTGATCGATGCGCAGGATATTGCGGCACTGAAGGCCAAGATTTTGGCATCCGGGCTATCCATCTCGCAGTTGGTCACTACGGCCTGGGCTTCCGCTTCAACCTTCCGCGGCACCGACAAGCGCGGCGGGGCGAACGGGGCGCGCATTCGGCTGGCTCCGCAGAAGGATTGGGAAGCGAACCAGCCGGCTGAATTGGCGAAGGTGCTCGAAAAGCTGGAAGCGATCCGGAAGGAGTTCAACGGTGCGCAGTCCGGTGGGAAGAAGGTTTCGCTGGCTGACCTGATCGTTCTGGGCGGCGACGCGGCCATCGAAGAAGCTGCGAAAAAAGCCGGACACGAGGTTAAGATTCCTTTCTCGCCGGGACGCACGGATGCCACGCAAGAGCAGACCGATGCGCACTCGTTTGCTCCATTGGAGCCGATTGCTGACGGGTTCCGCAATTATCTTCGGAAGGAACACGAGGAATCAGCGGCTGAGCTGCTGGTGGATAAGGCAAACCTGCTGACGCTGACCGCTCCCGAGATGACGGTTCTGATCGGCGGCCTGCGCGCGCTCGATGCGAACTTCGGGCACTCCAAGAATGGCGTGTTCACCAAGCGGCCCGGCACACTGACCAATGATTTCTTCGTCAATCTTCTTGACATGAACACGAAGTGGCAAAAGTCCGCTGCTTCTGCCGACGTGCTGGAGGGGAGGGATCGGGCGAGCGGCGAGCTCAGGTGGACGGGCACCGTAGTCGATCTTGTCTTCGGTTCGAACTCTCAGCTCAGGGCGCTCGCTGAAGTCTATGCGAGCAGCGATGGGCAGGAGGAATTCGTGCGCGAGTTTGTGGCGGCTTGGAGCAAGGTGATGAACCTTGACCGCTTTGACCTGAAGTGATGCCAGGGGAAAGAGCCTGATAGGATTTATTGGAAATTTTTTAGAATGGAATCGGCTGGATGCGTTAGAGCGTATCCGGCCGAATCTTTTTGTTGGAATTCTTTAGTAGTTCTCCTGAAAGCATAGTGAGCGTGGACCGGGAGGTCCACGCAACAGCCGACCAGGAAGCCGGCGCTACACCGGGATCATCGTTTTCATACTTCATTGTGAGCCGAAGGATTATGGACGGCTGTTTTGCGTCTGAAAACCGGCTCTGAAGAGCCTGCCAAACCAGCCGGGCAGCGGTCAGGGGCCTGGATGGCCATGCCTACGGACTTGAAAACGATGCGCTTGCCACGTGGAACAGTTCAGTTTGGCCGGTTGCCGGATGCGGAACGGCGGCGGAAGCGCTCATCCACAGGCTGGCGGCCCTGAAATCCCTGCTCGACGGTGTGCCAGTGCTCGATGGCGGTCTCGCCCATGCGCCAGCAGAGCAGCACCACCTGGTCGTCGAGACGGCAGGGAAAATCGAGCAGGCCGGCTTCTAGATCCTTTACCTGTACGCCAATGGAATCGATCTCGGCAACGCTCTCACGCACGCGCAGCAGGTGGTCTTCCATCTCCTTGCGCTTTTTGGTTACTTTCACCACGTCCACCCTCATGCCGCCGGAGAGATAGATGCGCCGCGCCAGCTCGGCGAGGTCGCCTCCTACCGCTTCGGCGGACTCCTTGCCTTCAATCGCGCGTTTCAGCAGCGACTCAAGCACCGGGAGCAGCGACTGCGCTTCTTCGAGAGTGAAGGTTTTCATGGTGCCCTCGTTCTTAGGATACGACAAAATGGGGAATAGGGAATAGGGAACAGGGAATAGATTCCGAACGCCATCTTCTTCGTTCTCTTTGCTGAATGGGGTAGGAAACTTCTACCAATCGAAGATCGTGCTCTCCCACCCATGCGACAGAAAAAAGTCGCATGGATGGGGCACGGAGCCTTTGATCGATGGTGAAATTGCGGATGAAGTCGATTATTCCCTATTCCCTATTCCCTGTACTTATCATTCGGTCCAGCGCCACTTTGGCCCAGCGTTTCACGCCCGGCCGCACCTGGATGCGGTTGACTACGCGACCTTCGACCAGGTTTTCCAAGGCCCAGGCCAGATGCTGCGGGGTGATGCGGAACATGGTGGTGCAGAGGCAGCCGGTATCGTCGAGGGTGATAACGCGCTTGCCTTCTTCGGCGAAGCGGCGGCCCATGCGGTTGACCAGATGAATCTCCGTGCCGACGGCGAACATCTGGCCTGCCGGGGCCTGCTCGACCAGCGCGATGAGGCGCTCAGTGGAACCGAGAGCGTCGGCCTTCTGGCAGACTTCCCAGCGGCACTCGGGGTGAACGATGACCTGGATGCCGGGGTACTTGGCGCGGACCTGGTCGACGTGGCTGGGGAGAAAGCGCTGATGGACGGCGCAGTGGCCCTTCCAGAGAAGAATGCGGCTGGCGGCGATGGTCTGCTTTGTTTGGCCGCCCTGCAAACCCCACGGGTCCCATACCGCCATCTCCTCCAGCGGAATACCCATTTCGTAGCCGGTGTTGCGGCCCAGGTGCTGATCGGGCAGGAAGAGGATGCGCTTTCCGCGAGCAAAGGCCCACTCGAAGGCCGCGCGCGCATTGGATGAGGTGCAGACCAACCCGCCGCGCTCGCCGCAGAAGGCCTTGATGGCGGCGGCGGAGTTCATATAGGTGAGCGGTATGAACTCGCCCGAAAGTTGAAAGCGCGCAAGCGCCTCCCAGCAGGCTTCGACCTGGGAGATTTCGGCCATATCGGCCATGGAACAGCCGGCGTTGAGGTCGGGCAGAATCACCTGCTGGCCGTCGTGGCCCAGCACGTCGGCGCTCTCGGCCATAAAATGTACGCCGCAGAAGACGATGAACTTGGCCGGGGATTCGGAGGCGATTTTGGAGAGCTTGTAGCTGTCGCCGGTGGCGTCTGCGAAGCGGATCACTTCGTCGCGCTGGTAGTGATGGCCCAGCAGGATGGTGGTCGCGCCCAGCTTGGCGCGAGCCTCGGCGATGCGCGCATCCATGGTGTGGTCGGGAAGCGCAAGGTAGTCTTCGAGGCTGCAAGTGCTGCCAGCCTCCGGCGAGGCCGCCGTTAGTTCGTCTAATACAAGGTTCACCGTGTTCCGCCTTCAGTCCGGCAGGCCGCGATCTTTGGCGGGAGGCTCCGGACGGAGATGTTGAAAGCTAACGCGGCTGCAGTGGATGCGCTGACAGCTTCCCAAGCTAATCGGCGTTGAGGCCTGTTGCTCGAGAAGAGCCCCCACCCACGGGGGTGTTGCAGCCCTTTCATATTTGGATGCGATTTGGAACCGGCAGACTCCAGAAGCTGCTCCGGACCGGCAAAACCGCAGCCATATAAGAATATTGTAACGCAGGTGTAATAGTTGGCCCAAATCGAGCGAGAGGGAATCGCCGCTGGGAGCAAAGCAACACCGCCCGTTTGTGAGCGCCCTGCATGGGCAGGTATCATTGAAGCTTCATGGGAATTCCGCCGCCAATTGAAATGGCCAACCTGGGCATGGCCGACTCGCTGATCCTGATGGTTCTGGCGCTGGTGGTCTTCGGACCGCGGCGGCTGCCGCAGATCGGGCGCCAGATTGGCAAGCTGATGTATGAGTTCCGCAAGGCTTCCAACGACTTCAAGTACCAGATGGAAGAGGAGTTGCGCAACTCCGAAGAGGCCGACAGGCGCACGAAGGAAGAGGAGCGGCTGAAGGCGCTGGCGCTGAACGCGCCGGTGCATACTATCGAATCCGTTTCCCAGGTCCCAGAAGCGGGACCTGGGGCATCCGCTTCTATGACGGAAGGAACTTCTGTGACGGATGGAACTTCTGTGGCGGATGGAACGGCTGCGGTCACAAGTCCTTACCCCGGAGAGATCGAGTATCCGGCGGGCGCATCAACTGCCGTGCCAGAAACTCCGACTGAGGAGCCGTATCCGCGCATCCAGCCGCCGACGACGGGCGAGCAGGTGCAGGCGGCTGCCCCATTCGTACCCGCTGCCGCGCCTGCCGCCGATCCCGCAACCACCCCTGAAGCCGGAGCAGCGCAAGAACAGACGCAGGAGCAGCAGCCTTCAGCCGCCGCAGAGCCGGTAGCCCACCATGGTTGATCCCGCGGACGCAATTGGCAAAGCGCGGGCGGCTATGACCCAGCGCGCGGAACTGCCCGGCATGAGCCTGATGGAGCATCTGGACGAATTGCGCAAACGCATCGTTCGCTCGGCCATCTTTCTTGCCGTGGGCTTCTTTGTGTCCTGGTTCTTTCGCGACCGGTTCGTCAACTTTATTCAGGCTCCGCTGGAGCACATTGGCAAGACGCTGGTTTTTACCCACCCCATGGACCCCTTGAACCTGCAGTTGCAGGTTTCGCTGGTTGGCGGAGCGATTCTGGCTTCGCCCTTCATCCTCTTCCAGGTGTGGATGTTCATTGCGCCGGGACTTTACCAGAAGGAGCGGCGGTTCGTGATTCCCTTCATGGCGGCCACGGTGGGGTTGTTCCTGGGCGGCGCGGCATTCGGCTACTTCTGGGTGCTGCCCGGCGCGCTCAAAATTCTGATCGTGGACTTTGGCAAGAATTTCACCTCCATGGTCACAATCGAGGAGTACTCCAGCTTCTTTTTGTCGATCATTTTAGGCCTGGGCATCAGTTTTGAGATGCCGATCCTCATCTTCTTCCTGGCCATGTTCGGCATCGTCAGCCCCAGGTTCCTGTGGAAGAACATACGCTACGCGGTTCTGGCTGTCTTTCTGGTGGCGGCTGTCATCTGCCCCAGCCCCGATCCGTGGACCATGTGCATCTACGCGGTGCCGATGCTGCTGCTTTACGTGGTAGGCATCGGCGTGGCCTGGTGGGTGCATCCCTCGCGCCGGAAGGCTAAGGAAGCCAGGGAGGCGGCCAAGTGAGTTTGATTTTGTGGTTATCTTCGTACTGGATGAGAGTTCTGCAGCCAGTGGGCAAAGGCAGGGATTTGAAAGGGCACGGCTTTAGCCGTGCCGGGGAGGCGCCTATTTTGGAGGCGGCTTTAGCCGCTGAGGGAATGCAAGCTTTTTTAAATAGACTCCCTCAGGGGCTAAAGCCCCTCCTTTCTTTAGCACAGTTGGTGGCACGGCTGAAGCCGTGCCCTTTCAAAACATTGGCAAGGTGCGTTCAGGGATGTATCTTATCCGCTTTTATTGCCGGGCTGCTGCTCTTCGCACCTCTCGCCGCACCCGCACAGAGCCACTTCAACGGCGCAAAGGCTCTTGAGTATGCGCGCCAGTTTGTAGCCATCGGCCCGCGCTGGCCCACCAGTTCCGGCCACCTGAAGGCTGAGAAGTTCCTGCGCGACCATTTCAAGCACGACCAGCTTGAAGAGGATGTGTTCACCGCCAACACGCCCATCGGCCCGGTGGCGATGCGCAACTTCATCGTGCGCTTTCCCGGCAAGAAGAACGGCGTGATCGTGCTGGCCACGCACTACGAGACCAACTACTGGCTCAGGAACATCAACTTCGTCGGCGCCAACGACGGCGGCTCGACCACGGGCCTGCTGCTGGCCATTGCCGACCAATTACGCGGCGATGGGGTACGCGGCAAGACCCTCGACGGCTACTCCGTGTGGCTGGTCTTCGACGACGGAGAAGAGGCCATTCAAAGCTGGTCCGATTCCGACTCCACATACGGCACCCGCCACCTGGCCGCAAAGTGGGGCAAGGATGGAACCCTGGGGCGCATCAAAGCTTTTATTCTCGCCGACATGATCGGCGACAAGGACCTCGATATTCAGCGCGAAACCCAATCCACCGATTGGCTGGTGGCGCTAGTGGCGCAGGCCGCCAAGAAGTTCGGCTATCAGCGCTACTTCTTCCAGAAAGAAAACGAGGTCAGCGACGATCACCTGCCTTTCGTCCGCCGCGGCGTGCCCTCCATCGACATCATCGATATCGACTACGGACCCAACGACAGCTATCACCACACCGACAAGGACACCATGGACAAGATCAGCGCCAAAAGTTTGACGATTGACGGGGACGTGTTTATGGAGACGATCCGGCTGATCGATCAGCGGTGATAACTTATGATTGCGGGAGTTTCCTGGCTCTGGTGGGTAGGATTTCACGCGGTGGTGGTGGTACTGCTGCTGGCGGATTCGTTGCTTCCCGGCCACAGGCGCCCGACGCGGTCCCCGCAGGCCTTTGCGTGGCTGGGTACGGCGGTGCTGGTGCTGGCCGCAGCCGGCTTTGCGGCGTGGGTCGCCGTGAGCCAGGGACGGCAGACGGCGCTTGAGTGGGTTGGCGGCTACGCTATCGAGACCTCGCTCAGCGTGGACAATCTCTTCATCTTTCTGGTTATCTTTCAAGGTTTCCGCATCAGCCCGCAGCGGCAGCACAATGCGCTGATGTGGGGCGTGGCCGGAGCGGTGGTGCTGCGCGCGCTGTTTATCGCCGCGGGCTTTGCGCTGATCCGGCGCTTCGACTGGATCACCTGGGGCTTCGGTCTTATTTTGCTCTATGCGGCGTGGAGGCTGGTGCGCGGCGGCTCGGCCAAGGCGGCAATTCCAGAGTGGATTCTCAGGCTGCAACCGGCGCGCGGGTCGCTGTTGCCGGTGATTCTGGCTGTTGAAGTGACCGATGTGCTCTTCGCCACGGATTCCATTCCGGCGGTTCTGGCCATCAGCCACAATCCCTTCGTCGTCTACACATCGAATATCGCGGCCGTGCTTGGGCTGCGCTCGCTTTACTTTGCGCTGGCCTCGCTGCTGGACCGCTTCCGCTATTTGCACTATGGGCTGGGAGCGCTGCTGGGTTTTGTAGCACTGAAGATGCTGGCCGCTCGGTGGATCGCGGTGCCGATTACGATTTCGCTGGCGGTGATGGGCGGGATTCTGGCGGTGTGCGCGGTGGTTTCGTGGATTGCAGGGAACAGGGAATAGGGAACAGGGAATAGGGAACAGGGAACAGGGAGCTGGGAATAGGGAATAGGGAATAGCAAAGGATGGGTAAATGCTCCCGTGCCCCATCCTTTTCGCGCTTTTTGCGAAAAGGGTGGGAGACCACTACAGATGGGGTTCGTGCTTTCCCACCCATGCGACAGAAAAAAGTCACATGGATGGGGCACGGAGCTATTGTGTTTAGCAAAGTGAAAAACTACCACTCCTCGAACGTAACTTTCCCATCGCTGCGGAGTGCCGAGTGCTTGCTGAAGTTCTCGTCGTCGCGCTTGGGAAAATCGTTGCGGAAGTGTGCGCCGCGGCTCTCGGTGCGGGCGAGAGCCGAGTGCAGAATGGCGTTGGCTACGCGGCTCATGGCCTGCGCTTCCGCCAGGCGGCGGCTCGCTTTGCCATGGTCCAGCAGCTTCTTGAGGCCGTCGGTAAATTCCTGCTGGGATGCGAAACCCTCCAGCAGAGGGAAGTTTCCGCGGAGCAGTCCGGCGTAGGACCACATTGCTGCTTGCAGTTCGGCGATGAGCTTTTCGAGATGATCTTCTTCCTCAGCAGTGAGTGGGACCGGAACGCTCTCCGGCGCATCGGACTCGACCAGAGGCAATCCATCGGCAAGCATGGACTGCGCCGCGCGCGCCCCGAAGACCAGGCCTTCGAGCAGGGAGTTGGAGGCCAGGCGATTGGCGCCGTGAACGCCGGTGCAGGCCGCTTCGCCGGCTGCATAGAGGCCGCGCAAACTGGTGCGGCCGGCGAGATCGGTGCGGATGCCGCCCATCAAATAATGCGCCGCCGGACGAACGGGGATCAGGTCGCGGGCGAGGTCGAGGCCATGCTGGGCCAGAAATGCGCTGATGCCGGGGAAGCGCTTGTGCAGATCGATGCTCGTAATGTGGCGCATATCGAGATATACCGCGCGCGCTTCGCCGATGCCGGAACCTTGATTTGCCGCCATGCCTTCGCGGGCAATGGCGCGGGCCACCACGTCGCGCGGAGCCAGTTCGAGCAGGGGATGATAGCGCTCCATGAAGCGCTCGCCTTTGTCGTTGCGCAAGTAAGCGCCCTCGCCGCGCAACGCCTCGGAGATGAGGAAGCGCGGCACGCCGGGCAGCGAGAGAGCGGTGGGATGAAACTGGTAGAACTCCATATCGGCTAGTTCGGCGCCTGCCTGGGCGGCCAGGGCGATGCCGTCGCCGGTGGCCACGGCGGGATTGGTTGTATCGGAATATACCTGGCCCGCGCCCCCGGAGGCGATGAGCACGGAGCGGGCGTTGATGCGGCGCGGTTCACGGTCCGCCGCCAGGGGCCCGGCGCCGGCCAGATCGGCGCCGATGACGCGGCCGTCCGCAACCGCCAAGCCGGTGACCATGGTCCACTCGGCAAAGCGGATGCGCTTGTGAACGCGGGCAAAGGCGGCCAGGGAGCGGCTGATCTCGGCGCCGGTGGCGTCGCCGTTGGCGTGCAGGATGCGGGCCAGCGAGTGAGCGCCCTCGCGGGTGCGGAGCAGCTCGCCGGCCTGCTTGTCTCCCTCGCGATCGAAGTTCGCGCCCCACTCGATGAGCTCCGCCACGCGCACCGGACCCTCGGCCACCAGGGCCTCGGCCGCGGGGCGGTAGACGATTCCATCGCCGGCGGCCACGGTATCTTCAAGGTGCAGCGCAACGTCCGCGTCGCCCTCCATGGCTACGGCGATGCCGCCCTGGGCATAGTGGGTGTTCGACTCGGCAACGGACTCCTTGGTGACCACGAGAACATCGCCGTGGCGGGCCAGCTCGACGGCCGCGCGCAGCCCGGCCACTCCCGCGCCCATCACCAGAAAGTCCACCTGAGACGACTTTGCCATAACCTTTGAGGCTATCACTTGAGGGATCAGGGACTAGGGACTAGGGACTAAGGGACTAAGGGACTAGGGACTAAGGACTAGGGAACAGGGAATAGGGAATGGAGCGGGTGAATGAGGTGCTTCATATTGCTCAGACTGGGGCCAGGCGGGCGGCTAAAGTGGGGAATGTAAGGATCGATTGACATCTCCCGGCAGTGTGAGGGACGACGCGTGAATGGATTCACAATCCTTATGGTGGCTGCGGTTGGCGGTTTTTTCTGACGGCAATTGAGCATCCCACACAACCAAGGCAACCGCAGATACCTTAAGGGGGATCACATATGCGCGGACTCAAAGCTCTTCTCGGTAGTACAGCATTGCTCGCTGGCTTGGCCTTGGCGCCTATGGCGAAGGCACAGATTGACGTTGGCATCGGCGTTCAGCCCGTATGCCAGTATGGCTATTACGACTACGCGCCGTATGCCTGCTCGCCCTATGGATATTACGGACCGGGATATTTCTATAACGGAATCTTCCTGGGCATGGGTCCATGGGCCAACTGGGGCTATGGGCACGGCTGGGGCGGCCATCGCTTTGGCGGCGGTGGCGGCGGTAGCTATCGCGGTGGCGGTGGCGGTTATGCCCGCGGCGGTGGCGGTGGTGGAGCACGTGGCGGCGGCGGTGGTTATGCTCGCG